>Ga0210003_1000710_pt1 | contig 30169 bp, 23 predicted proteins | sample LantaG_FD_182804 | JGI IMG/M metagenome (GOLD analysis project Ga0210003, IMG submission 182804) | Deep subsurface microbial communities from Baltic Sea to uncover new lineages of life (NeLLi) - Landsort_02402 metaG (SPAdes) (version 2) | ecosystem: Environmental > Aquatic > Marine > Oceanic >... | reverse complement strand
GAGGAATTATGGAAACATGCTGTATATCCCGCACCACAGCGTCAGGTAAATAAATCAGAGGCTTCGGTAACATGATTTATGATGCAACTACTCCCTGTTCGGTAACACTTTGTTTTGACTCAACACGTCCTTCATAGCTGCATGTATATCATGGATATTGTAACAGCTATTGAAAAACTAGGTGGTCTATACTAGAATGAGCGAAGAGGTGTTGAAGGATGGGCAGCGAAGTATCCTCCAAACTCTTGAGTGATGTGGAAGGCGATGTTGATGCCTTTGAGAAGGCGGTAGCGAGAGCCGAGAAACTGGCCAGGGCAGCCAGGGAGGCAGCTGATGCGTCAACCAGGACATCCCGAGAGGCAATAGATAGGGTTGAGAGGATAAGTAAGGAAGCTAAGGCAGCCGCCGAGGCATCAGCCAGAGCTGCCCAGGAGGCGGTACGTAAGGCTGAAGAGATAAGTAAGGCAGCCGAGGAGAGTGCTCAGGCGTCAGTAAAGGCCGCTCAGGAGGCAATAAGACGAGCTGAGGCATCAGCCAGAGCCCCTAAGGAAGCGGCTGAGGCACTGGTCAAGGCGTTTCAGGAGGCCATGAGTCGGGCTGGGGAGATAAGCCGGGAGGCTAGAGATGTAGTTGAAGCGTCGCTCTTGGCCTCCCAGGAAGGGTTGAGCCGGACTGAGGCAACGGCGAGAGAGGCTAGGGAGGTGGCTGAAGCAACAGCCAGGGCATCTGAGGAGGTGGTAAGCCAGGCTGAGGAAATGGGTAAGGCGGCCAGGAAAGCGTCTGAGACATCGGTTAAGGCATCCAGGGAAGCGATAAAACGGGCCGAGAAAATAAGTAAGGAGGCTAAGGAAACGGCGGAGGCAGCGACTAGAATATCCCAGGAAAGATTTAACCAGGCGGATGGAATTAGCCAGGCAGCCCGGGAAGCAGCGGAGGCGCTGCTGCAAGTATCCCAGGGGGTGCTGGACCGGGCTGAGGACGTTGGCCGTGAAGCTAAAGAGGCCGCTGAGGCATCGATGAAGGCCTCCCAGGAAGCGATAGGTCGGGCTGAGGAGGTAAGCCGTGAAGCCAGGGAGGCCACTGAAGTAAAAGCAGGAGAGGCTAGAGAAGCGGCTGAAGCGTCGGCGAGGGCGTCCCGGGAGGCGGTAAGCAGGGCTGAGGCGGTAAGCAGGGAGGCTAGAGAGGCAGCCGTGATGTCGATAAGGGCTTCCCAGGAAGCGATAGGTCAGGCTGAGAAAGTAAGCCGTGAAGCTAAGGAGGCCGCTGAAATAAAGGCAGGAGAGGCTAAAGAAGCGGCTGAGGCATCGGCTAAGGCGGCCAGGGAAGCGGCTGAGGCGGCGGCGAGGGCAACTCAAGAGGCGGTTGAGACGTCGGTGAGAGCATCCCAGGAGGCAGTTGAGGCATCGATGAAAGCTTCCCAGGAAGCGATAGGGCGGGCTGAGGAGGTAAGCCGGCAGGCTAAAGAGATTACTGAAACGATGGCCAGGGCTGTTCAGGAAGCGGCCGAAGCGTTGACAAGACAGGCAAGGGAGTCTGTTGAGACTTCGGTCAGAGCGGCTCAGGAGGCTACCGAGGTAGCGACCAGGGCTGCCAGGGAGGCGGCTGAGGTGTCTATCAGAACCTTTGGGGAGGCGATAAGCCGGGCTGAGGCAACGGGTAGAGTGGCTAAGGAAGCGGCTGAGGCATCGATAAAAGCCTTTGAAGAAACGGTAGGCCGGGCGAAGGCGGCGGTTAAATCGACTGACGAAGCTGCTGAGGTATCAACGGCGGCCCGGGATGAAGTGATAAGTGGTACCGAGGACAGTAGCGGAGGAGAGACAGGGGAGGTTGAAGAGACTAAAAGGGAAATCGAGTCACGCCTGGAGTTCCTGGCAAAAATGTATGCGTCAAATAAAGCGAGACGGGTTGAAGAAGAGGAAGGGTTGTAGAATTTAAATTGGAAAATAAAAGGGGAGGTATCTTATGATGGATCCAAAGGGAGAGGCCAGAAAGTTTGCCAGAGAGGTTGAGAAGCAGGTCGTAGGACCTGTTACTGAAGCTCAGGAGCCGGCGGGGGGCCCCGTGGCTGACGTTCTTGAGAAGACGGGGAGTTCCCTTGCCGATGTTCTGGCACAGGCCGAGAAGGCTTATACAGCCTATATGGAAGCCCAGAAAGAGGTGACGAGGGCATACAGGGAAAACGGACTGAAAGTTGAGAAGGTATATAAGGAGGCTGAAGCACAAGCTAATAGTGTCTATGAGGGGACCGTTGAGCAGGTCCTAAAGGCCCGTGCCGAGGCTGAGAGGCAGACTGAAATAGCCTATGAGAAGGCTAAAAAGCAAGCCAGGGAGGCTTATGAGGGGGAGGCACGGCAGGCTTTGAAGGTTCGCGAAGAGGTGGTAGAGCAAGCCTGGGAAGTCCGTGAAAGAACCATGGAACAAGCCTGGAAAATCTTTGCCAGGGAGACCGGGCAGTAAGATAAAATGTGAGCGCTGGGGCAATTAATATATTATTCTATATTCTACGAAGGGCCGGGGGTACCTGAGTTATAACAGTGAGGGAATATCCCCGAATAAGTCCTCGAGCCCTTCGTGCTCGTACTCCAGTCCTTCCCGGTCTCTCCGGGTGGTGTGGATGTAGCTGATTGCTTTAGTGAAATAGTCTGTGATTCTCTTTACGTTGGCAAGCTCAGAGAGAATTATCGTAACGTTCACCAGGCCCTTTTCCCGGGGGTAATCTCCGCTCCTTATTGTAGCGTCTGTGGCAATATCTCTGAGACGGTTTCCCAGTTCCTTAATCAAGTCCATGTTCATTTCCTCAGGTGGTGCCGAGAGGAGATAGAGGCCTCGTTTCGCATCTGCCGGGTCGCACTTGAGCGATAGCCCACTTATAGCTCCCTGCATTGCCTGAACTCCCTTATGGGTTTCAAGGCTCTTTTCCCTGAAGTTACGCTTCTTCCCGAAGAAAAACCCGAACCTTGATAAGCGGGCTTCACCGTGGCCGATTACCGACCATCCGCTCAAGGTCTGGATTATATCTCCGGCATCGAGCATCTTTGACCCGATGTATGCAGGTTTTTTCTCTTCACCGGCAGAGAGCAGATTATAGAATGGCTTGACTACTGAAGTGTTAATTTCGGCCAGGTTTGCTTTAATGGAGAAATTTTTTTTAACGTACCGCTGGTTATCTACCAGAAATATGGCATCAGCCACCAGGTAGGCGGACTTGAGACAGGTGGCTACATTATAAATGGTTCTTTTCTCTGTCAGTTCTTCATGTTCAAAAGGAAGGACAATAAGGTTGTATAATGGTTTGTCTGTGTAACGCTCTTTTAGCTGCTGCGTTAGCACCGGTATCGCTCCAGAGCCGGTGCCGCCGGCGGCGCTGGAAACCAGGAGGAAGGCATCTGCTTCGGCAAGTCGCTGGGTTGTTCTCACGGCTTCTATAATCTTGTCGCTGTCTTCTCTGGCTATCTCAGCCCCGAGCTCATTTATTTTACCTACACCGTGCCCTCCGCTCTTTTGGTTTCCGATAAGGATTCTCTGCTGGTAATTGGACTTTATAAAAGACAACCCGCTTAAATCGGCAACATCTGTGTTTACAGCGAAGGTTCCTGGAATTATCTCTATCCCCCGCTGCACGCGTGCCTTTCTATTCAGTCGGGCAAACTCGTCAGCAATCCTGCCGCCGCACTGTCCGAGACCGATGACTACTAATTTCATTTCTTACCCTGGTATTCAAGTTGTGCTATTTTAGACACACTTGTAAAGGGATGTCAATCCTTGGTAGTGTTACTCCCCGGTACTGACTATAGCCCCTTAGTGACGACATAGGCGGCAAGGTCAGCCAGGCGGCAGCTATAGCCCCACTCGTTATCGTACCACGAAAGCACCTTGACCATATTGCCGGCGATAACCATGGTGCTCGGGGCATCAAGAATAGAGCTTGCGGGATTACCCTTAAAGTCCATACTGACCAGCTCCTCATCACAGTACTCCAGGATGCCAGCTAAAGGTCCTTCAGCCGCTGCCTTAAAAGCCTGGTTTACCTGCTCGACGGTAACTTCTTTATTCAGGTCAGCGACCAGGTCGACCACAGAGACGGTGGGTACCGGGACCCTGAAAGCCAGTCCGTGGAGCTTACCTTTGAGTTCGGGGATAACCTGGGTGACGGCTCTGGCAGCGCCGGTGGTGGTGGGGACGATGTTCATGGCGGCGGCCCGGGCCCGACGGAGGTCACGGTGGAATGTGTCCAGGAGTCTCTGGTCGCTGGTGTAGGCATGAATGGTAGTCATTAACCCCTTGCTTACTCCGAAGTTCTGGTGTAGTACTTTGACTACGGGGGCAATACAGTTGGTGGTGCATGAAGCGTTGGATATGACACGATGCTTGCCCGGGTCATACTGCTCTTCATTGACACCGAGAACAATGGTTATGTCTTCATTCTTCGCCGGAGCTGAAATGAGCACCTTCTTGACGCTGTCCCGAAGGTGGGCTTGAGCCTTGGTAGCATCGGTAAATAGCCCGGTTGATTCAATGACGATGTCAACGCCGTAACCCGACCACGGGATGTTGCCTGGCTCACGTTCCGAGAGCACTTTTATCTGTTTCCCGTCAACGATAATGGAGTCCTCAGTTGCCTGCACTTTGCCCGGGTAGGGACCATAGGTACTGTCCCATTTCAGCAGGTGGGCGTTGGTTTTGGTGTCGGTAAGGTCATTAATTGCCACTACCTCCAGCTGGCTGTCGTGGTACTGGTTGACCGCTCTCAGGGTTAGTCTTCCCACACGCCCGAAGCCATTGATTCCAATTCTGGTTGCCATCTTTATGCCTCCTCAGTGATTTTTAGCCCGGGTGATTATTATTTTACATCTTCATCTAGCTATCTCTGTAGATTGTGGAATGCCTTTATTCCGGCATAGCCGGCTTTCTCACCTAATTCAGCTTCTATTCTCAGGAGACGGTTGTATTTAGCGGTGCGCTCGGAACGGCAGGGAGCACCGGCTTTAATCAGACCTGTAGCAAGCCCCACCGCCAGGTCAGCAATAGTGGTATCTTCAGTCTCACCGGAGCGGTGACTTATTACCGCGGTCCACCCTGCCTGCTGTGCCATGTGGATGGCGTCGATTGTCTCGGTAAGGGTGCCAATCTGATTGGGTTTAATCAGGATGGAATTGGATGCCTTTAAACTGATGCCTTCTCTCAAGCGGTTTACGTTGGTAACATAAAGGTCATCACCAACCAGCTGGACTTTATCGCCCACTTTCCCCATCAGCAGTTGCCAGCCATCCCAGTCGTCCTCTGCTATCCCGTCCTCAATGCTGATAACAGGGTAGCTGGACACCAGCTTGACATAATAGTCCACCATCTCGTTGCTGGTGAGGGTTGTACCTTCCCTGGAGAGAACATAGCGGTCATCTTTGTAGAATTCGCTGGCTGCCGGGTCCAGGGCGATGAAGCAGTCCTTACCCGGTTTATAGCCAGCGTCTTCAATAGCTGATAGGATTACCTCGATTGCCTGCTTGTTTGATGATAATAGGGGTGCAAAGCCGCCTTCATCACCAACATTGGTATTCAACCCTTTGTCCTGGAGCACTCCTTTCAGGCTGTGGTAGACCTCGCTGGCTATCTGGAGGGCGTGCCTGAAATTGGTAGCTCCCGCTGGTACTACCATAAACTCCTGGAAATCTACCGCGCCTGAGGCATGTTTACCCCCGTTTAAGATATTGAGCATGGGTACGGGGAGGGTGTAGGTGGTGGTGCCACCCAGGTAGCGGTATAGGGGCAAAGCGGTGAAGTTAGCCGCTGCGTGGGCTACTGCCAGCGACGTTCCTACCGTAGCGTTAGCTCCGAGGTGAGACTTATTAGGGGTGCCGTCGAGTTCTATCAGCCTGTGGTCAATGGCCTTCTGGTCAGTGGCTGGCATTCCATTTATTGCGGGGGCAATAACCTCGTTAACGTTATTTATGGCTTTAAGGACCCCCTGTCCCTTAAATCTGGAGCTGTCTCCATCACGCAGCTCTACTGCCTCATATCTGCCAGTGCTGGCTCCGGAGGGCACCGCTGCCTGACCTGTCGTGCCGCTGGATAGCCTGATTTCAACCTCCAGGGTGGGGTTGCCTCTGGAATCCAGGATTTCCCGAGCTTTAATGTTCTTGATAGTTGACACTTTTCCTCACTTACCGCCAATAATGGCGACAAATCTTTTGTTATTTGTCATTCTGGCTTTACCCCGGGGTATACAGATTATATCACCTGAGTCTGAGTCGTGGCAAAGATTTTAGCTGTGAGGATGAGGGTGAGGAGGTGGGAAGTTAGTTGTACCTGTTCATAGCGGCCGTGATATCTTCAGTGAGAAGGTAGAGGATGGCTTCGCTTACCCTGGGTATGGCCTGGTTAATAATCCGCTTCTGGTCAGGGGTAAAGTCGCCGAGTACATAACTGATAGCATCGGCGTCACTGATGGTGGTGAGGCCAACAGCTGCAGATGGTCGTCCAATGCCTACCCGGAGGCGCACAAAGTCCTGGTTGTCCAGGCAGGAGGTGATGGATTCTATTCCCTTATGCCCGCCGGAGCCGCCACCATGGCGGATGCGGATTTTACCCAGGGGGAGGTCGAGGTCGTCGTGGATAACAAGGAGGTCGTGGAGATTAATATCAAATTTCCTTACCAGCAGACTGACGGATTCACCACTCCGGTTCATATAGGTCTGGGGTCTGGCGAGTATAACCTTACTGCTGGCTATCTCACCGCTGCCAATTCGGGCCTTAGCCTTCCTTTTATCGAATTTTATGCCGTGAGTCCGGGCAAGATAGTTAAGGCACATAAAACCTAAATTATGGCGGTTACTGGCATAAACTCGTCCTGGATTACCCAGACCTACAATTATTTTCATAGGAATTATTAACCCTGTCCTCTTTACTCCCTCATCCAGCTTTTCCAACTGTCATTTCTGTTCCAGAAGGCTGATGAGCTCCTCCTCGTTGATTTGCGTAACCCCCAGGGCGCGGGCGCGGGCTGATTTTGAGCCGGGGTCGGTGCCTGCTACCAGGTAGGTGGTATTGCGGGTAACATTGTCTTTGGGAGTGCCGCCCAGGGCTTTTATCCGGGCCTCTGCCTCGTCTCTGGTAAAGGATTTTAGCCTGCCGGTAATAACAAACTCCATATTAGCCAGGGGGAGCTCCCCTCGCCTGGTTAGCTCCTCTTCTAGTTTGACTCCACTTTCCCTTAGTCTCTGGATAATTCTCTGATTCCCCTTTTGCCTGAAGAAGGCGATGATGCTATCGGCAATCTCGGCGCCGATAGCGGGAATCCTGATGAGGTTGTCTCGCGAGGCACTGGTCAGTACCTCAATGCTGTGGAATTCTCTGGCCAGGAGTTCTGCCATCTCCTCACCGACATGACGTATCCCCAGGGCGAAGATGACCCTGGATAGCGGTGTTTGTTTACTCTTTTCAATAGAGGTTATGATATTCCGGGCACTCTTATCCCCCATTCTCTCCAGCCTGCTGAGCTGCTCTGTGGTGAGGTCATAGAGGTCAGCCGTATCCTTCACCAGTCCTTCTCTCAGCAGGAGGGCAGCCATCCTTTTGCCTATTCCCCTGATGTCCATACCACCGCGGGAGACAAAGTGTTCCAGTCTCTCCTGGACCTGGGCCGGGCAAGAAGCATTGGGGCAGTAATACATAACCTCACTCTCAGGCTTGACCACCTTGGCGCCGCATACCGGGCACTGCCCGGGCATGGTGAATATTTTTTCTTTACCGCTGCGCTTACTTTTAACCGGTCCAATGACCTGGGGGATTACCTCGCCGGCACGCTGGACGATAACCGTGTCGCCAGTGCGGATATCCTTGCGCCTGATGTCATCTTCATTATGCAGCGCGGCCTGTTTGATGGTTACCCCACCAATTGATACGGGCTCAAGGACTGCATACGGGTTGAGAGTGCCGGTTCTGCCCACGCTGACCCTGATTTCTTTAAGACGGGTAGTGCCCTGGACGGCGGGGAACTTATAGGCTATGGCCCACCTCGGCTCGTGTCCGATATTTCCCAGCCGCTGCTGAAGGTCAAGCTGGTTTATCTTGACCACGATGCCGTCAGCTTCATAGGGAAGGCTTTCCCTGCTCTCCACCGAGGTATGGTAGAATTCCTCGACCTCTCCGATAGCACCGAGCCGGCGGTTGTCGGGGTTTATCTTAAAGCCTAACGATTTGAGATACTCCATTGTTTCCCAGTGTGTATTCGGGGTTAGCTTACCTTCGGCGTAGCCCAGCATGTATATATAGATATCAAGCGGGCGTTTGGCTGTAATGCGAGGGTCGAGCTGGCGTACTGAGCCCGCGGCCGCATTTCTCGGATTGGCAAACAGGGGTAGCCCTTCGGCGGCACGCTCTTCGTTTAGTTTCTTAAAGCCCTCTTTGGGGAGAAAGACCTCACCCCGTACCTCGAACCGGACGGGTGCCTCTCCGGGTATGGATAACGGGATACTCCTGATGGTTCTCAGGTTCTGGGTGATGTTCTCCCCGCGCATGCCGTCCCCCCGGGTAGCGCCGGTAGTTAGTTGACCATTAATATAGGTCAGGGCCACAGCCAGACCATCAATCTTGTGCTCACAGACAAAGCTGAGCCGTTCGCCTTCTATCAGCTTTGATACCCGGATATACCAGGCTGTCAGTTCGTCACTGGAGAAGGCATTACCCAGAGATAGTAAAGGCAGGGGGTGTTCTACAATGCCAAAGGCTTCTACCGGAGCGGCGCCGACCCGCTGGGTGGGTGAGTCCGGAGTAACAAGCTGAGGGTGTTCCTCCTCCAGCCGCTTCAGCTCCTTCATCAACTCATCATACCCGACATCGGAGACCTCGGGACTGTCCAGTACGTAATACCGGTAGTTGTGATGGTTAATCTGTGCCCTTAGCTTATCTATTGTCTCTTTTACTCTGTCTGCTTTACTCATATGGCATCGCATCGGCCGGTTGATAATTTTAGTATAGCATAATCTATAGCCACGCAGAAGATAAACCGATATAATATGCTCTGGCAAGAATGGAGGGTTAGTGGCATGAGATGGATAAAACGAATCCTTATCTCGATAGCGTTACTGGTCGTGGTAGCTTTTGGCAGCTTGGTTCTTTATGGTGTTGCCTATGGTGAGGGTGAGACAGCAGGATACGATAGTGGCTATGGCAGCGGGTATTCCACGGGTCAGGAAGCTGGCTATAGCTCAGGCAGGCAGGATGGTTATGATGAGGGCCATAGCTCGGGTAAGGCCGAAGGATATGCCGGAGGCTATGATGAAGGGTTTGATGAAGGTGTGGAAGCCGGGCTGGGGCATGGTTATTCGCTGAGAGACCCGACTTATAGACAGGCACTCGATTTCCTGAGAAAGGATAAAACAGACGGCAGAGAATATGTTGAGGATACCTATGTGTGCAGCCACTTCGCCAGGGATGTATGCAATAATGCCGAGGTGGAGGGATTACGCTGTGCCTATATTGGTCTAATATACCCGGAGGGAGGGCATGCCATAATAGCTCTGGAGACTATTGACCGGGGGCTTGTCTACTTTGACCCGCAAACTGATGAGAAGGTCAATCTCATACTGGGCAAACCGTACTGGCAATGTGTGGTGCCCAGAGAGGGTTACTATTATGAGAAACCTTCTTTTGATGATACCATTCAGGATATTCTGGTTATCTGGTAAGAGAGTTGCCCCGTTTGTATGTCATAGGGTAAACTTATGTGGCAGGTAAAGTATGGGCCATATACCCTGCTGGAGAAAGGTGGGATAGGTCATGGCTGAGATTCGTCCCTTCCACGGTGTGCGCTATAGTAAAGAGGCAGTTAGTGACCTGGCGGCGGTCCTCTGTCCTCCGTATGATATTATTACCTCCCAGATGCAGGGTGAGTTTTATCACCGCAGCCAGTATAACTTTGTCCGGTTGGAAGACGGCTGGGAGCTACCTCAGGACGAGGTAAGTAACAATAGATATACTCGTGCGGCGGCTACCCTGGAGCAGTGGCTTGAGCAGGGTGTGCTCAAGATTGATGAGGCACCGGCACTCTATCTCCATGACCATTATTTTACCTATCGCGGGAGGGAGTATAGGCGCCGGGGTATAATTACCTGTATCAGGCTGGAGGAGTGGGACAGGAGGGTGGTGCGCCCTCATGAGGGCACCCTGCTCAAGCCCAGGAATGACCGCCTGAGCTTGATGTGGGCACTCCAGGCCGATACCAGCCCCATCCTGGCCCTGTTTGAAGACCCATCCCGGCAGGTTACCTCGGTGCTCGGGGCACAGGAGCGCGGTAACCCGGTGATTCGCCTGGGTAGTGTTGATGGAGAGCGCCATAATGTTTGGGCTATCACCGACCCCGTAGCTATTAATCAACTGGCCGGTTATTTAGTTCATCAGCCGCTCTATGTCGCTGACGGGCATCATCGCTATGAGAGTGCTCTTACCTATCAGCGGGAAAGGCAGTCCTGCTCGTCATCGGTCTTGAGGGATGAGGCATTTAACTTTGTTTTGATGGAACTGGTGGAGCTTGCTGACCCCGGGCTTGTTATTTTACCCCCTCACCGGCTGGTTCGTGGTATCTCGAAGGTGGTTCTGGGCGGGCTTATGGACGGGCTTGAGGCACTTTTTGAGATAGAGGAGTTACCACTTGATATGCCGGATGTATGGCAGCGAGTTGATAGTTTGCTGGCTGATGAGACGACCGGGGTCAGGTTAGTCCTGTTTGGTCTGACTGAGGGGCGTCTCCTTGTGCTCAGGCTGCGTGACCTTGATACTGCCTGCCAGATGATGCCTTATTTTCACTCAGAATTATATAAGAAGCTGGATGTTAGTGTCGTTGACCATGTTATCCTGGAGAAGCTGCTGGGGCTGGGCAGGGGCGGGAAAGAGGGAGTCCTTGCCTATACTTATGAGGGGCAGGACGCAGTAGAAAAGGTGCTGAGCCAGGAGTACCAACTGGCCTTTTTATTGAGCCCGGCTAGAGCGAAAGTAATCAAGGCTATTGCTGATGCTGGCGACCGCATGCCCCGAAAGTCAACCTATTTTTATCCCAAGGCACCAGCGGGGCTGGTTTTTTACCGGCTGGTCTAGGTGGCTTACTACAACCTTACCAGTTTGACGGTGGAGACATCGGGAATAGAGAGTATCTGCTGGAGTTGTTTGTCGGGCAGGGGTTCGTCCAGGGCCAGTATCATCATGGCCCGTCCGCGTGGCTTGAGCCGGCTTACATGCATAGAGCTGATATTGATATCGACATCACCGGCGATTTTACCTACGGCTCCAATGAGGCCGGGACGGTCGCGGTGGTCACTAAACAGGAAGTAGCCCCCGGTAGGTATGATATCAATCCAGTAATTGTTAATGCGGACAATGTGAGGCTCTTTCCGCATTGCCGTACCGGCGACGGTAGTAGCCCCGGCGCTGGTAGTGGCTTCTACGGTAATAAGGCTGGCATAGTTCTCACAGGCAGCCTCTTTCTGTTCCACTACCGCCAGACCCCGTTTTGCCGCTATTATGCTGGCGTTAACCAGGTTAATCCTCTCCTCGCTTACCTCCTCGAGCAATCCCCCCAGAGCGGCGGCTTTGAGGGCATTGGTATCGTAGTTGGAAATCTCCCCCTCGTATTTAATCTGGATAGTGTTCAGCTGCCCTTCAGCTAGCTGGCTTACCAGCTTACCGGTTAAAGATGCGACCTGCATAAAAGGTGCCAGCACCGATAGCGTCTCTGCCGGGATAAAGGGGGCATTGACTGAGTACCTGGCGGGACGGCCGTTAAATACATCAACGATCTGGAGGGCAACATCCCTGGCTGCCATGGCCTGGGCTTCGGTGGTGGAAGCACCCAGGTGAGGAGTGACAATAATGTTATCGCTCTCAAAGAGGGCGCTTTCGGTGGTTGGTTCTTTAGAAAAAACGTCTATGGCAGCGCCAGCGATATGGCCTTCCTTTACTGCCTTAGCCAGGGTTTTTTCATCGATGAGCCCCCCCCGGGCACAGTTAATAATGCGTGCCGTCGGCTTGACCAAGGCCAGCTCTTTGGCACCAATCAACCCTTTGGTGGTTTCAGTTCGAGGGATATGGAGGGTGATAAAGTCTGATTCCCGGAGTAGCTGCTCCAGGGGAACGAGTTCTACCTCAAGTTTACGGGCCTGGTCCACCGAGATGAAGGGGTCATAGCCGAGGAGTTTCATTTCCAGACCCCGGGCACGCCTGGCTACTTCTGACCCAACGTTACCCAGGCCGATAATACCCAGTGTCTTTCCTCTTACTTCGGTGCCCATAAAATCGCTTCGGCGCCATACGCCAGACTTGAGCACCGCGTTGGCCTGGGGGATGTGACGGGCCAGGGCGAGCATGAGGGCAATAGTGTGTTCGGCGGCAGAGATGGTGTTGCCGGTAGGGGCATTAACCACCACGATGCCTTGCCGGGTTGCCCTGTCAACGTCGATATTATCGATGCCAACACCGGCACGACCGATAACCTGGAGCTTCTTCCCGGCTTCTATGACCCTGGCGGTAACCTGGGTCTGGCTGCGTACTACCAGGGCTTCGTAGTCGCCGATGATGGATATTAATTCCTCGGGCCCCAGACCCGTTTTAACATCTACTTGAGCATGAGGACGCAGGATATCGATGCCTTCTTCAGAAATAGGGTCAGCAATTAGGACCTTCATTTTAGCTGGCACTCCCAAATCCGGCTTGTGGCAGCACTGTTTTTAGCGTCGTAAGCACTGCTTCGATGTCATCTTCACTTACCCATCCCAAGTGACCGATGCGGAATATCTTGCCGTCGAGCTTCTGCTGCCCCCCCCCGAGTACAATCTGGTGCTCTTCCCGCATAATCTTGAGCATCTTCCTGGTATCCAGTCCGTTTGAAGCGGCTACGGATGTCACTGTGTTGGAGGCGTGGCTTGCCTCGGCGAACAGGGGTAATCCCAGTGATTTTACTCCTTCCCGGGTGGCCTGAGCGATTCGGGCGTGTCGGGCGATAATGTTAGCCAGACCTTCAGCCAGCATCATCTTCAGGGAAACCGATAGGGCGAATATGGTGGAAATCGACGGGGTCCACGGCGTTTGGCCTTTTTCTAAGTAGCTCCTGGCCTTGGTGAAGTCCCAGTAAAAGCGGGGCATCCTGGCTTTCTCGTGTGCCTGCCATGCCTGCTGGTTCACACTGACCATCGCAAGCCCTGGAGGGGCCATCCATCCCTTCTGAGAGCCCGTAATGGCAACATCTATGTGCCATTCATCGACAGGCAGCTTGATTGAACCAAGGCCGCTGATGGCATCAACGAGCAGCAGCTTATCGAATTCTTTGACCACCGGGCTAATCGCTGCCAGGTCGTTGGTGACACCGGTAGAGGTCTCGTTGTGAGTGACCAGCACTGCTTTAATCTCTGGCTCCGCGTTAAGGGCCCGGCGAACGGCGTCAGGGTCGGCTGCCGTGCCCCATTCGAAACGGAGCGGGACCACCTCGGCTCCGAATTGTTCGGCAATGGTGGCGAAGCGTTCACCAAAGACCCCTATCGATACTGATAATACCTTGTCGCCCGGGGATAGGGTGTTGACAACAGCGGCTTCCAGAGCGCCGGTGCCGGAGGCGGTCAGCAGGAAAACATCGGCCGTGGTCTGAAATAGCTGTTTCAGGTTGGCTGTTACATCGGTGACGATTTGCCCGAACTCCGGGCCACGATGATTTATCATCTGCCGGCTCATTACCCGCAGGACTTCTTCGGGCAGTGGGGTCGGACCTGGAATACGTAAGTTCTCCATTTTTCTCCTTTACCGGGTTATATTGTATCAGTATTAATTATTTTAGCAAAGCGGCGCTTACCTACTTTGATAATGCTGCCACTTTGAAGTGGGGCTATGTAGGTAGTCACTTTCTCCCCATCAATGCTGACAGCCTCCTGCCTGAGCAACCGGGTAGCTTCGCTGCGGCTTTCAACCAGTCCTGTTTCTGCAAGCAGCCGGCTGAGGTCAGTACCTGTCTCTCCGGCCCGTTGAGCCGCCAGTTCCTTGAAAGAGATATGGTACTCCACTATTTCTTCTGGTGCCTTCTTTTTTTGAATTACATTACTGAAGTGCTCCCCGGCTCTGTCAGCCGCTTCCTGGCCATAGAGCCGGGTCACAATCTCCCTTGCCAGGCGCTTTTTGAGCGTTATTGGGTTAACCCTTTCTTGTTCCAGCTCTTTTCTGAACTCAGCTAACTCCTCATCAGGGACATCAGTTACCAGCTCAAAATAGTCAGGGATAAGATTGTCGGGAATGGACATTACCTTGCCGTATATTTCATGAGGCGGCTCGGCGATGCCGATATAGTTACCCAGGCTCTTGCTCATTTTCTGGCTGCCGTCGGTCCCAACGAGCAGGGGCATCATGAAGCATTGCTGCGGGCGCTGCCCTACCATCGACTGGAGTTCCCTGCCCACCAGCAGATTAAATTTCTGGTCAGTGCCGCCGAACTCAACATCGGCTTTGATGGCTACCGAGTCGTAGGCCTGGAGCAAGGGATAGAGCAGTTCGGTGATGGCGATGGGTCGCCCGGCATTGTACCGGTTGCTGAAGTCCTCTCGCGCTAAGAACTGAGCAACGGTGAATTTACTGGTGAGCTGGATAACATCAGCCAGGGTAAACTTGCCGAACCACTCGGTCTGCCATCTCACCTCTGTCTTTTCTTTATCAACCACCTTGAAAAATTGCTCCATATAGGTCCTGGCATTGGCCTCGACCTGCTCGGGGGATAGCATGGGTCGGGTGGCGGAAACGCCGCTGGGGTCACCGATCTGAGCGGTCCAGTCACCAACGATAAGGATAACCTGGTGCCCCAGATCCTGAAACTGGCGCAATTTTCTCAAGGTTACCATATGACCGAGATGGATGTCGGGGAAGCTGGGGTCAAAGCCTTCTTTTAGCCGCAGCTGCTTACCGGAGCGCAGTAGCTCTCTCAGCTCTTCTTCAACGATAATTTCAGCCACGCCTCGCTTGAGCACATAGTTGATATCTTGATTGGTCATTTACCTCACCAAAATTACCTTAGAATGGCAAGGCGGGCTTCTGCCGCTATCTTTCGGGGCAGACCCCTACCTCTCTTCCGGAGCCTAAGATAGCCCTGCCTTGCGCGATATCTTTTGTTATTTGCTCTTTCAGTTCTTCCGGGTTGGCAAACTGCTTCTCATTGCGCAATCGCTCGATAATATCAAGTTGTAGCTCCTGTCCGTAGAGCTCACCCTGGTAGTCCAGAATATAGACCTCGACCAGGTGCTCACCGCCACCGAAAGTGGGACGCTTGCCAATGTTGGTCACCGACTGGTAGGCGCTGTTATCAAGATAGGCCAGGGTAACGTAAACGCCATCCGGGGGAAGTGCCTGCTTCGGGTCCACCTCCAGATTGGCGGTGGGAAAGCCCAGTCCTCTTCCCCTTCCGGCACCGGTGATGATATGCCCGTGAAGGCTGAAGTAGTGACCGAGCAGATTATGTACTTTCCCCATATCTCCCTGAGCCAACCCTCTCCTGATAGCAGTACTGCTTACCACTTCACCGTTTATCATTACCGGAGGTATTACACTCAGACTGAAATTCATCTCCTGTCCCAGGGTACGCAGGGTGCTGATGTCCCCTTCCCTGTTTTTGCCCAGGGCAAAGTCAGGCCCGATTAATAACCCACGCATCCTGAGGTGTTTTTTCAAAAGGGTGACAAACTCATGAGCCCCGAGCCGGGCCAGTTCATCGCCGAAGGATAGGACGGCAACGATATCAATGCCTTCGTCTTTGAGAAGTCTGGTTCGCTGGCTAAGGTCGGTCAGGAAGGGAAGCCTGACCTGGGGTGACAGTACTTCCTGGGGGTGCTGGCGAAAGGTTACCACGCCGGTAAGCAAATTCTGCTCTCCTGCCTTCTCTTTTAGTTGTGAGAGCAGGTGTTTGTGACCGAGGTGGACTCCATCAAATACCCCGATGGTTAGTACCGTGTCTTTATCAGGCGACTGTCTGGCTAACTCTTCCTCTACTAGCATAACCTTTTCTCGGGATTATAACGCTAAACCACAGAGGGGATGAAATAAAGTTTACATAATACCAGCAACTAGCCTGGCGGGAGCGCTTTTATAGTAGCATAAGCCTATCTGGGCGTCAAATATTTGAGGCGCCCTTAACCGATTCAACTGTGGCTGTCACCTTATGACCTGGAAAAGTCGTCCTCTTCGGTTTTGCCATAGCTTTGACCTCCTTCGGGATTTGGCTACATTCTACACCTATTAGCCTGGATAGTGAATGATTTTACAGAAGAAAACTAGTTGCTTTCCGATTTCTTGCCACTCTGAACTTTGTCGGCTTTACCTTCCTCTTTTCTCCCACCCTCAACCTTGTCAGCCTTACCTTCCTCTTTCTTACTGCCTTCAACCTTGTCGGCCTTGCTCTCCCCTGACGGACGATTGCGGGCGCTCCGGCTATCGGTAACATAAAACCCGGAGCCTTTGAAAAGTATTACCGACGGGGAGAATATCCGGCGGACCTTGCCCCGACACCTGGGGCAACAGGGACTCCCTGTATCCTCGCTAAAACGCCTCTTCAGTTCAAAGCGACAGGCGCATTTTTCACATTCGTACTCATAGATAGGCATCATGACCCCCAGGGTTTTGAAGCTATTTTACCATAGCAGCCCGTCTAAGTCCCAGTTCGCAATAGGAAATCCGGGTTTGTAGTGTGCGACCTTCATCAGGCGGCAGGTGTCATCCTGGCGGTAGTAGGCGGCGGGCCACCGTGGTAAAGACGGGAGAGAACGGCGGCTAGCACGCATGTCCGTGCGGTTCGTGGTAAGATTAATCGATAAATCGTTACTACCAAGGAGGTAAAGATGCCGTCAGTAGATGTGGTGAGCAAGGTGGACCTGCAGTCACTGGATAATGCAATCAACAACGTGAGGCGTGAAATCTCCACACGATTCGATTTCAAAAACATTAAGTCTGAGATTATTTTAGACCGAAAAGCTAAGAATATTCATATTGTTACTGGAGACGATTGGAAAGTTAAAGCAGTTACAGAGATGCTCATTGGGCAATGCACTCGGCTTAGATTGGATCCCAAGTGTCTGGACCTCAAGGAGATCGAATCCACCTCCCATAGTACAGTAAAGATGGATATCCTTATCAAGGAGGGTATCCCCAAAGAGACAGGCCAGAAAATCGTCAAACTAATCAAGGGTCTTAAAATTAAGGTCCAGCCAGCTATTCAAGACGACCAGGTCAGGATCACTGGTAAGAAGATCGATGACCTCCAGGAAATCATGCGGCTGCTTAAGGAGCAGGATTACAACATTCCTCTACAGTTTGTCAACATGAAGTGAGGTGCTCCCCCTAATTTGGCACATTACAAATAGCTAGACATAACGGAATTCGCCAAGCCAAAGGTTATCAGTGAAGCTCTAGGGCATAGCTCGGTTGCCTTTACAATGGATACCTACAGCCATATAATTGAGGGCATGCAGGAAGATGCTATGGCACTACTAGACGAAGTGCTGCCGGCAGGCATAAACGGGGTAAGAAATAAAATTACATCGCCAAATTAGCGTCAAATTATCAAAAATCAGCGCCAAAACCTGGCAATTTAGCTTCAAATGCCAGCGTAGCTCAGGGGTAGAGCAGCGGTTTCGTAAACCGCCGGTCGTCGGTTCGAATCCGACCGCTGGCTCCATTTCTTGAAGCTAAATAGTGTCAATTCTCACAGTAAATGACCACTTTTGAGGTAAAATCCTCACGGTAATTTACCACCCCCATTCCAAGAAGATTAACCCCCTAGGTGCACTGGAACCACTAAACGTATCATCATAGGCTCAGCATTAGAGATAAGGAGGTTGAGTCTATGACAAGAAGGAGGTTCACAGTGCGAGATATCGCTGAAATCCTTGAACACTGGCAAGCTGGAAGAAGTATCAAGGCAATTTCTAGGAGCCTTGGGGTTGTGTCGAGCTACCGTTCGCAAGTATGTCTATGCCGCCGAGGCTAGGGGTTATCATCAGGGTGACCCTACACCATCTCAAGGCTGGAAAGTATTCTTAAGAGAGGTGATCCCCAAACCACCTGACCCGTCAACCCGCTCAGAGACCTTTGCCAGACTTCTTCCCTATCAAGATGAAATCAGAGAAGCATTGGCCACAACTACCGCTGCCACGATATGGCAGAGGCTGCATGATGAGGAAGGAGTTAAGGTATCCTTGCCTAGCTTCTACCGCTATCTCAGCTGTTTTCTCTCTGATGTGTGGAGGAAGCCCTGCCTTACAGTAAGACGGAGTGAACCACCGCCGGGTGAGGAAGCACAGATAGATTTCGGCTATCTCGGGATATGGCAGGACCCACTGAGTGGTAAAAGGCGTCGGCTGTGGGCCTTTGCCCTGATACTGTCCTTTAGCCGTCACATGTTCGTCGATAATCTGAAAACCGGGGTAATCAAGGCTGACCTCTATAACCCCAAGTTTAACCAGGGCTATGAAGAATTAGCCCATCACTATGGCGTCATCATTGACCCTGCAAGAAGCGGCAAACCGAAGGATAAGGCACGCGTCGAGCTGGTAAAGACTCACCGGCGAGGGGCTAAGGGGGAAAGGGTTACCGATTGGAACGATTATCCCCCAGAGAAGGCAGCCTTCTTCCAGCGCACCCCTGATTGGTATCGAGGGAGAGCCAGCCTTATCGGCACATCAACCAGGGAGACAGTGGATGCTCTTCTTGAGGAGCATGCCTTTCACCACTTGCGCCAGTGCCAGGGAATCCTAAGACTGGCAGAGAAATACGGGCAAGAGAGGCTGGAGCGAGCCTGTGCCCGGGCTAATGCCTTTGGTGACCCTGCCTACCGCACGGTAAAAACTATACTGGAACGAGGGCTGGATAAAGACCGACCTTATCTGAGTCGGTGAGACCGGCTGGAGCATTTCTACACGGACATGATGAACTATGTTGCTCAATTAGAAGTTAAGGAGGAAAACTAATGAATGATATTCATCAATTGGAGAATAAAATGAGGTCACTCAGGCTAAACGGCATGCTGGATACCCTCAATTTGAGGCTTAGCCAGGCACAAAAGGACAACATTGGCTTTATTCAGTTTCTGGAGCTTCTTCTTGAGGATGAGGTGCAGTACCGGGCCAATAAGAGACTGGCTAGCCGAGTTACTAAAGCCCGCTTTGAGGAGGAGAAGAGCCTGGAGGAGTTTGACTTCAACTTCAACCCCAGGATACCCTCCCAGCATATCCATGACCTGGCTACCTGCCGGTTTGTTGAACAGAAAGAGTCGATAATCTTCTGCGGTCCCGTTGGGGTGGGTAAGCCCCATCTGGCCCAGGCTTTAGGCCATCAAGCCTGTCGTCTTGGTTATAGTGCCCTGTTTACCAAGGCCAATCGGCTCCTGTCTGACCTGGGAGAAGGTAGAGCTGATGGCACCTGGGAGAAGAGGCTGCACCGCTACCTCAAACCCAACTTGCTTATCATTGACGATTTCGCAATTAAAGAATGGGGGTATCCCTTATTCCCTAACCCGGTGATAGCCGAGAGCGCTCTTGACCGCCTTCTCAGTTGCTCTCACATTATTACCCTGACTGGCAAAAGCCATCGGTCATTGCTTCGCCCCGATAAGGCTCTTGAAAAGGAGGTGATACCTGTGTAATATTCAACTGGGCAGTGCACCCAGGGTGGTCAATTAACTTGAGAATAAGGGTGGAACATTAACTTGATAATGGGTGGTAGATTAACCTGAGAAACGACATGGCCTTAATTTTCCTCGTACTTGGAGGGTATCTCTGGTATACCAATTGGAAAACAGGAATCATGAAGATACCTCCCAAAGCTCCTAGTGAACCTATTGCGAGACCCCTATCTGCTACTCAGGTAAGGTTGAATTGGAAAGATAACTCAAATAATGAGATCGGATTTTTACTGTGTCGTGATGGTAAAAGAGTAACGGAGCTGTCAGAGAACACCAAGACATACATAGATACCAAACTGAAACTAGCAACAACTTATAGTTATGAGATTTATGCTTTTACCCAAGCTGGAGAATCAGATATTATTATGTGTTCAGCCAAGACACTTAATCCTCCTATCCTAGTGTGGCTAGATAAGATAGGAGTTCATGAAAACGGGGAAGAAGGAGAACTTTTCAGAGAAATTAGCCTTTTGGGAGAACCAGGCGAAGGAGAGATACAGGTTGGTTTGGTTGTCTCCGATGGTAAGAATACAGTCGAGAAACATTTCCTAGATAAGGGATTCTATAAATTGAAGAAGGATGAGACGATCCAAGTTGGTTCTTTATTATTTGAAACCGGAGAAGTGGGAAGAGAAGGAAAACATGCGTCGGTTAGATAAGGGGACTCGGGACGATTGCCGGATAGTCTACATTGCTACTTTCCCACCCAGAAAGTGTGGGATTGCCACCTTTACTCAGGATCTCACCCGGGCTATGGACGGTCTGCTTGGAACGATGGTAAAGTCGATGGTCGTGGCCATGAATGCCGAAAAAGTCGTTAGTGATATCTATAGTCATGAGGTTATCTTTCAGATAGACCAGAACAACCCCGATGAATATGTTAGGGTTGCCGAGGCGCTGAACCAGAATGACGCTGTTAAGCTGGTGAATATCCAGCACGAGTTCGGTATCTTTGGCGGCGACTGGGGCCTAAACATCATTCATTTTCTGAGTACACTGACGAAGCCTAAGGTAATTAACTTTCACACTGTCATTCCTCAGCCTTCCCAGTACCTGCGCCATGCGGTACGTTTATTGGCGGACAATGTTAATGGTATCATCGTGATGACACATCGTTCCAGACGTATCCTGATTGAGGATTACGGAATACCTGAACAGGGCATTCGGGTCATTCCCCACGGAATCCATGACGGTGCTTATACTTCTAGCAAGCAGGCCAAGGCTGCCTTGGGCTTTTCGGATAAGACCGTTCTCTCGACATTCGGGATGTTGAACCGGGGTAAAGGGCTGGAGTATGTCATCGAGGCGCTACCGGCGGTGGTTGAGAGATATAAAGACTTCGTCTACATCATCTTTGGAGCCACACACCCGAATATACTCAAAACGGAGGGTGAGACCTACCGTAATTTCCTCATTGAGAGAATCTATAGGCTAGGCCTTGCCGACCACGTAAAGATGCATAACCACTACTTCCCGCTGCCGAAGTTATTGCAGATGTTAAAGGCAACGGATATATATCTCTCTACCTCGCTCGACCCGAACCAGGCAGTCTCTGGAACCCTCTCATACGCGCTCGGCATGGGGAGGCCTGTCATATCGACTGCCTTTGCCCAGGCCAAGGAAGATGTGACCGCTGATGTTGGCATTCTGGTTGATTTCCGGAATCCACAGGCCTTTACCGATGCCATCAGCAGTTTAATGGGGGATAAAGACAGGCAGATGAACCTCGGCAAGAATGCTTATTTCAAGACCCGCGGCTGGACGTGGCCGAATGTGGCTATCAAGTATGCGAAGTACTTCTCTGAATGTGCTCCGGATCTTGTCGAGGTAGTAGAGCGCAAGAGTTTTCCACAGGTCAAACTTGGCCATCTGGTACGCCTTACTGACAAATTTGGTATTGTTCAATTTGCTAGCCTTTCAAAGCCTGATTTAACATCAGGATATACCGTGGATGATAACGCCCGGGCCCTGATGGTAGTGACTCTTTGCTACGACAGACTTCGGCACGGGCTGCTCAGCCAGTCTATCGCCAACAGGAGGAAATTACTGGGGCTGACAAATATCTACCTTGACTTTATTTCGCTTGCCTCAAGGGCCGATGGATATTTCAATAACTATTTCAATCTTGATAGGACTCCGAATGACACATTCAACAGTCAGGTTAACCTCGAAGAGGCGACTAGTCGAGCGCTCTATGCCCTGTCTTTGACTTCGGTAATCGGTTCGATACCGAGAAAGCTCAGGGAGAAGGCGTTCACTATCGTGCAAGAAAAGGTTAAGAAGAACACCCCGTTTCAATCGCCCAGGGCAATCTCTTGGTATATAAAAGCTCTATGCGTTCTGTTAGAGAAGAAGATTGAGATTCCGGGAATCGATTTGGCAGGGGCAGTAGGAGAGCATTGTGATAAGCTCCTGTCATTGTATGATAGTGCCAGCTCTCCCCAATGGCGATGGTTTGAGAGCTATTTTACTTACTCCAATGCGCTTCTGCCGGAAGCTTTGCTCCAAGGTTATCGAGTCACAGAGAAAGACAGATACCTTTATGTAGGGAAAACCACTCTTGATTTCTTGGTAGAAAAGACTTTCCGTGAAGGGATATACATACCGATAGGGCAGGATGGCTGGTATTATAGGGATGGGGAACGTAATCATTTTGACCAACAGCCGGAGGCGGTGATGGCCATGGTGTACGCACTTAAGGTCTGCTATTCAATCACCGAGGATGAGCATTACGGAAGACTGATGTACCGGGCCTTTAACTGGTTTCTGGGGGGCAATAGTCTGGAGGCGGTCGTGTATGACCGGACCACAGGCGGGTGTTATGATGGTGTCGGGAAGAAGACAATCAATTTGAACCAGGGAGCGGAGTCGACAATTTCATATCTGATGGCACGTCTTGCCTTCGTCTAAAGCTGCTGGGGGACCTGTCATGCAGCAAGGCAAATCTAGGATAAAGATGGATAAGAAACAATCTGTCACAGCGGCACTAGTGGTGGCTCACCCCGATGACGAAACGCTCTGGGCCAGCGGCACGGTGTTGATGCATCAGGGCTGGCAGTGGACAGTGGTCTCGCTCTGTCGTGGAGGTGACCGTGACCGGGCACCGAGGTTTCTGCGGGCTGTTCAAGAACTGGGCGGCACGGGAAGGATAGGCGACCTCGATGATGGGCCAGAGCAGCCGCCCATCCCTGAGACCCAGATACAGCAGGTGCTCCTCTCGCTATTGCCATCAGAGCATTTTGACTTCGTCCTGACACACAGCCCCTATGGGGAATATACCCGGCATCGTCGCCACGAAGAAACGAGCAAGGCCGTTGTCAGCCTGTGGGAGAAAGGTCTTATCGGGGCGGACGAGGTGTGGATGTTTGCCTATGAAGATAGCGGAAAGGGTGGTGGGGATGACCTGCCCAGAGCCATTAAAACAGCTCATCTGATGGTTCAGTTGCCTGAGGAAATCTGGTGGGGAAAATACCGTACCATTACCGATATATACGGCTTTAGCCCTGAAAGTTATGAGGCTCGTACCACTCCGAGGGAAGAGGCATTCTGGTGCTTTCGTTCCCCCATTGAGTTTCAAAAATGGCTAAAAACTAAAAGGAGGAAGTAATGAAAGTGCTCGTTCTTTACGAGTATCCCCCTCCCCCGGGGGGACTGGCCACCCAAGGAGATTTGCTCTACCGGGGACTCAAAGAACTGGGGGTGGATGCTTACCCGGTTAATCCCGAATCTGCTCAGGAGAAGGAGTGGTACTACCGCTGGTTTCAGCCCGATGTGGTCGTGGGGGTTGGCTACTGGGGGCACACACCCGACCTGGTGCTACATCCTCAACGTTACGGCATCCAGGCGGTGCCCTGGCTGGTGGCCGATGGTTACGTAGCCAATTATGAGGAAATTCTGGATGCCCTGCCTCTTATCTTGACTACATCCCAGTGGGTGAAGGGTGTCTACATCAAAGATGGTCTCAACGGTAAAAACATAGAGATTTTGCCGGTGGGAGTTGATACCGATGCTTTCATACCTCGTGATAAGGATGACCTTAAGGTTGCCTGTGTTCGGGAAGCCCTCGGCGTTGCCCCCGATGAAATAATGATCCTGACCGTGGGGGGGGATGCCGCCTCCAAAGGGGCGCAGGAGGTGATGCAGGCTTTAGCCATCATTGATGCCAAAGCGCCTCCCTGGAAATATGTCTGCAAGGTCTGGCCACAGCCCAGGACAGTACAGCAGAACCTGATGGACCTTCAGCTAGCCACCTCTCTGGGAATCGAAAAGAAGGTCATATATACCACCAATATCGTTTCCCGGAATTTCATGCCTTATCTTATGAATGCCTGCGATATCTATGCTGCACCTTCCCGCCTGGAAGGGTTCGGGATGCCACAGGTGGAGGCAGGGGCCTCGGGCAAGCCGGTGCTGGGCATCAACGCCATGGCCATGACAGAGACGCTGCTTCACGGTGAAACGGCATTTCTCGCCGGTGTTGCCACGGAAGTGGTATTGCGGGAGACCATTGTGGGAGAGGAGTCTGGTTGGGAGAAAGGACATCGGGTGGTCTTCAAAAATCCTCACACGGTTGATTACCGTGCCAGCATTCATGACATTGCCAACTACCTGATGGATTTGATGGGGAACGCCGAACTCCGGCGGAAGATGGGAGAAGCGGGCAGAAAACGGGTAGTGCAGAACTACGATTACCGTGTCGTAGCTAAGAAGTTTGTGGAAATTGTCTCGGAAAGGTTGGGGATTTCGTAGAATGAACATGAAGCAGCAGGAGCAAATACAGAAGGCTAAGAAAGCAGCTGAGGAAGTGTTGTTACATAATGCTCGTGGTCCATTCCAGTCGCTGCCCCGAACAGCAGGATGGGGTTATCCCGAACCTTATACCCGTGACCTTCTGATTGCATCGCTGGGTATTCTTACCTGTAGCAATGAAAGGCTTGTCAAAACCCTGCGGCGTGTGCTGGTGACCCTGGCCAAGAATCAAAGCCGTTTGGGTTGTATTCCAGCACTGGTTCACGACCCTGAAGAAAGGGCTACCAGCGATACCACCCCTCTTTTCATTCTCGCTGTAGGATTTTTTAGAAAGTACACCGGTGAAACTGACTTTCTTGAGGAAGCGGTGCGAAAGGCGATGACCTGGATGGAATACCAGAGCCCTTCGGACCGTGTCATTGTTGCACAGTTACCTACCAGCGACTGGCGGGATGAGCAGTGGGTTCTCGGATTTGGCCTCTACGTGAATACCATAGTTTACAGTTATCTCCGGCTCTACGGTCAGTTTGAAAGAGCCAATTTCCTCGAAGAGATGATGGATAGGTTCACCATCACTAACGACGTCATTCACCGCCACGTTCACGAAGGGCTGGTACTACAGCACAAGCCCTACTTCGCAACTTGGTCATACAAAATTTACAGCGATGAACGATTTGACCTTCTGGGGAACAGCCTGGCCATCCTATCAGGCCTGGCACACCCGTCGAGAGCCAAACAGATGGTTTCGTGGATTGAGCGTGAATGCCAGGCATTGCGGGAACAGGGTCAGTTGGCACTTGACCTTCCTCCCATTTTTTTCCCTTATATACACCCCAAGGACCCGGATTGGTATCCCAGGTATAAAAAATTCAACCTTCCCGGGGAATATCTTAACGGCGGGGTCTGGCCTTTCGTCTGCGGGTTTTATATTGCCGCCCTCGTCGCCACTGGTAGATTTCACCTGGCAGAAAAAAAGCTGATTGCTTTGACCGAGCTGGTTCGCTCTTCACGTGAAGCTAATGTCGCCTTTGGCTTTAACGAATGGGTCCGCGCTCAGGACGGTACTCCGCGGGGAGAAGATTGGCAGACCTGGTCAGCAGCCATGTATCTCTATGCCGCTATTTCAGTGGAACAAAGAAGAACCCCGTTTTTTGATGAAATTCGGGCTATTGGTAGTTCTGTAAGCGCATGAAGACCAGTGGCAGTGCCATCGAACAGCACGGGTATCCGTCTACATTGGATCAGGAGCCGATTTTAACTGACTGTTTATAGGAGGTAAGCAGTGACAGACTACCTTGAGGATGACGTTGCCAATCGTTTAATTGAGGAGGGTGAGGAACTTTTCAGAGAGGCTCTGCGAGAACCGCTAAGCCAAGCGGAAGAAATAGTAGAGGCTGACATTGTGGTCGGTATTCCCTTCTATAATGAAGCGGACACTATCGGTTCAGTGTTAAAGATAGCGACCCAAGGGCTGAAGGCATTTTACCCCGACGAAAAGTGCGTCATCGTGGCAGCTGGCTCTCCAGCCGGTGGGGGAGCTCTCAAGGTAGTAAATAACTTACCTCATGTCAACGGTATCAGCCGGATAGCTTTCTTACTGAATGATGAAAGGATCAACGGGAAGGGCTGGAGCCTGCGAGCCATTGCCGAAATCTCTCGTAGCCTTGGTGCTAATCTGGCTATCCTGGAAGCTGACCTGAGAAGCCGACGTAGGAACGGAGAGATTGAGGGATTAGCCCCAGACTGGGTTCGACTGCTCCTTGAACCCATTAAGCGACAGAAGATGGACCTGGTTATCTCTCGATTTAATCGCCATTACTTTGAGTCCCCTATTTCCAGTCACGTTTTTTACCCAATTCTTACCGCTATCTACAATCGTCGTATTAACGATATGGTAGGGGGACAGTGGGGCATTTCTCACCGCCTGATACGAACCTATTTAAAGGATACTCACAAACTGTGGCTGAGCGGTATTAGTGGCTATGGTGTAGATAGCTGGTTGGCCACCACCGCTATCACCAACGAGGCTAGGATTTGTGAGGCTAACCTAGGGGTAAAAATTCACGCCTCAACGTCGCCAGGAAAGGCAGAGCTGGTGCTGCAGAGGCTGGCCAGAGTGCTATTCGACCAAATTGTATCTGATAGAGAGTGGTGGAGAGAAACAGAGGCCATTGGTGAACCGCCATTACTAGAACCGTTAGCTACTTTCGGTATAAAAAAGACGCACCAGCCAAGAGAAGTGCAAATAACCCCCCAGACGCCGGTATCCAGATATAAACATGGTTTTAATATATTCCATTCACTTTATGAGAATGTTCTCTCTCAAGAAGCCTACCAACAACTGGAGAAACTGTCCCAGACTGAGGCTACAGGTTTTGATTTTCCTGCCCAGTTGTGGGGACAAATTGTCTATCGTTTTTTACTAGACTTTGCTTTTGATAAAGGATTCGCCAAGGGTGACCTGCTTAATTCACTTATTCCTCTTTATCAGGGTTGCGTCGCCAGTTTTGCTATGAAGATGCAAGCTGTGAAATCTAAGCTGGCACTTCTTCCCGCCGAGGAAGCAGAAAGGTTGACGTCATTAGCCGCCGAGCGAGAGATTGAGGAAATGGTGGACGAGTTTCTCCACCAGAAGCCTGATTTCCTGGCAGCTTGGAAAATGAGAGAGGAAGCCATCAAACCGCCGATGCCTAAGGTGACCTACCGCGAATTCATTCCTGGCGTATCGCTGGTGGTTCCCTTGGAACTCACTGCCCCGGACGGGAAGATATTAGCTACAGCCAACGGCATTTATAACTCCATATTCTCCAGACACAAGGAGGAGTTTGAGCAATTTATTTATGAAAAGCTGAAAGCCCCATGGGATGCCAGCCCTTGGGAAATTGCGGAGCGAATAAGGAATTTTATGCACCAGGTGGAGGAGCAGTTAAACCAGATTCTTTTGCCCGGGGACTTCTCCACTGTAGAAGGAACGCGGGAGACGGTAGAGGCTATCTTCCGTTACTTCCCACATCATGACACCTTTGCCCTCACCCCAGAGATGGCGGCTTGGCTTTTACGACGCCAGCCTCCCATCAACCTACTTACCAAACTAGGCTATAGCCACGTCGAGGCACTGCTTAAAGAATATGAACCTAACGATGTCCTGGCCCTAGCCAACTGGTCTGAAGAACAGGATTATATAGAATCGTTATGGATGCTGCTAGAAGAGAGCGCCCGCCCTGAACACTTCAGATATTCTGCTGTTAGACCACTAGTGGTGAGCAATGAAGGATTCCCCTCACTGATGGAGATGAAAGAAAGCGGTGCTCTTTGCAAAATTGCCGGAAGAATAGTTATTGGCAACCTGCACAAGGGTATGGGTGGAGAATTCCCCAAGTTGCGTTACTTTACCAGTATTGCCAAGAACATTGTCGAGTTCGAGAGGTTTGGCAAGGTGTGGCACCGGTTTGCTGAGGAAAGGAAAGACCTCGGGGAAAAGGTGATAAATTCGCTAAGGGGCCATTGGGGGAGGGACCCTTTATCCGCCCACAATATCTTCGAGAATGGGCATCAGCGGGTACTAGTTGAGAGAGTGAGGGAGATGGCCCAACGAATCACCCAAGAGGCGGGTGGAGATGCCTCCCGCTTAAGACTGGCTGAGACTCTTAAAGATATGGCTGATTCTTACCACCTTGCCCAGACACTTCCTGATGGCACCTTTGTTCCCTGCTCTGCCTGGACTTGGGCTAGTTACAGCTTTAAGGGAGGGACAGGAGTACCCACTCCCCTTTCCCTGCATGTGGAGCGGGATTGGACTTCACGAGAATTCCTCACCGAGTATTTCAAAGCAGTGGGAGGCAATGAGGAAGCAATAGAGGGGAAGATTGTGGAGCTTATGGAAGAGGGTAGGGAATGGGAGGACTTGGCTCCGATTCTGCTTGGTGGAGTGGAGGAAGCCGTTGAGATAATGCCGGAACAGACTATCACCCCGGAATACCCCCGAGCAGGAACCTTAGTCCGTTTTGCCGGTAATCCTATACTTGAGCCTATCAAGGAGCACCCTTGGGAATCAAGATATGTATTGAATCCGGGTGCTATAAACCTAAAGGACAAGGTTTATCTTATCTATCGGGCGGTAGGAGACGATGGTATCTCCCGTTTTGGGCTGGCGGTAAGTGAAGACGGGTTTAAATTTACCGAAAGGACGGACAAACCAATATTTGAGCCAAAGGGCAAAAGCGAAGAGAATGGGTGTGAAGACCCCCGGTTGACCCTAATCGGCGACCGTATTTACATGGTTTATACTGCCTATGATGGCCTGGTGGCACAAGTCGCTTTGGCTTCTATCAGCGTCAGTGATTTCTTGAACTATCGCTGGGGAGGCTGGCGAAGACACGGGCTGGTCTTCCCCGGGTTCACTAACAAAGACGGCACCCTATTTCCGGAATGTTTTAACGGGAAATTTGCCATGCTTCACCGGGTGGACCCACATATATGGATAACCTTTTCCCGCCATCTGCGCTGCCCCTGGCCCAGGGGAGAACACCAGATACTGACCGGGTCGCGTTCCGGGATGGCATGGGACGGGGCAAAAATTGGCGCTGGTGCCCAGCCAATAAAGACTAAGTACGGTTGGTTGCTCATCACCCACGGTGTTGACCATGCTCATATCTACCGGCTAGGAGCGATGCTGGTTGATTTAGCAGATCCAACAATCCTCCTTTATCGTTCACCCAATCCCATACTTGAGCCCACAGAAAAGTTTGAAATAGGCGAAATAGGCAAGTACTGGGTGCCCAACGTGGTTTTTACCTGTGGGGCAGTGCCGCGGGAAGATAATAAAGAGATACTCTATTCAGGGAATGAACTACTGGTTTACTATGGTGCTGCTGATACAGCGATTGGTGTCGCTAGCGCTAGAATTGCCGACCTTATCCCTACTTAAGGCCAAGTGTCCACCTATCTTCCATACTTTAGCTTTGCATATAGAAGTAGAGCGACGAGAACCGCTCCTATCGCATTCCAGAGAATAACTGGAGTGAGGCTGAGATAGATCCCATAGGCTAGCCAACAAATCATACCCAGTAAAAGCAATATGGTAAAAAGTCTACTTATCTCACGGGCACTTTTTAATCGGAAGACACGAACCAGTTGCGGAACCATACTACATGTTACCAGCGCTCCAGCGACTAAACCCAGAAACTGTTCTAACTGCAAGACTGGACCTCCTTTTGGTGTTCAACTAGTGTAGTGTCTCATAAATGGCCTTACAACGAGCAAGTTTATCGAGGATAGCATGAGCGGATTTATGCCATACGAAAGGCTTCGGGTCGGCGTTAGATGCCGCCATGTACTCTTCAATCGCAGCGATCAATTCCGGGGCGCTCTCGAAAGTTCCCCGCCGGATCCTTTTCTCGGTGAGGTCGCGAAACCACCGCTCCACAAGGTTCAGCCAGGACGAACTTGTCGGCGTGAAGTGCAGTGTGAACCGCGGGTGTTTCTCCAGCCAAGCCTTCACCTTGGGCTGTTTGTGAGTCCCATAGTTGTCCACAATCAGATGCAACGGCGTCCCCTTCGGAAACTCCCGATCCAACCGCCGCAGGAAGCGCAGAAACTCTTGGTGCCGATGCCTGGCCATGCACTCGCCGATAACTCGCCCATCCAAGACATTCAGGGCCGCGAACAGGGTGGTGGTACCATGCCGCTTGTAGTCGTGGGTCATGGTTCCACAACGTCCCTTTTTCATAGGCA
>Ga0210003_1000709_pt1 | contig 30182 bp, 24 predicted proteins | sample LantaG_FD_182804 | JGI IMG/M metagenome (GOLD analysis project Ga0210003, IMG submission 182804) | Deep subsurface microbial communities from Baltic Sea to uncover new lineages of life (NeLLi) - Landsort_02402 metaG (SPAdes) (version 2) | ecosystem: Environmental > Aquatic > Marine > Oceanic >... | reverse complement strand
ATCGGAGAGGTTGTCGACGGCCAGGACGGTCGAGCGCTGGTCCTCGTAGGCGAGGAAGGCGAAGCCGCGCGAGAGGCCCGTCTCCTTGTCCCTGTGGTTTGGTGTTGTTGGTGTTGGTGGAGGGGAGTAAGGGGGGGCGGGGGGTGAGAGAAGGAGAAGGAAGAAGAAAGAAGAAGAGAGAAGGAGGTCGAGTTTTTTTTGTTTTTCGCTCGCCGCTTGCCGTCGAAAGGCCTTCCAATTCGCTCCCGACTTTCTCCTCTTCCTACTCTTCCCCTTGATCAACTCTCATTCTTCTCACCTGACCAGGTGCACGTCCACGATCTCTCCGTACTGTGCAAAGACGGCGAGCAGGTCTCCCTCGGTCAGAGACTGCGGAAACCCGCCGGCGAAAATGTACGCCGAATGCGAGTAGCGGGCGTGCCAGGACGCGTCGCCCTCGATCCCGCGGGCCGCCTCGAGCTGGGAGAGCTTGCGCGTGTTGGCCACCTGGGTGAGGACGTTCATGGCTGGTGCTTGATTGAGCGAAGCGAGAAACAAAGAGAGAAAGAGAAGAGAAAAACAGAAGAAAGCGTTGATCGAACGTCGAAAAATCGACGAACGAAAACGGAAAAAATGATTTGTTTTTCTCGACCTCGAAACTAACAAAAAAACCGTCTCTCCCCCGCGCCGCTTCAAACACCACTCTCTTTCCCTTCCTCTCTATCGCAAGCAACAAGAACATCGAAACAAAGAAAAGAACGAAAATCTAAATCAAAAAGAAAAAGAATCAGTAAGTGGAGCCCGTCTTGCGGTGGTGGACCGCCGACAGCACGTCGTTCGCCGCCGAACTGCTCGCCCCCTTCTTCCCCTTGCCCCCCTTCTTCTCTCCTCCTTCTTCCTCCTCCCCTCCCAGCCCGCCGGAGAGGACCGAGGCGTAGACCACCCAGTGGTCCCCGGCCTCCATCCGGTCCACGGCCTCGCACTCCAGCCAGGAAGCCAGGAACCTCGAAGGGAGGATCGTCGCGCCGCTTTCTTCTCCATGCCTGATCTCCGAGGCGTCGCACCAGCCGGCGAACCGGTCCTCTCCAGGGGCAAAGGGGCGCAGCATCGCCTTGGAGACGGCGCGGGCTCCGGGCCCCTCGGCCAGGACGTTGACGGCGAAGCGGGCCCCCGGGACCAAAAAGGGCTCGGCAGCCCTGTCTCTCTTCACCGCGACGGTGAGCCCCGGGGGATCGAACGAGGCCTGCGAGATCCAGGACGCGAGCATCGCCGACGAAGCAGAAGAAGAGGAGGAGGAGGAAGAAGAAGAAGAAGAAGAAGAAGAAGAAGAAGAAGAAGAAGAAGAAGAAGAAGAAGAAGAAGAGGAAGAAGGAGAAGAAGAAGAAGAAGAGCTCCCTTCCTTGGCCTCCTGGGCGCCGGCGCCTCCTCCCTCCTCGACCGCGGGCACCCTGCCAGCTGTCACCACGCAGAGCGTCCCGACGACCCTCCCCACGGCGAGCTCCGCGGCGAGCTCGGCAGAAGAGGAGGAAGAAGAGGAAGAGAAAGAAGCACCGGAAGAAGAAGCACTCGAAGAACTGGAGAGGTCGGGAGAGGCGACGGAGCTCGCCCCGGCCGCCGCCGCGGCGGCCCTCGCCGCCTCCCGCTCCCTCGCCGCCGCCTTCTTCAGCACGGCCTGCGCCAGGTCGGTCCCTGACTCCTCCGCCTGCTGCATGTCCGCCGCGGTCGGCCTGAACTTCACGCGCACCGCGGGAAATGCCGTGCGGAACCCTCCGTCGCGGAGCTTGCGCTCGAGCTCGTCGACCGCCTCGCCGCTCCAACCGAAGGAGCCGAAGGCCCCCACGGGCTTGCTCTCCCTGGCGGCGGCGGGAGCGCGGAGGATCGCGCCCAGCGCCGTCGTCACCTGCGTCGGCATGTGGCCGCCCAGGGTAGGAGAGCCGATGGCGAAGCCGGAGGAGCGGCCCAGAGCTGCTTCGACCTCGTCGAGCGTCGCGTCTTCGAGATTCACCGCCTCAGCGCCGACTCCGGCTTTCGTGGCCCCTCGAGCTATGGCCTGCGCCAGCGCCGCGGTGTTGCCGTAAGCCGAGGCGTAGAAGACGGCGACGGTGGCCCGCGAGGCGGCCTGGGCCGCCTCGCGGGCCCAGTCGCGGTAGCTCTGGAGCAGCTGCGGGAGGGAATAAGAAACGACGGGGCCGTGCATCGGCGCGACGGCCGCGACGGCCAATCCCCCATTGTTGGCATTGGTCCCGTTTCCTTTCCCCGCCGCCGCTTCGTTCCCTGGTTCGTAGTTCCCCATGGAGGCGGCGCCGAAGGTCGAGCGCTGGAGGTCGGAGAGGGCGTCATCGAGGGCGCGGAGGGCGAGCGCGAAGGCGTTGGTGCCAAAGTCCGAAGGAGCAGACGAAGAAGAGGAAGAGGAAGAGGAAGAGGAAGAGGAAGAAGGACCTCCTCCTCCCGTCGCCGCGGCCCTCAGGTCGAGCCTGTCCAGCAGGGCGGTGGCCTGCGCGTTCACGGGGCTCAGCATGCACTCGTGAAAGTGCTTCCAGTCCTTTCCGTACGATTCGAAGCCCCCGGCGTCGCCCGAGTCGTCGCTTTCAACCGCCGCCGCCGCTCCTTCGCCTTCACCTCCGTCCCTGCTCCCGAGGAGGCCGCTCGCCGTCGCCGCCGCCACCTTCGGGGAGACGTGCGCCGAGAACAGCTTCCCGGCGAAGAGCACCTTCGTCTCCGTGTCGAAGACCAGCAGCAGGTCGGGCCAGCGCGGCGTCGGGGCCGGGAGCAAGCGGAGGCGGCCTCCCCCGGCGGCAGACGCGAACGTCGACGAGTTTTTCGTCGTCGTCGCTCCGGTACCTCCTCCTCCTCCTCCTCCTCCCCCTCCCGCTCCCGCCCTGGCTGCCCTCATCGTCACTCCGGCGAGCAGCTCCGCGTCCCCCGGTGCGGGACCGATCGACTCCCGGAACAGGCGCAGCGCCGGGTTGGAAAGGAAGATGCAAAGAGGAGGAGGAGAACCGCTTTTGCTCCTCGCGGCCAGAAGCGCTCGCAGCGACGGCAGCCTCTTCGGCGTCAGGTGCGTCACGATCAGCTCGTCGGGAAAGACGCCGCCACTCGCCCTCAGCAGCGCCGGCACCGACGTGTCCGCCCACGACTCGTCGGGGACGTCGACGAGCGTGAAAGAGGAAGGACCAGTTTTAATCAAATAGCAGTTGTCGGTCGTGCCCCTCCGCAGGCCATACTCGACCTCGACCTTGAGCCTCTTTGTGCACTCCCCCCTGAGCACCGTGATCCATCCTTCGTTTCCTCCCGCTGAGGTCTTGGGGAAGGGGAGGGGCCGGACGGGCTCGACGGGGACCCGCGGGGGTGGCGGAGGGGGCTGTCGTTGAGGAGGAGGTTGAGGCGAGGAGGAGGGAAAAAGAAGTAGGTTGAGGAGGAGGTTGAGGTTGAGAGAGAGCTCGGCGGGCTAGATAAGACGACGAGGATGATGAATCGAAACACCTTGTTTCTTCCGCCAACCCTTCCCTCACCTGTCGCTGCTCCGCCGGAGGGGAGACGGTGCTGGTCGAGGAAGAGGGCGTGGCCTCGGCGTGGGGGCTGAACGAAGGAGGAGAGGCGCGGCGAAGGCGCGGCGAAGATGGAATCATCGACGTCGTCGTCGAGAGTTTCGGCTTTGATGGCATCAGAGCCCTCTGCGTTCTCGCGGCGGCCCATGCGCCGTTGCATCCTGCCGGCGACGCGGCGATCGTGACGCGCATTGTGACAGCGGTCTCTGCGCGCGTGGAGAATTGATCCTGTGCGGCTCGAGCTCTGAGGAAACGAACGGGAAGTTGAAAGGTGTGTGTGAGAGGGAAGCAAAAAAAAAAAGGACAAAAAAAGTTACTTCGCCTTCTGAGAGCCAAGCAATTTTTCGATTCACTCTTTCTCTTTCTTCTGTTCCTCTTTTCTTCCCTCAAGCCCCGGCCTTTCCCCTTCGAGAGGTCGCGCACGAACACGCATCGCGTCTAGCAGAGAGAGAGCGTGAGAAAGCGCACCGAAGAGCAAAAGACGATGACGGTGATGATAATGAAGAAGCTCAACAGCGGCATCAGCGTCGGCGTTGGAGGTCGTCGACTCTGCAACAACAGCAGCAGCATCGTCGTCGCTTCCCGCCTCAGTTCTCCTCAAGCGGCTCGCTTTAGCGCTCGCGCTCCTGCGCCAAGCTCCAGCTCCTCGAATGCCTTGCCCAACCAGAAAAACAAGAACAAGAGCAGCACCGCCGTCCTCGCAGCGGCGACGGAGCTCGATTCTTACCCTATCGCCGACGACGACGGCGCCCTGCTTCACCCGCTCTCGCTCATCACCTCCTCGACCTCCTCGACCCAGAAGAGGCGCCGCCTCCAGGTCCAGACCGTCCCGGACCTCGCCCTCAACACCTCGGCCATCCGCTGCCTCGACTGGGACAGGGACCGCTTCGACATCGAGTTCGGGCTCACCGACGGGACCACCTACAATTCCTACCTGGTCTTCGGAGAGGACAAGACCTGTCTCGTCGAGACCAGCCACGAGAAATTCAGAGAGGAGTACCTGCTCCGCGTCGCCGAGCTGCTCGCGCTGAAAGGGAGGGACACGATCGACTACGTGCTGCTCGACCACATGGAGCCCGACCACACGGGCCTGACCGCGGACGTCTTGGACGCCTACCCGGGCGCCACCGTCGTCGCCACCAAGGTCGGGCTGGCTTACTTGTCCAACCTGATGCACCGCCCCTTTGAGCAGCTCGCCGTGAAAGCCGGAGACTCCCTGGATTTAGGGGGTGGACACAAGCTGACGTTTGTTCCGGCTCCCAACCTGCACTGGCCCGACACGATGTTTTCTTTCGACGAGGCCTCGAAAGTAATGTTCACCTGCGACGCATTTGGCGCGCATTTCTGCAACGAGCGCGCCTTTGACGACAACCTGTCTGCTCTGGGACCGCACTACAGGTTTTATTTTGATTGCCTGATGCTCCCCAACGCCAGGTCGGTCACCACGGCGATCCGCAAGGTCGCCGAGGTCCCCTACTCGGTGATCGGCACTGGCCACGGCCCGATCCTGAAACACAACGTTCCCGAACTGGTGAAAAGGTACCAGAACTGGTCCGAGGCAGCCGGGAAAGCAGGGACGACAGTCGCCGTCTGCTACCCTGCCGACTACGGCTTCGCCGACAGGCTGGCGCAGTCGCTGGCCCGCGGGATCACGAAAGTGGGCGACGTGGCGACCGAGATGGTGGACGTGTGCTCGGCGGACCCGCAGGAGCTGGCCGCGGCGGTGGGCAAGGCGAGCGGCGTCGTGATCCTCGCGCCGCCGACGACGACGAGCTCAAGCGACCTCGACGCCGCTTCCTCTGCCGCGAAGGCCTCGCTCGCCACGCTCTTCTCCGCCATCGACCGCTCGGCCCGCGTCATCGTCGCGGAGTCCTACGGCGGGAAAGACGAGCCCGTGGACACGCTCGTCGCGCAACTGGTCGACGCCGGCATGGAGCTGCCGCCGCCGCCGCCGCTCCGAGTTAAGACGGAACCGACGGAGCAGACCTACCAAGCCTATGAAGAAGCCGGCACCGATCTCGCCCAGTCCCTGACCCAGAAGGCCTCCATCGCCCGCGTGAAAGCCGCGATGTCCCCGGAGGTCGCGAAAGCATTAGCTCGCGTCTCCGGCGGGCTCTACATCGTCACGGCGGCGCATTCCGCCACCGAGGAGAACCCGGAGGCCGCGAAAGGCGCGATGGTCGCCAGCTGGGTCGCGCAGGCCTCCTTCGAGCCCCGGCTGGGCCTGACGGTCGCCGTGGCCAAGGACCGCGCCATCGAGTCCCTGATGCAGGTCGGGGACCGCTTTGTGTTGAACTGCCTGAGCGAAGGGAAGGAGCAGAGACTGATGCGCCACTTCCTGCAGCGGTTCCCTCCCGGCGCCGACCGCTTTGATGGAGTGGAGTGGCAACCGTCTCCTTCGGGGTCGGGCGTTCCCGTGCTGAGCGGCGGCGACGTGGCCGCTTTCGTCGAGTGCGAGGTGGTCTCGAGGCTGGAGACGCCGGACCACTTCGTGACGTACGCGCAGGTCGTGGAAGGGGGGATCGCGGACTCGGACGCGAGGACGGCGGTGCACAGGTGAGAGAGAGAGAGGAAGTTTTGGATGACTTCTTTTTTTGTCGAGTTCGAACTTTTTCTCTTTTTTTTCAAAGCGAAAAACTCACCCCTTGTTCCGAAACAAAAACTCGAAACCCCTCATCAACACCTCACACAGGCGCAAGGTGGCCAACTACTACTAGGGAGCTTGAGAGAGAAAGAGTGTAGAGAGAAAAAGACAGAGAGAGGTTTTTGACAAAGTGTTTTTGATTTTTTTGTAGAAGAAAAAACAAGAGGGGGAAGAAGGGAAAAAAAATATAGGTGGCGATTTTTTCGAGCTCGAAGAAGAAAGCACTCTCTCTGTTTCCGATTGCTCCCAAACTATATCAATCAAGGATGCGATTCTCCGTCTTCTTCCTCGCGGCCCTGGCGCTCATCGCCTGCGCCTCCGCGGCCCTTGAGCTCCGTTGCTCTTCGGGGACGCTGCAGGGCGTCGGCGGCGCGCTCGCAGGGGTGTTTCGAACCCAGGCTGGCGTGCAGAGGCCGGTGAGGAAGTTTTGTTTTTCAAGAAAAGTCGGTTACCGATTCTCGGGCGCTGCTTTCGATGACAATGATGAGGTTGATGGGGACGCGGAAGAGCCCACGTTTGATGCTTTTTTTGCTTTAAAATCCCAATCAAAGCCCGTGAGACGACCTCATTTGATCGTAACTGTCCAATTTTTGAAATAGAATGCGATGAAAAGCTTTCATCAAGGCGCTAGCAAGGGCGCATTCGACGAGCAAGCCATCATCATCATCCATTCGTTCAGCGCCCTTCCTCGCTCTCACCTCCTACCTGGACCACCTCCTCGACGACCACCTCTCACTCAACTCAACTCCTCCTCCACCATCATCCACAGATCGACTGCGCCTCGGCCTGCGCGGCCTCCAAGGACTGCCGCTCCTACCAGTACTGCGGCTTCGGCTCCTTCAATGGCACCTGCGCCTTCGCGCCCGAGAGGAAGGAGAACGGAACGATGAGCGCTGCCGGCTTTGCCAGCAAGGGGGACTGCCTGCTGGCAAACGGCACGTCGTGGAGGCAGGCCCCCTCGAAGCCTGAGTACGGCGGGTGGACCTACGGGATCGCTTGCAGGAGTGTCGAGGTCGCGGACGCTCCCGTCGAGAAAGAGGAGGAGGAAGGAGTTGGAAGAGAGGAGCCGGTGAACCCTGTTGTTGCTCGCCCGGCAAAGGCCGCCGTCGCCGCCGCCGAGCCCGCGGCCGAAGAGCCCGCCCCCATCTCCCCGCTCCGCAAGCCATCGAGCGCCAAGGCGGCTGCCCCCGCCGCCGTGGACGCCGGGGCAGCGGACCCCAACGCCCCGGAGGTCGTCGTCCCTGTTGTGGCGCCGAAGAAGCCCGCTGCCGTTCCCGCTGCTCCCGTCGTCGCTCAGCCGGCGAGCAAGGCGCCGGTCGTCCCGGCCGCCGCCGCCGCTGCCACCGAGCCGAAGGCGAAAGAGAAAGCCCCCGCCGCTGCAAAGCCTGCTGCTCCTGCTGCTGCTCCTGCTCCGAAAGCACCCGCTGCCCCTGCTGCTGCTCCCGTGGGCCCCGCGGGCCCCGGCTCCCTCTCCGCTCCGATCCGGGGCTCCCTCTCGGGCCGCGGCGTCTCCGTCGCCGAGCTCCAGCCGGGCATCGAGTCCGCGGCGGAGTGCGCCTCCATCTGCGCCACGGCCGAGAAGAACTTGCCAGCTTCCTGCACGGGCTACTCGTGGTGCGGCGCCGCCGAGGGCTGCCCCGGGAACGTCGCGACGGGCGTCTGCCAGCTGTGGAGCGGGAGGGCCGGGGCCGGGAAGCTCTCGGCCGACGACAGCGGGTGGGTGACGGCCGCTCGCGCGGCTCCGGAAAAGGTTGTTCAGCCGCCGATGAAGACGCAGACCGCCGCTGCTGGCGGGGCTTGAGAGGAAGATTGAGAGAGCGAGAGAAGAGAGAATTAAAATAAAACCGCGAGAGAGAAAGAAGAGGTGGAAAAAAAATGGAAATCGAAAAAAAGACTCAAAACTCAAAAACTTCTCTGCTACTAAAATCGGTCGACCTCTCTCATCATCAGTCTTTCAATTGTCTCCCGTCTCTCGCTTCTCTGTCTCTTTTTAGTTTTCAAGTGCATCGGCAACTCTCAAAAAACTCGCAAAGCATGCGTGCTGCCGTGGCGCTGGGCAGGAGGTGGTCTTTCGGCGTCGCTAGTCAGCGACGAAGATTGAACCCTTTGATGCCGGCGGCGGCGACGGCAACGTCGACCTCGACCTCGACCTCCTCGACCTCTTCTGCTGCTGCTGCTTTCTCTTCCTCTTCCTCCTCGGGCGGCGGCGGCCGCAAGCGCCTCGCCAAGTTCAAGCCCGTCTCCAACACAATCTTGGACTCGCTCGATCTCGCCGTCAGCGACAGCGGAGATGAAGAAGACGATTATGAAGACGAAGAAGAGCGAGAAGAAGAGGATGAAGAACATGAAAGAGCTTCTTCTTCTTCTTCTTCTTCTTCTTCCTCGCCTTCTTCTCGACGGCAGCAGCGACAACTTCCTCCGCAATCTAGCAGGGCCCTCCGCGGCTCGCTGCTCGCCACGCAGACGCTGCGAGCACAGAGGAAGAGCACGCCGGAGATCGCCGCCTCGCGCACGCGCTTCCCCCTCACGGGGACCTTTGCCTTCGAGAGCAAGGACGCGGCCGGCAGAGGGGGAGGAGACTCCTCTTCTTCTTCTGCCTCGCCGTCGCCGCCGCTCCTCCTCTCGGCACGGGAGGTCATCTCCGCCGTCTCGCCCTTCGTCTCCGAGGAGCGCCTGCGGAGGATCCGGGACGTGGCCCGCGCGAGGTGCTTCACCGTGCTGCCCATCGTCGAGGGTCTGTTCGACCGGGGGAACCTGGGCGCGGTGTGCCGGACGGCAAGTTCGAATATTTTTTTTCCAAATTTGATTTTTTTTTCTTCGAGACGAAAAAAAAAAAAGCTCACTTTCTTCTCCTCGTTTCACGAAAAACCTCCCTCTCGTCAATTCCAGGCCGAGGCCATGGGCGTCGGGGCCGTCTGGGCCTGCGACATCTCCTCGGACCGCTACAGGGCCACGCGAGGGAGGTGCTCGGCGGGTTCGGAGAAGTGGATCGACGTGCAGGTCTTTGGCAAAACAGCGAAATCAGGACGGGTCGCCGCCAGGAGAGTCGAGCTCGAGGCCGAAGTAAGAGGAAAAAGAGAAGGAGCAGGAGCAGGAGGAGGAGGAGGAGGAGGAGCCGCTGCTGCTGCTGCTCCGCCCTCGGACGACTACGACAGCGCAGGCACGCTCGCCTGCCTCGCAGCGGCGAAAGCAGCTGGTTTTCGGGTGGTCGTCGCCGCGGCGGGCCCCGCTGCCGTCCGGGCCGAGGACTTCGACTGGGAGACCTCCCCGACGGCCTTTGTCGTCGGCAACGAGGCCCGCGGCGTCTCCGAGGAGGCGCGCGCGCTCTGCGACGCGGAGATCATGGTGCCGATGGTCGGGATGGTCGAATCTTTGAACGTGAGCGTGGCGTCGGCGTGCATCCTGCAGGCGGCGCTGGGGCGGATCCGGCAAAAGAGCGGAGCTGACTTTTCCTCGAGCTCCGCTTCGCCGTCGGCAAGCTCAAACTCCGAATTCGAAGAAGAGGTCGAGGCCCTCACGGCAGCTATGCTCCTCCGCCACAAGGGGCAGCAGGGGAAGGTGGGCGCTCTGTGGCAGGCGCCGATGATGCGTGCGATCTTGGAGCGCGGTGGTGGTGTAGAGCGGTAAGAAAAAGAAAACAAGTAAAAGAAGTAAAAAATTGTCTCTTTTTCGTTCGTTTGCAAATTTTTGGTTTTTTTTTCAAATTCTTTCTTTCTCTTCTCTCTTTACTCCCAAGAGAAAGCCTGCGTGCCTCTTCCCGAGACAGACACCAGTCCCCTCTCTGGGAGCACGGCCAGCGACTCCGGCGCGGGGACCTGCACGGGCACCGACCACAGCGGGCGGAGGGAGACGGAGAGAGAGGGAGGACCTTTTTCGGTCTCGCTTTTGTTCTCGCTTTTGTCGATCGAGGCCGAGATCGAGAGCGACCAGCCCCTGAGCCGCTGGTCGAGCCCGACGGTGACCACCTCCGCGCTCTTTCCTTCAATTTCCCCGCTGATCCAGGCCCCACGGAGGGAGCAGGAGCTGTGAGCGCCCTCGACGCTCGTCAACGCGAGGACAGAGACCTCGGGCCGTCTGGGTTCGGAGGAAGAAGGAGGAGAAACGGAGAGCAGCGTCGCGCGAAGAGCGCCGTCGTCGCCGCCGGTGACCAAGAGGACGGACTTTGAGTCCTGTTTCTTCTCCTCTTCAAGCGCCGCCACGGCGAGGCAGTTGACCCCGGACTGGTGCAGCGCAGGGAGCAGGGCGAGGGGCCTGACGACAGCGGCGGCGGAAAGAGAGGGAGAGGGAGGAAGGAGGAGGGCCCTGGAGATTTCGGCGCCGCTCCAGACGGCGACGGCTCCGTCGGTCGAGCCCGAAAACGCGAGCCCGTTGTTTTCGTTTTTCGTCCGCAGGTGCGCGACGCACAGCGCCGGGCCCTCGTGGCACTCGAGCCTGACCGGATCAGAGGAACCGGAGGCCCCGGAGGGGAGGAACTCGCCCGAAGCGGGGTCGAAGGCGACGGCCTCGACGTCGCCGAGGGAGGTCGCGACCAAAACGGCGACGACGCCTTTCTTTTTCGTCGCTCGTTCCTCTTCTTCTTCTTCTCCGACGTCGATCTCGAACGCCGCTGCGTGCAGCGCCCTGGGGTTGGCCTCCGCCTTCGCCGACCTGGAGCTGGCCTGCCTCGCGGCCCGCCCCGAGCGGGTCCCGGCGGAGGAGGCGGAGAGCCAGGCTGTGTGGAGGCGAGGAGGCGCAAAGTGTTTCTTCTTCGCCGCCGCCGTCGTCGTTTTCTTGGCCCCAACCTCGACCACTTTCTCTCCTTTTTCTTTTCCTCCTTCTTCTTCGCCGCCGCCGCCGCTTCCGCTTCCGCCGCTCCACCACGCCCTCCACGCCGTCACGTAGGCCCTGACCCCCGACGCGAAGACCAAGAAATCTTCGTCGTCTTTCGAAGAACCCGGGGTGCGCACGGAGGCGCAGGCGCGCAGCGCCGAGCCGTCGCTGAGAGCGCGGACGAGACCCGAGGCGGAGAGCGTCGAATTTCGATCTTCTCTCTCTTTCCCTCCGCCCGCGTTCCGCACCAGCAGCCACCGCAGCGACCCTTCCTCCGAGGCTGTGAGCACCGCCGCGTGGTCCGGGGAGGTCGAAGGCAGGGCGATCGAGGCGTGGACCTCCAGACCATGGCCGGCGGGGAGCTCGACCCTCGCGAGGGGAGCGGCGGTGGCCGAGGCGGCGGCAGCAACGGCGGCGGTCGAGGTCTCGCTGCTTCTTCTTCCTCCTCCTGCTCCGTTCCTCGACCCCCACTCCCTCGCGACGAGATCGCCACCCTCTCCGTTCCCGTTCGCATTTTCCCCGCCTCCTCTGCGGTGAAGTACGCAGTGGACCAGAGCTGCGGGCACGGCGGGGAGCGAATCACTGCCGGGGCACCCCGGCACGAGGGCTGCGGGGCGGCGCCAGCCGCCGGTCGTCGCCCGCGCGACCTCGAAGCAGCTCCCTTCCTCCTCCTGCTGTCCCTCTTCTTGTTCTCCGCCGCCAGCCCCTGGGTACGAAACGGCGATCCACGTGTCCCCGCTGAACCCGCACACGACCCTCTCCCTGCGCGAAACAGAAGGGTCAGGGTGGGCGGCGTCGGAGGAAACGAGAGGGAAGGGGAGGCGCTCCGCTCCGACTGCCGGCAGCGAGAAAGGGTAGGAGGTCGAGGTCAAGGTCGAGGTCGAGCTCTTTGGAAGCTCCGAGGAGGAATTCCGGGAGAGGCGCAGCGTCGTAGCCCTGCCCACGCAGTCCCCGATGCGGAGCTCCCCGCAACAGTTGCAATCGTCCTCCTCGGGAAGAGCTTTCTGCTGCGAGGAAGAGGAGGAGGGAGGAGGAGAAGGGCGCGGGAGCAGGCGGAGGCAGGTGACGGCCGACTCGTCCGGCGTCCTCGCCTTGGCCGCGACTTCCAAAACGGGCGTTTCCTCCTCTTCTTTTCTCTCTCTGTCTGTCTCATCCTCTTCGCCATCGCCGTCATCACTAAACAGCGAGTCCGGCAGAGAATAAACCATCACGCCTCCGGCGCTGTCCCCGGCGAAGAGCATCCTCCGGAGCCCGCAGGCAGAGACGCAGGAGACGGCCAAGTCCCGCTGCCTCCGCGCCCGCCGGGGCGGCGCCGCGGCGACGAGCAGAGGAGGAAGAGTTGGTCTTCCCTCGTCGCCGTTGCCGTTCATCCTCGGCAGCTTCCACACCGACAGGTCCCCGAGCGTCGAGGTTGTCAGGGCGACACCCCCGCCGAGCTCCCTGGGGAGGAAGCAGCGGAAGAGGGGCACTCCCGTCTCGCCTGCGGGGACGGCGCTCCATCGCAGCTCGGGCGCTGCTTCGGGGTTTTTACTAGAGCTCGAGCTTCTTCTTCTTCGACCGAAGAAGCGGGCGCAGTCGCAGCCCAGGGCGGCCTCCCCGCGTCCCAAGGCGGCGAGCACCAGCAGGGGCGTTATCCTGGTGATTTTGTCTGCAGCGGAAGAAAAAGAAGCGGAAGACGAAGAAGAGGAAGAGGCGCAGGAGAGGGGGAAACTCCTGCTGCTGTTGCTCTCGCCCTCGCCTCCGCCTCTTTCTTCGACGTCAAAGAACCCGTGCCTCCTGCACGGTACGGCGGCCAGAGACAGCACGGAACCCGCCCGAGGGGCGCGAAACACCAGAGACCACGAGTCGGGTCTCGGTTTTTCTTTTTCTCTCCTGGCTCCGCTTTTTCCTTCCCCACTTTTTTCTCCTTCTCCTCCTCCTTCTTCTTCTTCTTTTTCCGAAACGCCGAGGTCGACCCGCCACACGGCGCCGTCCCCGGTCCCGACGAGCAGCACGCCCGGGCCAGCTGCGTAGAGCGTTCTGGCTGCTGTCGCAGAAGAAGAGGAAGAAGAGGGAGAAGAAGAAGGAAAGGGAGAAGAAGTTTCTTCTTCTCCTCCTCCCGGAGGAGGAGACCCGAGGAGCCTTCCCTCCTCGCCCTCGTTCCGAAAAGAAACGTGATCGGACAGCCGCCACAGCTGCACGGCACCATCCGCGCCCGCTGTTGCGATCAAGGGGAGCGAAGAACTAGGAGAAGCAGGGGAAGAGAAGACGGCGGCTGCGCGCCAGATCCCTCTGCCGCGGTGGCCGCGGAGAGCGGCGACGGAGGCCAAACTCCTCTCTCCTGCTTTTCTTCTTCCGTCTCCTCCTCCGCCGCCGCCCAGCACGCTCCACAGCCGCGCAGAGCAGTCCTCGGAGGTCGAGAGCACGAAGCGCGGCGGGTAGGAAGAGGACGAGGAAGAGGAGGAAGAGGTGACAGCAGATCCGAAGGAGCTGGAGAAGGCAGATGCGGAAGAAGAAGAGGAAGAAGCGAGGGAGTCGCCGTTCACTTCTCCTTCTTCGCCGCCGGCCGAAGAAGGAGAATCAGGAGCGGGGGCGGGAACGAAGACGATGTCCCACAGCCTCGCCCCGTGCCCCCTGAAGACCGGGCCCGGGAGAACTTGTCTTTGTCGCTGCTGTTCGGATCCGCTGCTGCCGGAGGAAGTCGGGACGCTCCAGAGGCGCAGCGTGCGGTCGTCCGAGGCCGAGGCGAGCAGCAGAGAGCTCTGCTTCTTCTCCTCCTTTTTTTCCTCAGTCTTCTCCTCTGAGTCTCGCGTCCCGGCTCGGAGCGGCGCCCACGCCACGCGGTGGATCGACCCCTCGTGGCCCGACAGCCTGAACAGCACGGGGCAGGAAGAGACGGGCGAGGAAGCAGAGGAGGGAGAAGAAGGAGAGGAAGAAGAAGGAGATGAAATTTTGATTTTCCAGATCAAAACGTCTAGGAAGACGGAACCGCCCGCGACCCAAAACTCCGTTTCTTCTTCGTTCTCCTTCGCCAGCAGAGCCATGGAGTAGAACAGGCACCTCTCAGCGCACCGGGACTCGAGGAGCGGCGGGTCTAAATCGACAGAGGAAGGAGAAGGGGAAAGAGGGGCGCGGTGGAGCGAGACGGAGCCGTCGGCCGCTCCAACGGCGACGACAACGGAAGATTTCGCGTTTCTCGATTTCGAAAACGGGACCGCGTCGAGCGTCCACGCCGAGAAGAAGGAGCGTCGCCAGGTCTCCTTCAGGGACGCGGAAGCTCCTCCGATGGAGAGCAGGTAGGAGGCCGCGCCGCGGTCGCCATGGGCGACGAGCAAAAAGGTGGAAGAGGTCGAAGAAGAAGAAGAGCCGTCGCCGTCGACGCCGCCGTCGCCGCTTCTTCGACCATCATCGTCACCATCGTCGTCGATCTCTCCCACCGCCTCCGAGACCCTTATCCCGTGGATACGCACCCCTCCTTCCCAGCATGCCTCCGTGAGTTTCTTTCCCGTGTGCACGTCGAAGATCAGGATCTGGGAAGCGACCCCGACGCAAATATAAGAGGAAAAAGGAGTCGAGACGGAAGCCAGGGCGGTGATATCACCGATGGAGCCGATGCTCCGCGGCGCGCTCCAGGGCTTTTGCGTCATTCCGAGTTGTCTTTCCCTTCAGATGAAGAGGTTTGAAACGACGTCTTGGTTCTAAGAACGGGGTTTGATTGCACCCAAGGGGCGCAGAAGAGGGTCGGCGAGGGGCATGGTTTTTCGTTCTGAATGAAAAAAACTAGTAAAATTTTCCTTTTCGAAAAAATGAAGGGGAAAACTAGCTCCGATTCAAACTCATTTTTTTCGAATTTTCTTTTTTTTAAGAGAGAAAAGAGTTGCTCCTCTCTCCTCTCTCTCTCTCCCCTCGCTTCAAACACCCCTCCCTCTCACTCTACAAGCGATGGTCTCCCGCAAGGCCTCGGCGCCCAAGCGCGCCGCGGCGACGCAGAAGCTGAGCAAGAAGGCGGCGACGGCGACGGAGAGGGCGAAAGTGAAGGCAAAGGCATCGAAATCAAAGTCGAAAACGAATGGTTCTCTCTCGTCGTCGAAAAAGGCCGCCGAGCCCGCGCGCGCCGACGCCTCTGCTCTCGCCACGACCAGCAAGGGGGCAGGAGTGGGCGTGGCAGACAAGCACAGCGACCGCGGCAAAGTGCTCTACGTCGGGTGAGAGTGGAGTAGAGAGGGAGGAGAGAGGAGGAGAATTGACATGCGTCGTCGCACCTAGCCGCCGCCGTCTGTCCCTCTCTCCTCTCTCTTTTGCTAACGTTTTCAAGTGCCTTTCCAATCCCCGATCCCCGGATCACCCAAACAGGCACCTGCCTCACGGCTTCTACGAGGAGCAGCTGCGGGGTAAGGAAGAGGGGAGGAGACGCAGGAAGAAGAGAGAGAAAGAGAGCAGAGAAGAAAGAAGAAACGTCGATCGATGATGCGTTAGGAAGAAATCAAAAAACTCAACCCCGACCTCCTCTCCTCCAAAAAAAAAAAACATAGGCTACTTCTCACAGTTCGGCGCCGTCACCCGCGTGCGCCTCTCCCGCGTCAAGAAGACCGGCAAGCCCAAGTCCTACGCCTTCCTGGAGTTTGCAAGCCCTGCCGTGGCGGCGATCGCGGCCGACGCGATGGACGGTTACTTGCTTTTTTCGCAGCGCCTCTCTGTCAAAGTTTTGAGCCCCGAATCGGTCCACCCCGCTCTTTTCAAGGGGGCCGACCGCGTGTTCACGAAGGTGCCGTGGAGGAAGCTCGAGGCCGGGCGCGTCAACAAGAAGCTCAGCGCCGACGAGGCCGCCAAGAGGGCCGGCAGGGCCGCGAGGGCGGACGAAAAGAGGGCGGAGAGGATCGAGAAGGCCGGGATCGACTACCAGTACGAAAGGCTGCTCGAGAGCATCCTCGAAGACGGCGAGGAGCCTGGGAAGAAGAAGGAGGCTCCGGCGGGGAAAAAGAGCAAGGCCGCGACGTCGGCGGTGGTGGAAGAGGAGCAGCCGGCGAAGAAGAAAGCAAAGACGGCAGCGACGAAGAAGAAGCCTGCTGCTAAAAAGGCTGCTGCTGCTGCGCCAGCGGCGAAGAAGAAGGCTGCTGTGAGCGGCAGCAAGAGGGAGCCTGCTGCTGCTCCTGCTGCTGCTACTACAGCGACGCGCTCCTCGAAGCGGGCTCGCGGGTGAAAAACGGAAGGAAGAGAATGTAAAAACGAAAGAAGAAGACCTTTTGGATTCCAGGAATTTCATTTTTTTTGTTGATTTTCGCGGCTCCCGATGAAACTTCCCCGATGAAACTTCAGCTCTCTCTCCGCCCTTGTCCGAGGCCTTTCTTAGCAAGGCCACGCCCCCAGCGCACAGCAGCAGCAGCAGCAGCAGCAGCAGTGGTGGTACCCACTTGCTCGGCCGCAGTAGAGAAGAATAAGAAGAAGACCAACAGCAGCAGCGAGAGCAGGAAGAAGAACTCGAACGAGATGATGGCATCAGCGTCATCACCATCGACGACGACGACGACGACGACGACGACGACGACGCCCGACGGTGCCACCGGCGCCACGGCTCCCTCTGGACCCACCGACGCCGCGGGAGCCACGGGAAATTCGACACCCGACCTCGACCTCGGCCTCTCCCCCGAAGCCCGAGCCACCGTCGCGCTCCTCCGCTCCCTGGGGACCTCGGACGTCGTCCACACGGGCGGGGAGTCCTTCCTGTCGCACCTGATCGGCGTCTACCGCGTCCTCAAGTCGTGGGGAGCGCCAGAATATTTGTGTCTGGCGGGGCTCGCCCATTCGATTTACTCCACTGAGGGCTTCCAAGGGTTCAGCCTCGACTGCTCGCCGCAGAACAGGGCGGAAGTCGCCGGCGTCCTCGGCTCTCTTGAGGCGGAGAAGATCGCCCACGTCTTCTGCTGCACCGACAGGGCTTCTCAAGATGAAGACCTGTTCTCGAGCGAGGCGGGAGGGGGGTGGGAGGAGGAGGGGCAGCACCAGCACCGGTGGCGCGTCCGGAAAGGAGCGCCGCTCGCGACCGCGCCTGTCGCTGCTGCTCCTTCTTCTTCGTCTCTTTCGTCGTCGCCTCACCAGCTCTTCGCCCCCGGGACGGCCCCCGAGGACCCTTACCCGGGAGGCTTCATCTCCCTGACGCACAGAGAGTGGCTCGACTACACCACGCTGACCCTGGCGGACTGGATGGAGCAGGTGGAGGCCGCGGCTCTCAAGGAATCGAAGCACTTCAGGTGAGGAAGAGGGTTTTTTTTTTTCGAAACTCGGGTTTTTATTTTTCGTCTTCTTCGTCGTCGTCTCACCTCGCTTTTTCTCTCTTTCCTCGACTCATTCAAAAAACTTTCTTTCCCAGCTGGGGCGTCGGCCAGGCGTGGGGCTACCGGCGCAGGGCGTTCGCTGCGATGGCTCGGGCCGTCGGAGGGCCCGGTGCGCGCATGCACGCCGAGGTGATGGCGAAGGAACCCGAAGGGGCGAGCCGGGAGTATGAGTGGCCCGGGTGGGGAGAGCAAGCGGAGTGAAAAGAGAGAGAGAGAGAAATTGAAAAACAATAAAGGGAAAAAAAACTCAACACCACTTCACCAACTCGAGAGCTTTCTCTTGTGGAGCTCTCTCTCCCTGTGACTCTCGCTTCCTTGTCTCTCTTTTTTGTTCTGCGTTGAAGGCAGCGGTTCCTCGCTCGTGGTGCGTGCGAATTGGATCTCGCGGGGGCCATTTTCCCTTGCTCGAAAGAGCGAAAAAAAGACGCATGCCGGCATTGTTCGAAAAAAAACGCAAATTCGAAATCGAAATCTCTTTGCATCCCTTTTCGCGCCTCGCTTTCTCCCTCTCCAGCTCACCTTTTTCTTTTCAAACTTACCCCACGGATCTCAAACAGCTCACGCGGATCCACAGCGACGAAAGGAGGGTCGAATCGAAGCTCGGCGGCGACAGCGGAAGCCCTCTGAAAAGCTAGACAGGCACGATGATGCGGCTTCCCGCCGAGCGGCGCCGAGGAGGAGGACGACGACGACGACGACGCTCGGCGTCGTCGTCGCCCTCGCTCCTGCTGCTGCTGCTTCCTCTCCTCGCCCTGGTGCTTCTCCTGACGACGACGACGGCAACCAGAGGAGCAGCAGCCGATATCGATGACGAAGAGTCGGCGATGTCCCCGGAAGCCTACTCGGCGGCGCTGGGGGAGGCGGTCGCGGCCTTGCTCCCTCCCGCCGCGCCAGCGCCGGCGCCTCCTCTTTCTCCTTCTCCTCCTCTGTCGGCTGCTGCAGCTGCTGCCGCCGCTCTCGCCGCCGCTGGACCCGAAAGCTCCGCCGCGGTCGATCCGATCGCCGCGGAGATCGCTTGGGAGGCCATCGAGCTCAAGCGCTTCATCCACAAGCAGAAGGAGGAGGAAGAAGAAGAAGAAGAAGAAGAAGAGGAAGAGAGGGAAACGGAAAGAGAGAAGGAGATGGAGGAAAAGAACAAGCGCGAAAGCTTTTCTTCTTCTCCTTCTTCTCCTTCTTCTCGCTCCCCCGACTCCTGGACCTCGCCCTTCGAAAAGCCCCTGGCCGACCTCGACGCCGAAGAGGCAGCCGAGAAGGCCGCCGAAAGGGAGCGCGAGCTCGTCGACAGACTGATCGAGGAGGCGGCGGAGAAGGCGAGGAAGAAGGCCGCCGCGGCCGCCGCGGGTGGAGCCGCTGCTGCTCCTTCTTCTTCTTCTTCTTCTTCTTCTTCTTCTTCTTCTTCTTCTGCTTCTGCTTCTTTCGCGGCAACCTCCGACAGCGCCTCTTCTGCCTCCACGGCGGGGGCCACCAAGGGAGCCTCCGCGGGCGAGCCCCCTCCCAGCTCCTCGAACAACAACAGCAACAGCAAGGACAAGAAGGCGAAGAACCCGCCGGCAGAGGCCGGCGACATTGACGTCGACTCCGAGGAGGAGCCCCCTCCGTACAACCTCGCCTTCCCTTCCCCCTGCGGCGTCGGCGTCCCCCGCTCGGGGGGTCCCCTGCTCCTGTCCGATGGCTCCATGCTGTCTCTGTCTCCCTTCGCGGTCGCCGGGGCCAAGCCGGGGGCCACGGACAACTTCAACAACACCAGACCCTGGCTGTCGCTGTCGGCGGCGCTGCCGTCTCTTTACGACCCCGCCTTTGGCGGCAGGGGGCTCCCTGCCCCTCGGCCTGGGGTCCCGCGCCCCCCGGCGCTGCTCCAGCCTCCGCTGTTGAACTCCTTCGCGGCCAAGGCGGAGTACGCTGCCTACCTGCGCGCGGGCTTCCGCGACGACATGCAGGCCGCCGAGAACGAGAGGCCGAAGCCGCGAAAAGAATCGTCGTCCGACGGGACGACTGCCTCCTCGAACTTCCCCCCTTCGCCGCTCGCTGCTGTCGCCTCCTCCACCAAAGCCAACGAGTTCGGGGCCAAGACGGACGACATCCCCGTCGTCTCCGCCACCAGACTGGATATCCTGCCCTCCGCGGTCGCGAATAAAGCGAAAGACGGGCTGGAGGCGTCGAGGATGCTGATCTCCAACGGCTCCGTGCCGATCTCGCTCTCCTTCGCTGCCAACGCCGCCGTCGACCAGCCCTCGCGCAGGTTCAGGCCCCCGGACCAGTCGCTGTGCGTCGGCAACGGCGTCGTCATCACGGGCAACAACTTGATCTTGAGGACCTGGGACGCAGAGACGGGGGCGCCCCTGCAGGGGCCCATCGCCCAGCCCGACTTTTTCGGTCTTGATGGGAATTTCTCCGACCCGAGCTGCATCTTCGACGCCCAGGACTCCAAGCGCTTCTTCGTCTCGGTCTTCCGCTTCAACGAGGTCCAGCCGGGCAAGTACTCGCAGTTCGTCGTCGCGGTCTCCAGGACCTCGGACCCTGCAGACGGCTTTTTGGGCCCTTACGTTTTCAGGAACGACGGCCTCGACGCCAAGGGGGACAAGCCGCTGCCGGGGCTGGAGCGCTGCGCGGGCGGGTTTTCCAAAAGGGCAAACCAGACCGCGGAGGGTAAGAGAGCTTTTAGAGAGAGGAAAAGAAAGAGGAGCGAAGAGGACGCGGGTGCTGCTAACTCGAGCCTTTTGGGCGCGCTGCTATCTCTCTTTTTCTTCTCTCTGTTGTGATGCTTGCGCGCTCGCGCCGCTTCGACCTCGAAAGAAAAAAAAACCAACTTCCTCTTTGAAAAAAACGAAACAAAACAAAACTCTTCCAGCCGGCTGCCTGGGCGACTACCCTTCCGTGGGTCTCGACGCGCACAGTCTGTGGTCGGTAAGTGGAAGGAAAGAGAGAAGAGAGAGAGCGGAGAGAAGAGAAAGAGAGGGAAAGAGAGAGAAGAACAAGAAGGTCGAAGGAAAGAAACTCAAACTTCTTCCTCAACAAACCACCAACCAACCAACCAATCAGGGCTTCAACCTCTTCCGCACCGCCCCACTAGACGGCTACGCGGGCTCCCTCGTCCTCGCCATCTCCAAGAAAGACCTGGTTTCGGGGAAATACCAAACTCCAGCAGCAGCATTTTACAGCAACTTCGACCAGACGCTCGCCTACACGGTGCAGCCGACGCAGACGCAGCCCGGCTCGCAGCACGAGACGACGCGCAACGGCACGATCTATTTGGTGTCTACTGCTCCGGTCGTGCAGTCTGAGCCCAACGTGCCAGCCCTGGCCGCGTGGGCGGCGACGCAGACGAGCCTGCTGTCGGAGGACGACTTTCCGAAAGTCGGGACTTCGAGCGAAGCCGCGGCGGCAGTGACGGCGACGACGGCGGCAAAGGAAACCTCGACCTCTGACTTCTCCTTCGCCGCCGCCGCAGCAGCAGCAGCCTCTTCCTCCGCCACCGCCGCCATCGACCCCTTCCCGGGCATCCCGCGCATCTCCAACGCCGCCGTCGTCCCCACCCCGGCCTACCGCGACCCGGGGGCCTTCAAGAAGGCCAAGCTGGCGGTGCAGCAGCCCGCGCCCGGCTGGGGCCTCGACGGCGGCGACGCGAGGACGCTGCAGCACGTTTTGAGTGGAGGGCTGACGTGGACCTCTGCGCAGACTGTGATGCGGGTCGGGGGCCCGCAGGCGCCGCTGTCGATCGGGCCGGTCTACTTCGCGCTGCTGCCGGAGTGGGAGACGAGGAGGAAGAAAGGGAAGGGAGGAGGAGGGAACAATAAGGCGGTTTCGGCCGCGAAGCAGCTGCAGCAAGAGGGGCTTGTGGCGGAGAAAGAAGAGGACCTCTCGCAGCTTGATGAAAGCGATGCCGAGACCGAGGAGGTCTACGCACCCAAGCTCGTCGCTGCTGGATACGTCGCGGCACCAGGTGAGAGGAAGTTTTGAGAGAGCGGGAGAGAGAAAGAGAGAAAGAGAAGAAAGAAAAGGAAGAAATTTGACGAACGAACGGAAAAAAAAACTTTTTTTTCTTTTTTCAAAAAAAACAAAAAACAGGAGGCCGCTCCATCGCCCGCCCAGCCATCGTCGCCACCCGCTCGGGCACCGCCTACGTCGCCGGCTACATGTCCCACTCCGACTTCGCGATGTCCCCGGTCATCGCGGAGGTCGATTTGTTTGCGGGACCAAACAGGGTGATGGTACCGGCTCTGTCCCCGGTTCCCTTGGAACCCTCCAACGCCGACAGATTGTTCAAAGCAGGGGACCCGAAAGGTGGCGGCACGCTGCGGGTCGGGGACTACAGCGCCGCCGTGCTGGGAGATGATCTCAAGTCGGCGTGGTTCGCGAGCGAGTGGAGCGGGGGCGTGCCGTCCCCCGCGTGCGTCGAGCAGCAGGGCGCCACCAAGTGCCCGTCGTGGTCGACCTATGTCTCGAGGGTCGACTTGTCCGTCGAGAGCCGGGGGAGCGTTAACGAGAACGGCTCTTCTTCTTCTTCGGTCCCGACTGCTGTAGAGAGGGTGAGGGCCGCAAGGAAGAGCGGCGGAGGAGGGGGAGGGGGGAGCGGCAGCGGCGGCTCGAGCGTGGTGGAGGTCGGAAAGAGGAACACCTTTGGCGGGCTCGGCAGCGTCGGAAACGGCGGCGGGAACTTTGGCGGCGGAAACTCGTTCCCGCTCCCCAAGGTCGGCGGCGCCCTGGGGGAGCCCGTGGCCGGAGGGGAGAAGGCCCTGGCCGCGCTCGCGGCGGAGGCCAAGAGGGCGCAGAAGGAGCGCAACGCTAAATAGGAGAGAGAGAAAAAAATAGCCAGCCAAGCGCTAATAAACGATGATGATAATAGGAAGAGAGAGAAAGAAAACGACGACGAAAAATATACGAGGAAGAGTCGTCCTCCTCCTCTCTCTCTCTGCTTCCGCCCCCGCGAACAATCACTCCTTTGCTTTACATTCTTTTTATTTCTTCCTATTCAGTTCAGCTCAGAGAGCGCGCGATCGCGCACCGCGACAGAGAGAAAAAAACTCCTTGTGACCAACATGGAAATTTTCTTCTGAAAAAAAGCAAACGAGGTCGAGGTCGAAATTCAAAATTTGCTCTCTCAATCGAGTTTTTGAGGAGAAAAAGTTCCAATCGAACGCCGTCTTCTCTCTCTCTCTCCCCTGCGTTTCCAAGCCCCTGCACTCTCTCCGCGCCGAGGGAAGGAGCATGGCGGTTCGCAGACGGCAGCGCGCTGCCGCCGCGCCAATTGCGCAGCGGCTGCTGGTGGCGATGCTGCTGGTGCTCTTTGCTTTCGCTTCGGCGGCATCGACAGACGGCATCGATCGAGCGCCGTCGCCTCAAATTGCAAAGCCTCTGTCTGCTTCGTCGTCGCCTTCGACACTCCCTGCCTCTTCCGCCGTTCCCGAGCTGGCCGAGAATGCAGAGCGTGAGGCCCTGGCCGGCCTGGCGGAGAGCAAAAGGGCGGCAGCAGGCGGCGCGTTGAAGGAAGAGGAAGAGGAGGCAGAAGCAGAAGGAGGAAAGGCATCATCGGCTTTGTCGACCTCTTCTTCTTCTTCTCCTGCTCCTCTCCTCGTCGCGGACTCTTCCCCTCCCGTGGTCCCCGACGCGGGCGCGGCAGAGTCCGCCGCGTTAATCGACGCCATCAGGGAGATCGAGGAGGAGGAGGCGGCGGCGAAAGAAGAAGAAGAGGAGGAAGAAGAAAAGGAAGAGAGGGCCAGGGCCGTTGCTTCGGAGCCCGCGCCCGAGGCGAAAGAGGCTGCTGCTTCTGCTTCTTCTGCCGCAGCAGCAGCAGCCGCAGCGCCGTCCTCCTCTCGCGCTTCTAGGTCTTCTTCTTCTGAGCTCGACTTCGACTCCTCTTCGCTCACGCCGGAGGAGCGCGAGCGCAAGGAGGCCGCCGCGGCAGACCTCTCGCTCGCGCGCGCCCGCGGCGACGACGCCGCCGCGGCCGTCGCCTTTGCCCGCCTCCGCGACGCCGACGCCGAGAAGGACAGCGACGAGGACGAGGACGGGGAAGAGGGAGAAAGGGAACGAGAAAAAAAGTGGAGGCCCTTCAAGATGAAAGACCTGTCGGAGGAGGAGGAAGAAGAAGAAGAGCGCCGCGAGTCGTCGAAGAAGGAGTCTTCTTCTTCTCCTTCTCCTCCTTCTCCTCCTGCTTTCGCCACCACCATCAACACCAGGCAACAGCAGCAGGAGCATCCTCACATCGCCCCTCCCTTCGACCCGCGCTGGCCCTCCCCCTCCGGGGTCGCCTTCGCAGCCCTGCCCGGGACGACGCCGCAGTCTCTTTCCTTGTCTTCCGCCCTTCCTCCCGATTTCGACGCCTCGGTCGGCGGCCGCGGCCTTCCCCTGGCCTCGGCCAAGAACCGCATCCAGCTTACGTCCTTCGCCGCCGCCAGGGCCGCGCGCGAGGCCGCGAGGAGGGCCGACCGCCTGGGAAGGGAGCCCGAGGACCTGATGGCCGCCGAGAACGAGAGGCCGAGGCCGAGGAGGGAGACGATGTTGACTGCCGGGCTCGTCGGGGTGGCGAAGGCCAACGCCTACGGAGCCAAACCTGACGACATCCCCGTCGTGTCTCCGCTGCCGCTGCTGGTCTCGGAGTGGAAGAGCAGCGGGAACGGGGGGGTCGCTCAGCCAAGGGACGGCAAGGAAGCGTCGAGGGTCGTCATCGACAGAGCTTCGTCTTCGCCCCCTTTCGAGCTAACCTTCGCTGCCAACGCCGCCGTGGACCAGCCCACGAGGAGGTTCAGGCCACCCGACCAGTCCCTGTGCGTCGGCAACGGCGTCGTCATCACCGGGAACAATTTGGTGTTGAGGACCTGGGACGCCGAGACCGGAGCACCCCTGCAGGGGCCCATCGCCCAGCCCGATTTCTTTGGTTTGGACGGCAACTTCTCCGACCCCGTCTGCATCTACGACTCGCAGGACTCGAAGAAGTTCTTCGTCGGCGTCTTCAGGTTTGGTGAAGGCGCGACGAAGTATTCTCAGTTCGTGCTCTCGGTTTCGAAAACTTCCAACCCGGCCGACGGCTTTTTCGGCCCTTACATCTTCCGCAACGACGGCCTCGATCGAGATGGCAAACCCCTCCCCGGGCTGGACATTTGCGGTGGGGACGACGATTTCGAAGCTGATAGCAAGAGAGGGGTGGCGACAGAGAATAAGAACGACAAGAAGGCGGCGGCGGACAAGAAGAAGAAGAACTCTGCCGACGATGACGATAGAGACGACGACGATAGAGACGACGACGGTAAAGACGGCGACGACCGCGACAAGAGCGACCGAGCAGAGGCCTCTTCTCCTCCTCCCCCTCCGCCGTCGCCGCCGCAAAAGTCCCCCGCCACCAAGAAGAGGGTCTCCCCCGGCTGCCTGGGAGACTACCCGGCCGTGGGACTCGACGCCAACGCCTTCGTCGCCACGTTCAACCTTTTTCAGACCGAACCCGAGGAGAAGTACGCCGGCGTTCTGTTGCTCGCAATCGACAAAAAAGGCCTGACTTCCGGTGCCAGCTCGCAGCCGGCGTTCGTGGCGTACAGCAACTTCAACGCCGAGATCAGCTACACGGTGGTGAGGACGAGAGAGAGAGAGAGAGAGAGAGAGAGAGAGAGAGAGAGAGGTTTGGTTCTGGCTTCTTCCTTCGAAAGAGAGAGAAAGAGAAAGAGAGAGAGATTTCACCTTTTTTCTTTTTCCGCTCAAAAAAAAAAAACTCGACCTCGACCTCTCTTTTCAAAAAAACGTCCAAACTCCTTCTCCCTCCCAAAACAGCAACCGAGCCAGACCCAGGCAGGCACCCCGCACGACCCTACCCGCGGCGGCACCCTCTTCCTCGCCTCCACGGGGCCCTGCACGCAGAACGAGCCCAACGTCAACATGGTCGCCGCCTGGGCGATGACTAATACTTCGTCTCTAAACTCTCCGAATTTCGGCGTGAAGTCTGCGACGGGGGGGCCGAGCTCGTGGACGATCCCGGCTATCAGCAAGGCGGCACTGGTGGAGGTGCCGGCCTACAGGGACCCAGGGGCCTTCGTAAGGAGTGGTTTTTTGTTGGGAGAGAGAGGAACAGTTTCGGCACGAAAAGAAATAGAAAAACTCACCCTTCTTTCTTCTCTCCACCTCACTTCCACCCCTCAACCCCAACTCCTCCCCCAAAACAGAAAGTCGAGCGCCTCGCCATGCCCCAGCCCGAGCCCGGCCTGCCCCTCGACTCGGGCGACGCGCGCACGCTCCAGCTCGTGTCCAGCGGCGGGGTGCTCTGGTTCTCGGCGCAGACGGCTGCTCACGTCGGCTCTCCCGATTCCCCGCTCAGCGTCGCAGTTGTCTACTTCGCCCTGCTGCCCGCGTGGAACGACACCGCGAGCGGCGAAGAAGAAAGAGGAGGAGCTGGAAGTGGGAGTCTGGCTGCAGGAGCGGCAGCAGCGGGAAGCAGCGTGCTCCTGTCTTCGAAACAGCAGCAATCCGCTTCTTCTCCTCCTCCCCTCCTACCCGGCGCGCTCTCCAACGTTCACTCCGCCTCCTTCTCCCCGCGCCTCGTCGCCGCGGGGTACCTCGCCGCCCCGGACGGCGCCTCCCTTTCCAGGCCGGCCATCACCGCCACTCCGGACGGCACCGCCTGGGTCTCGGCCCTGCTGACGGGACCGCGAACCCACCCGACCCAGGTCGCCGCCCGCGCCGACCTGCTCGCCGGTCCAATCTCTTTACACGCGTCCGTGCTGTCGCCCGTGGTTCTGGGGCCCACTGTCCCAGACAAGAAGTTCAGGGGCAGCGCCAGCGTGGGGAATGCGGTCAACGGGGCCGGGAACAAGACCGGGAGCTTGAGAGCAGGTGAGGAGAAGAAGGAGAGAGAGAGGAAGTTTTGAAGAGAGAGAAAAAGCAGCAAGCGCGGCGAAAAACCGGGGGGGAAACTCACTCTTTCTTTCTTTCTTTCTTTTCCAAAAACCCCTCTCCTCCTCCAGGCGACTACGGCGGCGCCACGCTCGACGAGCAGGGCAACGTCTGGCTTGCCGGCATGTGGTCCGGCGGCGTGCCCTCTGCCTCCTGCCTGGCCAAGTTCTCCGCCGCGAAGTGCCCGTCGTGGGGCACGCTCGTGAACAAGATCAAGGGAGGGAAAGCTGATTCATCGACAGCAGCTCTGACGGCGAGGGCTGCCGACAGGGCTGCCTCGCTTGGAGAGAACGGCGTCGTGATCTCGGCCAAGGGGGTCGCTGGCCCTTCGGTGCCCGGGGCCAGGGCCGGGGAGTGGGCGGCGAAGGCGAAGGCCGCCAAGGCGAAGAAGGAGAAGGAAGAGAGGGAGGAGAAGGAGAAAGAGAGGAGGGAGAGCGCGACGACGAGTGTTTCCGCTCTCTCTCCTTCTTCTTCTTCGACCGCTGCTGCTGCTGCTGCTGATCTGCCCCCGGTGGTGCCTAGCGCGGCCATCTACGACCCGGACGACGTGCCAGAGAGGGTCGTTGTCGCTGGAGGTGCGGGCAGCAGTGGCAGCGGCGGGCGGTGAGGAGAAGGGAGGAAGGGGAGAGATTTCGGGTTTTTTGTTCTTCTTTTGCGACCAGAATTTTTCTTCTTTCCGCTGCTGTTTTTTTGTCTCCTCTCGTTTACTTTGGCCTGTTTAATCCCAGACTCTTTTTAGACAAATTCTCTGTTTAGACAAGAAGAAAGAGCACGCAAAGAAGAGAGAAAGAGAGAGGAGATGGTGATGATGATGATTTTGATGATGAGGTGGCCGCGAAGAAGAGGAAGAGGTCGAGTTTGAAAAAAAGAGAGAGCTCGCTTTCACACTTTCGGTTGTTCTTCATTTTGCGTTTCCGAATTCTTTTGCACGCCGCCTCGATTCTGCTTGTCATTGCTCTTTTCTCCTGAGCAAGGGCTCGTACCCTGTCGATCCAGGCCTGTCAGGTGAGAAGAATAAAGGGACGAGGCGGAGAACAAGGCAGCAAGCATTGGGCGAGAAGCTGCGTGCGTTTTTTTTCTTCGATTGAGAGCCATCGACTGCGTTTTCGCATTCAATCGCGGGCTCTTCCGCTTATCTTTTTTCTCTCCTCAATGCGGAATTGCAAATGGCAGAAAAGAAAGTTTCAGTTCTGAAAGAGGGAGCTCCGTTCCGCTGGCGGCAGAGGGCGCAACCGCCGCGTCATCTTGCTCGTTTCTTTTTTTCCCGCCATCGACGACGTTCGATCGAACGAACGAACGACGACCTCGACCTCCTCAAAACCTCAACTCTCATTCCCTTTTCTCCCCCCCCCCGGCTCGCCTCTCTACTCCTCCCAAACAATCAGCAAATACAGGGCTTCGAACCCAGTCGCATCAAGATGGCACGAGCAGCAGCAGCAGGATCAAGGGGGAGGGGAACCCTCCTCCTCCTGGCCTGCGTGGCGCCGCTGCTCCTCCTCCTCGCGGCTTCTCCGTTCGTCGCAGCAGTGCCAAACCTCGACGCCTTCGTCGGCGACGACCTCGGCTCCAGGAGGCCCTCCTCGTCTTCTTCTCATGCCGCCATCGCGGCAGCGGCCCAGGAGAAGGGGCAGCCCCTGGACGACCTCACCGCCTTCTGGCTCGAGAACGCCGAAGAGCTCCGAGCGCGCGACGAGAGGCTGAGCCCCGGAGACCGGGCGCTCGAGCTCTCGCGCCGCGAGACAGAGTGGCGCAACGCCGCCAAGCGCAAGGAGAAGGCCGAGAGGATGGAGAAAGGGGAGGAGGACGAAGAAGAGCGCAAGAGCCTGAAGGAGATGGAGCGCGAGAGGAAGAAGTTCAAGGAGGCGAGGGGCACCAACAGGGACTCGGCGGCAGAGGAAGGGGTCTCTTTCGACCCGGAGTCGAGCTCCAACGTCATCGACGCCGCCACGCTCTACTCCCCTCCCAAGGCCACAGCCTTCAGGGCGCAGGGGGACGCTCCATCCAGGATCAGCCTGGGCAAGATGCTGACGGAAGGTAAAAAGGGGAGAGAGAGGTTGGAGTTTTTGGTGTTGTTTTTTTTTCTCGAGAGAGAGAGAGATCGAGAGGTCTTCAGGGGAAAAATAAACTCACTCTCTTTCTCTCTTCCTCTTCCTCTCTCTTCCACCTCCTTCCCCCCTCTCCAGGCTACGACCCCAAGGCAGGAGGCCGCGGCACAGCCCCGGGAGCGGCCCGCGCCGAGGAAGACCTCCCCCGCATGGTCCTCAACACCTTCGACCTGATGGAGGAAGGGGACGAGGAGAACAGGCCGAAGTACCGTTCCAATTACTCTCCGCCTGCTCCTCCGCCCGCCAACATTTATGGCGCCCGGCCCAACGACGTGCCCGTGGTGTCCCCGACGCCCATCGACCTCTCCGTGGCCGTGCGCGCCAGGACGCCCATCGAGGCCTCGAGGCTCGTGCTCAACGACACCGAGGACGCCCGCGTCTGGGGCTTTGCCGCCGTCTCGTCGGCCGACCAGCCCCTCAGGCGGTACCGGCCCCCCGACCAGGGCCTCTGCTCCGGGAACGGCATCGTCATCGCAGGGAACAACCTGGTGTTCCGGGCGTTCAATGCGACGGACGGGAGCGTGTTGCAGGGCCCGATCGCGCCGCAGGACTTTTACGGGATGGGAGGTAAGGCGGAGGAGAAGGAAGGAAGGAGGTTTTCTTTTTTCTTTTCTTTTCTTTTCTTTTCTTTTCTTTTCTTTTCTTTTCTTTTCTTTTCTTTTCTTTTCTTTTCTTTTCTTTTCTTTTCTTTTCTTTTCTTTTCTTTTCTTCGACGGGAAAAAAAAACTCACCTTTTTTCCTTTTTCAAACATTTTTTTTTCGAATTCCAAACTCTCTCTCTCTCTCTCTTTCCTTTTCCCTCTCTTTCTCTCTCTCTCTCTCCAGGCGACATGTCCGACCCGGTCTGCGTCTACGACGGCGCCGACTCCAAGCGCTTCTACCTCGGCATGTTCCAGTGGGGCAGCGGCAACAGAGGGAAGTACTCTCGCTTCATGGTCGCGGTCTCCCGCTCGTCCGACCCGGTCCGCGACGGGTGGGATGGACCTTTCTTGGTCCGCAACGACGGCCTCGACCAGAGGGGCAAGTCCTTGCCGGGCTTGGAAGCCTGCGGGCGTTCCGGGGGCTGCATGGGAGATTATCCGACCATGGGCATGGACAAGCACTCGCTGTGGGCAGGGTTCAACCTGTTCGGGTCGGGATACAACGGCGTTCTGGTGTTGGCGATCTCGAAGACATCGATGCTGGAGGGTAAGAAAAAAGAACCGGCGGCCGTGGCCTACAGTGGCTGGCCAGGGGACCTGGCCTTCACGGTCCACCCCACGACGACGCAGACGGGATCGCAGAGCTCCCCCGGACCCACCCCGACTTCGGGGGGCGCGATGTTCCTGCTGTCTACCGGTCCAGCAACGCAGAACGACCCCTCGAGGAACGAGGTGGCGATCTGGGCAGCGACCGACACCGCGGCGCTGAGCGCCGACGACTTCCCCTCGAAGAATCCGAATGGAGAGCTCAGGCTGCCGAAGATCTCGGCCCCGGCCAACGTCCCCGTCCCTGCCTACCGCGACACGGCCTCCTTCAGAGGGAGCAGGTTGGGGCTGGACCAGCCCTACCCGGGCATCCCTCTCGACGGAGGGGACACCAGGACGGCGCAGGCTGTGTTTTCCGGTGGTTTGATCTGGTGCGCGGCGCAGACGGCGATGCACATCTCGAAACCCGACTCCCCCCTGGTGATCGGGGTCGTGTATTGGGCCTTCGAGCCGTTGTGGACCCCCGTGGACGCGAGCGACGCCTCGCTGGGGTACTCTTTCGTGCCCAAGCTTGCCGCGACGGGATACGTTGGTAAGAATGGTGGTTGGTGGTGGGAGGAGGAAGGAGTTGGAGTTGGAGGAGTTTTTTTTTTTTTGAAGTCAGTTTTTTTTGTTTTTTTCTGTCTGAAGAAAAAACGAACGTTTTTTTTTTCATTCCTCTTTCC
>Ga0210003_1000708_pt1 | contig 30184 bp, 24 predicted proteins | sample LantaG_FD_182804 | JGI IMG/M metagenome (GOLD analysis project Ga0210003, IMG submission 182804) | Deep subsurface microbial communities from Baltic Sea to uncover new lineages of life (NeLLi) - Landsort_02402 metaG (SPAdes) (version 2) | ecosystem: Environmental > Aquatic > Marine > Oceanic >... | reverse complement strand
ACCTTGCCAAGGTGGCTGTCGCGAGTTCGAGCCTCGTTTCCCGCTTTTAAATATAGGCGCCATAGCCAAGTGGTAAGGCGGAGGTCTGCAAAACCTTTATTCCCCGGTTCGAATCCGGGTGGCGCCTCTTTTTTTATGCCCGGTTTACGCTTGTGAACGGGCCTTAGCGATGCATCGTTTTGGAGGCGTAATCGTTTAAAAACTGGGCCAGGTCGGTGTGGAAAGTACGCACCGCGTCCTCGATATTGTTTAACCTTTTAATCAGGATAAAGGGTAAAATCAGCCAGAAGACGCCGAGAATAAAGCCCAGTATAACTAGAATTAACGATACTATACTAAACATTCCGCCCATGGCTTCCATAGAATCCTCCTTGTCATGAATATATCATAAACCACCACCTGAACTCTTTTAACAGGTGATGTTTACATTTGACTTATCGATATAAGTATCACCGAAGCTGAGCTATCAACAAAAATAATTTCAGAATCCCGAAGCCCCGCTGCTAAGAATATACCGATAAAAATCTAATTACGCTTTATTGAAGAATAAAAAACCGCCGAGGTTTAATTTTATTGTCGCCGACCCGTATTCTGTCTATTTAAAAAAATGAGATTTATCCTATCAATATCTTTTGAGTAACTTTAATTTAATATTTTTTTAGGATGAAGTATGTTTTATCGAATAAGTCGGTACTTTCTAACTCTAATTTAAGCATGTCATTAGACCGGTAGTCTAAAAAAAACTTGACACTTTATGTCACTGTAAGTATATTAAAATAAGAAAGATAAGCGATCCAGAACCGCTTGATCAAAACTTCATTTCAAGGTCGATACTTATTTTAATACAAGTTTTGTCAACTTCGATTTTTGACAATATACAATCAATTCATAAATACTGTTTATACTCTGAGAGGAGGTGAGCATAGATTAATTATATTTCCTGAAAATTCTTCTGCGCACATTCAGCCTCGTTTTAAAGTAAAGATAACGCCAACGAAAGCCTTTGTGCTGGAATGATTTACACAAAATTCTTATGGGAGGTTTTTATGAAGTATAGAAATTCAGCTCTTATATTCGGGCTGACTCTTATTTTTACCTTTGTCTTTTTCACACCGCTTTTAGCCGATTGGGATCCCGGCGATGAATACAAAATGCATTATCCGCAACTTCCAGATACCACGGGTTGGGATGTCAACGCCACTGCCCCGGTAGTTCTGGCTGACGATTGGACCTGTTCGGAATCGGGTTATATTACCGATATCCATTTCTGGGGATCCTGGATGGAAGGTTACACCGGAATTATTACAAGTTTTATTATCAGTATCCACCGTGATATCCCGGCCGATCCACCTTTAATTCCTTACAGCCGTCCGTTAGAGCCGCCGGTATGGCAATTTGAGATTCCTGCTGATTGGGTTGTCGCCCGGTCATATGATTCGGAAACACCCGAAGGCTGGTATAGCCCCTCTGAGGGAATTGTTATACCGAATAACCACTATGAATACTGGCAATATAATATCTTTCTCAGCCAGTATCTGGATGAGAAAGATTTATTTATTCAGGAGGAAGGCACGATATACTGGTTGAACATATCCGCTATCGTGGAACCTGGCCTACCACAGCCGCAATGGGGCTGGAAAACTTCGCGGTCAACGCATCACATGGACGACGCGGTCTGGGCTTATCTTGATTTCCCGGAGTGGATAGAGATGAAAGACCCGGAGGAACCGACTATTTCTCTAGATTTGGCCTTTGTGGTGACCGGTAAACCGGGTACGGAAGACGAGGCCTGCTGCTTACCTGATGGAAGCTGTATATTGGCGACGCCTACCGACTGTATAAATATTCATAGCGGCAATCCGCAGGGACCCGGCACGGTCTGTACGGCTGTGGAAGCCTGCTGTTTCTCCGATGGTACCTGTGCTGATCTTGACCCATTATGCTGCGCGTCCCAGGGCGGGACGCCTCAAGGAGCGGGAACGGCTTGTTCGGGTATCATGGTGGCTTGCTGTATGCCCGACGGTACCTGTCAGAACCTTGACCAGCTTTGTTGTGACGAGGCCGGCGGTATACCTTCACCTATCGGCGCCACAGCGTGCCTGGGTGACGGTAACGGCAATAATATGGACGATGCCTGCGAGGAACCGCCGCCGGAAGATACCTGCGATTATTACAAGCAGGGATATCCGGATTACTGTCCCAACGGCATGCCCGATTTCGACCAGAAACAGAACAGCTGGTTTGTCGGCCCTTTGTCCGCCCCCCAATGGACACATTGCGGACCGGTGGCTCTGGCCAACTGCCTGTGGTGGTTTGATTCCAAGTACGAACCGATGCCGGTTGATCCGCGGCCGTTCTATCCCGATCCGGGCAGTCCCGGTCTCAACGACGGTTATGCCCTGGTACCGACCTTTGACCCGACCGGAGGCTGGGACGACCACGATACCATGAACGTTATTCCGCTTGTCGATTCGCTGGCCAAGTACTGCAAGACCAACAGCACCGGCACCGGAACGTATATTGACAGCCTCTACAACGGAGCCATAACTTGGATTAACAATCATGGCCTGGGGACCAATTACACGGTCAGACTCTTCGCTATCGGAGAGGCGATGGGTTACGACCCGGCCGATTTCGATTTTATCCGCGACGAGGTGCTGCGCAGTCAGGACGTTATCCTGCTGCTGGGCTTCTACCAGGAAATCGAGCCGAATATGTGCGAACGTATCGGCGGCCATTATGTTACGGTGGCCGGAACCTGTACCGACCTGGTCGATTCCTGCCTGTGTATTTCGGACCCGTTCCTGGATAAGAATCACGGCGAACCGCCGGCCGGTTCGGCTCACGCCGCCGGGGTACACAACGACGCCTCGCTGATTTCAGGACCGCACGGCTCGTATCATCATGACTGGTACGACGTTACCGTCACCAACTGCATGCCTTTCGCTCCGCCCGTATTCCCGCTGGAACTGGTTAATTACGGGTTGGGTGACTCGGCCACCATGTTGAATTTCTACGGTATCAACAACGGTGGGACCGTTCCTCCTCTGCAACAGGGGATGAGACACGCTCTGATTGAGTATGCCCTGATTATCTGCCCGGTGGATGAGGATAGCGATGGTGACGGTATCCCGGACGCCGTCGATAACTGTCCGTTCAAGTATAATCCGTTGCAGGAAGATACTGATAGCGATAACGTCGGCGATTCTTGCGATAACTGTATCTACGTCCCGAATCCCGGTCAGCTCGACGGCGATGCTGACGGTGTCGGTAATGTCTGCGATAACTGCCCGACGGTGATTAATCCGTTACAGGCCAATTCCGACGGTGATTCTCACGGCGATGCCTGTGATAATTGTCCGACGGTGGATAACGAGGCCCAGGCCAATTCCGACGCCGACAGCCACGGTGACGCCTGCGACAATTGCCCGATTGTGGACAACGAGGACCAGGCCAATGACGACGCCGATACGCTCGGCGATGCCTGTGATAATTGTCCCAACGACGACAATGACGACCAGGCTGACGCCGACAGCGACAACGTCGGTGACGTCTGCGACAACTGTCTGACTACGGTCAACCCGTTACAGACCAATGACGACGCCGATACGCTCGGCAACGCCTGCGATAACTGTCCTGTCGACGACAATGACGACCAGGCCAATAACGACAGCGACTCGATGGGCGACGTCTGCGACCCGGATGACGACAACGACGGCATTCTGGACGACGGCGACGGCAGCGGGACAATCGGCGATAACCCGTGTACCGGCGGCAGCGCCGTCGACTGCGACGACAACTGCCAGTTCGATAACAACCCGCTCCAGGAGGACAGCGACAGCGACGGTATCGGTGATTCCTGTGATTACTGCTGTACGGGTAAAACAGGCAACGCCAACTGTTCAGAAGAAGACCAACCGGATATTTCGGATATCACCCGCCTGATTGACTATTTGTATATCTCGCACAATCCGTTGTGCTGCTATGGAGAAGCCAATGTTGACGGCTCAGGTATCGATCCGTCTAGCGAGGAACCCGATATTTCCGACATCACCTACCTGATAGACCACCTGTATCTGAGCCACAAGGCTCTGCCTGACTGCCCGTAAAAATCGGGTGGAAGTTTAGAACGATAAAGCCGTTCCCGGACATTCCGGGAGCGGCTTTTTATTTTAGCGGTCGGTTAAAATTTAATAAAATATAATTGTCCGGCCGGCGTATAATTTTTAATATTTTCAAAAAGCGGATAAGAGTTGGAGTCGATGAAATATGGCCATGAAAATTACCGAGGAGTGCACCGTCTGCGGCCTGTGTATTACCGAATGTTCCACGGACTCAATCACCGAGGGGGAGATCTATGTTATTAATCCGAATACCTGTAACGAGTGCGAGGATAGAAAAGACGGCCCCCAATGTGTATTAGCCTGCCCGATTGAGTGTATCGAAAAAGCATAAAAATTCCGCCCAAAAAACATCCTGTTTTGAACGGCTTAAATAAAAGAGGGCGCTACTCTGGTTGGGTAGAGGGGGCTAGGAAACTACCCAGGGACAGCAGAGAGTCACCCTCGTAAGTTTCTATTATGATAATATTTTAATTGACTAAAAAGTCAAGTATTTTTTAAAAATACCTTGGCATCCCTATTAATTTATATCGTCAATATACGACAATCTTTACGGGTATTGTCAAAAAAAACGGATTATTTTCCTCCGGTAATTTTAAGGCCAGCCTGAAACTCGACAAATAAGTCCCCTCTTTAAGAGTTTCGCGCGGTTTGACTTCCAGCGTAACCTGTTTTCCTTTTTCAGCTTCGCTTTCAAGCACGGCGGCCTGGAAGACGGTATCGTACGGTTCGATACGGAGAATCTCGAGTTTTTCGAATTCGGTGTTTTTGATGTTTATTTTCTTGGAACTCTGCCCCGGGATAAAAAACAAAAAGGCCTGGTCCGGTTTCATGCCCTTCGGCCAGCGGCCCACATCGGAAATATACTGCAGTACGGTTTTCCGGCCGTCACTGGAATAAACCGTCAGGGATTTACGGGTGGGCCCGTAATAGTGAATGGATTCGAAAGTCAGTTTCAGGGATACGGTGTCGCCGGGGTTGATGGTCGAATCCGGGAACAGGATGGATGAGCATTCACAGGCGACCTCGATAGAGTCGACCAGAACCGGCTTGTCACCATCGTTAAAGAGTTTAAAATCATGAAAGACTTTGAGGTCCGTTCCGACCTGTCCGAAGTCGTACAACAACTCGGAAAATTTCAGACCCTTGTAGCTGACCGCCAGGGGGGAGCTGCAGGTTATAAAGAGAACGCCGAGAAGAACGGCCAGGGCGATTTTTTTCATTTGGTAACCTTCTCCTTAAAAACCGGCAAAAAGCCGTTCTTTATCATCCAGGTATCGTTGTAACACTTGCTGAGATAGCGGATCCCGGCGTCGCCGAAGATGCCGACCAGCAGGGAATCCGGGCTGAGTCCGGCAGCCACCTTTTCCATGGCGAAAGCGACCGCGCCCGATGACCCGCCCCCGGAGATGCCTTCGGTTCGGGCGATAAGCCGTGCCCGGTGGAAGGAGTCATGGTCCGAGACCGTGATGACCTCATCCACGACATCGCGGTCGAGAGCTTTGGTGACGATGTCGGAGCCGATGCCCTCGACTTTGTAATTACAACCGATAATCTCTTTGTTATTGTTAATATATTCGGCGAACACCGAACCCTCCGGGTCAACCGCGATTGCCTTGATGTCGGGATTTTTTTCCTTGAGATAACGCGCCGCCCCCGAGAATGTTCCGCCAGTGCCGATACCGGCCACAAAATGAGTTACCCGACCGTCGGTGTCTTCCCAAATCTCCGGACCGGTCGTTTGATAATGGGCCTCAATATTTTCCTGGCTGTGATACTGGTCAAGGTCAAAATAACCATTCTCCCTGGCCAGGCGCCGGGCGACGGCGTAGAAGCTGTCCGGGTGATCATGGTTTAGTTCCGGGGTAACGATAACTTCGGCCCCGTAGGATTTAATAAGGTCAACTTTCTCCTGGCTGGTTTTCACCGGCGTCACCAGGATGGCCTTGAGACCGAAAATGGAAGCTACCATGGCCAGGGCCGAGCCGGTGTTGCCGGAGGTGTTGTCAATCACCGTGTCACCCGGTTTAAGACGGCCTTCCTTCATGGCCTTGGTTATAATGTAATAAGTCATGCGGTCTTTCAAAGAGCCGGTGGGATTAAAGAATTCGAGTTTCACATAAGCCGCAGGGCCATTGGCGGGTATGCCGGTACGCAACCTGACCATGGGAGTGTGGCCTATCAGTTCGGTAATGTTTTCATATAGTCTCATGTTTTCACCTCAAAGTTCTATGATTTTATACAATTTTATTACTATTTTCAACTTTTTTATTTAATAATTGTCGGTTGTTTTAAGTTGACAAGGCTTCCGGGTTGCTTTTTTTATACGGTAGGTTGTAAATTAGAAGTTCGTTGAAATAGATATTTAGGAGGATAAGGTATATGAAATTGCACTGGATTGCTTTGTTTTTGTTAGCCCTGGTACTGTTGGTGGGTTGTTCCGAAGACACAAAAAAGGAAGCGGCGAAGCTGGAGCAGGAGATGATGGGGGAAGAGGCGGCCGATACCGCTACGGCCGCCGTTGAGGATACGCTCGGCGAGATTTCGGAACCGATGGACGCCGGGGCGGTTCCCGAGGAGGAAGAAGATGTTTATGTCCCCTCACAACCGGAGGGAAGCGGATACACCATTCAGGTAGCCAGTTGTGAATCAATGGAATATGCCCAGCACCTGATTGAAAAATACTCCGAGCGGGGGTATGAGCCGTACATGACGCGGGTGGAGGTTGATGGCCAGCTTTATTACCGTGTCCGTATCGGTAACTTCCAGGCTAAGAGCGAAGCCGTGAGTTTGAAAGCGGAACTGATGGACAGGTATTCTGTCCAGGCCTGGATCGACTATAACGAATAACAACCGGTAAGATGTATTAAAGACCAGAATTCTCGAGGTGAAAAAAGCCTCGGGAATTTTTTTTATTTATGCCGGAAGCCTCGCAACAAATGACTCTTTTTGTCGTAGAATAGCTGTAAGTCGTTAAGAATATATTACTTGAATCATAAGGGCAATAAAGCGATGTTAAGAGCGCTGGTTCTGACAGTCTTATTTATTTTTCTGTTACTTCTTTTTTGCAGTAGCGGTTTCGGTATCATCCTTGGTATTTTTGGCGGTATAATCGGTCTTATCGGCAGCATGGTGGGAATGGTCGTGGGATTATTGGGCGGTCTTTTGGGGGTGCTGGTCGGCATCCTGGTCCCCCTGTTGGTTATCGCCGTACCGGTCATGGTGGTGGTGCTGGTTGTCGCGGGTATTGTACACCTGATCTAAAGAAATAATTATCTGACAGATCAAAAAAAGTAGCAATCAGGAACGTATAGAAATATATCATTTATCCCAATAAAAAAAAACGGCAGGCCAAAGACAGCCTGCCGTTTTTACTTTCGAAAAAGCTTTTATTTCTTTAACAGCCGGTCGAAAAATTCCACCTGTTTGCGATATTCGGCGATAATATTTACCCGTTTGGAAGCGCCGTGACCTTCGTCCGGGAAAATCAGGGAGTCCACCACGCCGCCGTTGTCCTTGATCGCCTGGATAACCTGGCGGGCTTCGCCAATCGGCACCCGCGGGTCATTGACACCGTGAACGACCAGAAGCGGGGTCTTAATCAGGTGGGCTTTGTGGATGGGGGAGATCTCTTTCAGGAATTCCGGGTCGGTGAGCGGGCCGTATTCCGATTCGCGCAGATGCCGGCGGTAATCGGCGGTGTTTTCAAGGAAGGTCTTGAAATTGACAATGCCGACCACGTCAACCGCCGCGGCAAACAGGTCCGGGTACTCGGTAATCATGCCCATTACGACATAGCCACCGTAGGAGCCGCCTCGAATGGCAATCATACCGGGAGCAGTGTATTTGTTTTCAATCAGGTATTCCACCCCGGCCTTGTAGTCTTTGAGCGAATTTTTTCGGTTCTTGTAATTATCCATATTAAGGTATTCGAGGCCGTAGCCCGAAGAACCGCGCGGGTTGGGGGCCAGAATACCGTAGCCGTTCAACAGGAAATATTGGATATTTCGCTGAAAAGCCGGCTGGAACTGACCCTCGGGGCCGCCGTGGGCTTCGACGAGAAAGGGTACCGACTGGCCTTCCACGTAATCCGGAGGGAGGTAAAGAAAGGCCGGAATTTCCAGGCCGTCGAAACTCTTGTAATGAATCAGCTTGGGTTCCACGAACAATTCCCGGTCGATACCGGCATAGATGGAAAAAGTCAGCTGTTCCAGTTCCTCGGTCTGCGGGTTCCAGCGCCAGACGTCCGGAGCCCGGGTGGGACCGTTGAAAGAAAAGATGATATTGCCGTTTTCATCGGAACCGCCAATACTAATCATGCCTTCGAGCGGCGGGGAGGGTAGTTCTTTCAAGGTCTCGATTTCGCGCAGTTTCAGCCTTATATATCCGTCTTCGTTAACGCTGGCGGACATATACTTATAGTCGCGGGAGATGCCGAGGCCGTCGATCTCCCATTTGGGGTCTATCCAGCCGTCATTGACGAAATTAACCTTGGGGGAGCCGACTTTCATCTTGGCTAAACGATTTATACCGTCCTTGTTGTCGTTGCAGGTCAGCCAGATGGTCTTGTTGTCCGGCATCAAAGTCGGGCTGTAATAGGTAACATCGCCCTCGTCCTCGTTTAATTTCTGGTGTTCGCCGGTTTCCAGATTGAGCAGGAAGAGGTCATTGTTGACGTTGGAGGTGAACAGGTAAATAATCATGTATTTCCCGTTCTGGGATAAATCGGCGATGGAAAGGTAGCCGTGAACACCGGTCGTGTCGCCGAACACCTTGCGGGCGTTGCCGGTGGTAATATCCATCTGGTAAATATGAAAGTCTTTGCCGTTTTCTTCGTTGGAGCGGTAAAAAATCGACCGGTCGTCGATATTCCAGACCACCGAGCCGAACTGGATTTTCTCGAAGCGGGTCAGCTGCTCGGTCCGGCCGGTTTTGGTGTCCATCAGGTATAACTGGGACTGTTCCGAGCCGCCGATGGAAGCGCCCACGATGGCCATGTCGCCGCCCCAGCAGAGGGTGAAGAAATCAAGGCCGTCCTCGAAAGTTGTCAACTGGTAAGGCCAGCCGTGCTGGTTGATTCTATAAACCTGGGAAGCTCCCGACATCGACGAGGTAAAATAGACATCCTTGCCGTCCCAGGAATAGCCGGTGGGGGAAGCCTGGCCGATTTGCAGGAAGGTGGCAATGTCCGGGATGTATTTCCCTTTGTGCAGGATTGTCTTTTCCTTGACACTGGATTGGGTGAAAGCGCCGCTTACGACCAGTATCGTGAGGATGATAATGAGCAATAATCCAATTATAGCTCTGAATTTCACGTTTTCCTCCTTAATTTGAAAGTTATAATAAGAACTTACTGAAAATAGGAGGAAAATGTTGATTTTGCAACAGGAAAATGGCCAAATTGTCAGGTTGGGTGGCGTCGGTTAATCCGGCCGGTTTAAATCTTTTCTTTTTCCGCGGTTCTGTTTACGACCGAGGTAAATCGGAAGCAGGTATTTTCTTCTTCCTCGTAAACGACTCTTTTATAGAATTGGCAGTCGTAACATGATTTTTTTCTACCGGTAACGGTTGGGTCTTTACGGTACGCAGAATCGCAAACCTGCCAGCACACTCTCCCTGCGGCGATACCGCCGTTGGTGCCATCGTGTTGCATCGCTGTCGCCACCGGGCATACACCCAGGATATCTGCCAAGAGCCCGCCCTTTTCTCTTCCGCAGTTTTTAAACTGCCAGCAATTCAGCTTCTGCGACATGTGGTCACCTTATATTTGATTTAATTAATCTGTTTCAACAACCCTCATCACGGCGCTGTATTTTGAGTCGTTGTTCATCCGGTTGAGTTCTTCCTCCGAGGCCACATCTTTGAATTTCTCGAAACTCTTTTTGACGTTTTTGATATCGTTGGCGCCCAGGTAGCTCAACATCAGGTACTGGTAGACTTTGGGGTTGTCCGAGTCCAGCGAGCGGGCGTCCTTGAAATGATTGACAGCCTTTTTATAGTAACCCTGTTTGAAGCGGGCTTCACCGAGTCCGTAATAAGCCTGGACGTTTCGTTTGTCCAGGTCGACAACGGTCTCGTAATCCGCGATAGCGGCAATTTCCTCGCCCTTGTTCAGATACAGGTTGGCCCGTCCCAGATGAGCCGTGATGGATTTGGGGTCGATATCAATGGCTTTATTATAGGCTGTGATAGCCTGATTAATTTCTTTTCGAAATTGAAAAATTTCCGCGGCCCGGACGAAATCGTCATGGGCGACGCCCTGTTGGCCCGTTTGGGAATAGATTTCGCCCCGGGTAAAATACGCTTCGGCATAACTGTTTTTCAGGTTGATGGCCTTGGTTAAATCATCGATGGCTCTCTCGTTGTCACCCTCTTTGTAGGCAGCTTCGGCGGCGTAATAAAAATCGTTTTCATCGTAGGCGGCTTCCTTCTGGGCCGCTGTCAGCGGTTTCAACTGGACCTCCAATTTTGAGGTTTTACCAGCCGAAAGATTGATTTTACCGGATGCGGTCTGGTAGCCCTCTTTGGATACGGCATAGGTGTGCTCGCCGGTCTTAAGTTGGGAATAAGTCAAGTTTCCGGCTCCCAGCACGGATCCGTCCAGCTTGATGCGGGCGCCGTCGATATTGGCGGCCAGAGTTAGTTTGGCGTATTTCGAAGAGCCGGAATTTTTAGAGGTTGATTTTTTCGATTTATTGCTGCTTGTGGAAGACGCTTTTTTGACCGACGCCGGGGGGGGCGATGCCGCCGTTTCCCTGGGCGTCTGGCTGACAACCGCACCGGCGACTTCCCGCGTGGGGGTGTTTTTCTCTTCAACCAGGTAATCCTCCTGGGGCATCAGCCTCAGGGTGGTTATTTCGTTATCGAATATCGAGGAATGGTCGACCGCGACCACGGCATCATCAATAATGTACTCGACGGTATAGCTGCCGACCGGCAGGAAATCGGTTTTGAAGAATCCCTGTAGATTTGATTTATAGGCTTCGCCGAGTTCGGGGAGCCTTATAATCGCCTGCTGGAGGTAAGGTTGTTCGTTTTCATCGAAAGCCATCCCGACAATCCGTCCCTGGCCGTTGCCGGTGTTGCGGATAAACTGGGCGCCGATTAAAAACAGAATTAATACAAAAATGGGCGTGGCGATAGCCGCCAGCAGTTTGGGGCTCAGCTTTTTCTCGCGTAAAAGGTACAAGCGGTCGTTTATTATCAATTCGTCGTGTTCGCGAATCTGCTGGTCACCCTTGAGCTGGATGAAGCTTTTGTAAAAATAGGCGATACCCCGGCTCCTTTTGGCCATGGCGGGTTTGGGCAGGTCGGCGTCAATTTCCGATGGGGCCACCGGCTTTCCGGCTTTTTTGGGGGGTTGTATCGGTTGGTTGCCGAAAGGTCGGTCGTCGGGCGGGGGGCTGGTATTCTCGATTTTACTGATTAATTCCCGCTTTTCCTCATCGCTCAAATAAGCCGGCTCAGGGATATCCGTCTCTGTCGGGGAAGATGGTTTTTCCGGCTCACGGTCGGCGATCGGATCGTTTTCAGGAGGTTGAAACTCCGAAGTCGGTTGGGTAATCGGGGCTGGTTCGTAATTGTTTTCATAATCCGATACCGGGGGCGGCGGGGGAGCGGTGTCACCGATCGGGGTATGTTCAAGGTCTGACTCGTGTTCCTCGGGTCGTCCCGAGTAATCCGATTTCGCTTCGTTTTCCATCAAATCAGCATTGCTCTGTACGCCCAGGTCATCATCGTTTTTGCCGGCGGCGGGCTTCGCCTGACCGACTAAATCCGGGCTTTCCTGGTGTGCCTCTGTGACCACAAATTCCAGGTCGTCGTCTTCCTCGGGTGAGGTATATTTTGGCGTGGGATTAACTTGTTTCTGGAAGGAGTAGCCGCATTGGTCACAAAATTTTGCTGCGGCGTCAAAAATAACGCGCTGGCAATTTGGGCATTTATTCAATACTGCACTTCCTTTTTAATTCATTAAATCATTTATAGTTAATATCGTCCGGGGGGGTATTTTCTTTAAATTTTATGTGGAAAAATTAGTAAATCTTTATAAATAAAGGCTTGACACTTAAGCGACTAAAAAGTATAATCTTAACCTGTGTTTTTTAAATTGAAAGATTATTATTTCCTGTTTTCCTAAGGAGGAAGAAATTAATGCCAAGGCGCAATAACCGATTGATTTTTTTAGCAATAACTCTTATTAGCCTTACCCTGTATTGGAGTTGTTCCCAGCCCGGAGATGTTCTATTGGAAAAAAGTACCACCGTCATTTCGTTGACTGCAGAGCGTTTACCATCGCCACCGGAAGGCATGATTTATGAACTCTGGGTCGCCAAAACGGAAGATGTCGATACTTCCATCTCGGTTTCCGATGTTGTCTCTATGGGCCGATTCTCTTACAATGACGCTACCAAGACGTACTATAACGAACTCGGCCAGGAAATGGCCAATCGTTTTGTCCTCAATGACGACATTTACAAGTACAGTAAGATGTTTGTCTCGATCGAGACTATCGTGGACGTCAATAACCGGCCCGGCCCGATTATGCTGATCGACGATATCACCAATCCTCAGGATAATCCTATCTATCTGGTTTTCCCGGAAAGCGATACCCTGCATAACGCCACGGTTACTTTTAACAAGGAAACGGTTTCCGACCGCAACCGCAACAACGACGGTCGGGGTCTCTGGTTCTGCAACTACGAGACCGGCCGTGACTCGACGGAAGATACCCTAAGTCTGGACATCAACTTCGATTCCACTCTCGTCGATACGCCGTTGTATAATAACATGCCCTGCAGTGTTATCAGTACTACCGTGGATACGGTGCCGATTGTATACGGACTGGATACCGTCGCCTACGGATCAAACCTTCGACATATCAGAGTTGATGTGGAATACGGCTATTGTACCGACATTATCCCACCTTACTACAAATTCGACGAAACTGATTATGGAACTACGCAGGCTAACGTCATAGACCTGGATATATTTAACCAGTTTGATTTCAACCTGCCCGATTATACACCCTTCGGCTGGAAATATAAGGGCTGGGTTGTCAGTAAGGCCGTGCCGACCTCGGCTATCGGCGAATTGACGCCGCCGGTCTGGCCCTACCACACCCTGAACTATAACCATATCCCGGGTTATACCGGAGGGTTGTTGACCACCGGTACTTTCAGCCGGGTGGATACTGTCGATGACGGCAATCCTTATACTCTTGCGGGCCAGAAAGTGCCGCCGTTCCCGGGGGAGGATTTCCTCGACGCCACGGCTCTTTTAGATAATCTGGGTCTTTCATCGCCGCCCAATCTAAACAGTGATTCCGGAACCGCTTTTATCTCCCTGGAACCGGCTAATTTTACAACCGATACGACCAATTTCCCTCTTTTCGTGATGCTTAAACCCATCGAACCGGGCGAGGTTAACCAGGATATGTTTAACCGGACGGCAACAATCAAAGGGGATTTATACTGGTTCCCGCAGATTACGATCAATATTCTCGAACGTTATTAAAAAAACGACGCTTAGTCATATAAAGCCGGTATGATGATTTACCGGCTTTTTTTATAAAGTACTTCTGCAGTGTCATGATTTTACTGCCCGACTTTAAAAAAACCGCCTGAAAGAGAGTTAAATAACCTGTAAATATCTACTATAGATTGGTTACAAACCTTGCAAGAGAATGCAAATTAAGTATTTAGATTCTCAAACATGGTCAGGCAGGTCAATCTGGTGATAAATTTGTGACATTTTTCTTATTGCTAATTAAGGCGTTATAGGTTATGTTTAAAGTGATGATTTAGATGGTGTAACTGACAATAATGGGCATTAAAATTGCTCGCCTTATAAATGCATTGTACTTTTCCTCCCTAAGTTAAGGGAGTGGTGAGTGCTGGTTTACCAGCCACCTGACGTTAGAGTCGGGCATCCCCCCTCCACCACTCCCTATTTTATTGTTCAATATTTACCTAGCCGTTCGAATTATGTTTTTCCCGATAGTGTCGATATAATCGATATTTGAAAGGGTATTTATGTCTGAGATGGAACAGAAGAGAAAATCAGGATTTTTTGTCAGATTAAGTAATATCATCATTATCGAGGGCCTGTTTATCTTTGCCGCCCTGGCCCTGATACTTTTTTATCCGGCCGATTCCGGTTCGGTCGAGTCGAATATTCATAAAATCCAGGATAAAGTCATCGATATCAGGGATTACCTCGTCAGGTTCGATAAACAAGAGCTCCGGGAGGGGCGGTCCAACGGTCTGGAAAAGGCCTTAATGGAAGAGCCCGCCCTGCAGTTTCTGGGTATATACGATTTTGACAGCGCCGCGTATATTGAAAATATGTTCACCTACCGGAAAGCCGACGGCTCGGTGCCGGAGAGTCAGTTGAACCGGGAAATCCAGTCTCTGTTGTCGCCCGTTTTTATGCAGGCGGCCATGGAAACGAATGAGGGCAGGTTATTATCCTACATTTACAACGACCGCCACCTGGTTTTTCTCAACCGGATAGCCGTCAAAGACAGCCGGCCGGTTATGATGGTGACCGTTATGGACCACGACCTGCTCATATCGTCGCGGTCGAATCTTTTATATGTCCTTTTTATTCTCTTCCTGTGCTCGACCTTGATATCCCTGCTGACGGTATATCTTATTTCAAAACGGTTCCGGCAGCCTCTGAGCCGGCTGATGCGGGGTTTGGAGAAGACCGCCCAGGGTGAACTGTACTATATGATAGAAACCGACGGCGATAACGAAATTAACAATCTGTCGCTGGCATTCAATTCCATGACCCAGAGTTTGTGGGAGAACCAGAAAAACCTCAAGACTTTTAACGCCCGGCTGAAAAAGGCCAACCTGGCCCTGATTGAATCCCAGATGTTTCTGGCCACCCTGATTGAGAGTTCGCCGCTGTGCATTATTGTCGCTTCGCATACCAACCAGATAATGATTTTTAACCGCAAAGCTTCTTCGGTTTTCGGATACGAGAGCGAGGAGGTTATCGGCAAACAAGCCGATAGTCTTTTCAAGCGGTCTTTGTCGGAAGACAAGCTGGGACAGAGCACGGACGGCCGACAGCCCGGTTTTGAAATGATCTGCCGGAAAAAAGACGGCCAGTCTTTCCCGGCCTATATCATCGTCTCGCCCGTAAAGGTCGGCCAGGGAGATGTCAGTGTTTACCTGTATATTATAAAGGATATCTCGGAGAGCAAGAATTTCCAGGATATGATGGTGCGCCTCGACCGTTACTATACCCGGGGTGAAATGGCCGGTGATATCGCCCATGAAATCAACAACTACCTGGCTATCCTGTCCGGCAATATCGAGCTGATGCCCCTCATTCTCAAAAAGAACGACCAGGAAAAAATCCATAAAAAATTGGGAGTGATGAAGGAGACGGTGGATAAAATCGCCTGTTTCGCCGATGGCCTGATGGATGTGCCGCAGGACGAGGTCAATTTCGAGCAGGTGGACCTGAACCAGCTGGTGGAAAATGTCCTGGCCTTCCTGAAACCGCAGAACAAGTTCGACAATATCGAATTCGACCTGCGGCTCTCGGCGGAAATACCGCTGGTGGAACTTGACCCGGGGCAGGTTCAGCAACTTATGGTCAACTATATCTTCAACGCCGCCGACGCTGTCAAAGCCAACGAAGGGGAGAAAAAGATTGCTATCATTACCTCAACCGTTACCGTCGACGGGAAGAAATACACCCGCGTCGAGGTCGGCGACAATGGGCCCGGGATACCGGAGGAGAAACAGGAAGTGCTTTTCAAGAAACGCTTCACCACCAAGCGTAAAGGGCACGGTATCGGCTTGGTGACCTGCCGGAAAATCGCCGAGGCGCACGCCGGCAAGGTTGGCTATCACAAAACGGACCTGGCCTCGTTCTATTTCGATATCCCGACGGCCCGGAAGGCGACCACGGCGGAAAGCGAGCCCTCGGAAGGTACGAAAATAACCCCGGCCTACCTGTAAGTTTTTCTTGCCTGGGCTGTTTGTAACCAATAGTTTTCGGTATGTTAACGGCCTTCAAGTCTGAAATGACCGGTTTTAATCAGCGCTTTACTTTTATAATCGTTATCGCGCTGGCCCTGGCGGTTTTGATTATTACCGCGGTCAGCATCAAGGAAAGCCGCTCCGACAGCTTCGAGTTGCTGGTTCTGCAGGGGACGGCTTTTACCGAAGCGTTGGCCCAGGCCTCGGAAAACGCCATTATGGCGGAAACTTTCTATGATTACCTGGTGCAGAAGCGCTACAGCGACCTGGTCGGTACCCTGGTGGAATCGGACTTCGACCGCATCACCGAAACGGAACTGGCCCGGTTCGCCCTGAACCACGAACTGTACAGCATCACGATATTCAATATGGATTCGAGTCTTGCCCGGGAAGGTTTCGCCCGCGGCCCCCGGGAAAATCTACCCGATTTCGTCCTGGACGAGGTCAAACTTTTGATTACCGATCCCCGGACCAATTTTGTCCTGTTGCTGGACGAGGAAGAATCTCCCGGCGGGGGCGTCCACTATTACCTGGAGTTGACCAATCGCCTTGACCACGTGGTGGTGCTCAAGAGCGACGCCACTTATTACAGCGACGCTTTGCACCAGACCGGAATCGGTTACCTGGCCCAGAACATGGCCCGGGAGAAAGGGGTCAATTACATTATTTATCAAACCAGGGAAGGGATAATTTTCGCCTCGCGCAAACCGGGCAGCCTGCTGGCCATCGAATCCGACCCGTTTCTAACCGATGCTCTCGACAGCGACAGTATCATGCACCGCCTGTTCGAGTTCCAGGGGGAGACGGTTCTGGAGCTGATTCGCCCCTTCGCTACCGCGCAGTATCCTTTCGGCCTGTTTCGGGTCGGGCTGTCGCTGGAAAAATATTACGCCGTATCTCGCCGGTACGACCAGCTTATGATTATCCTTTCGGGGGTGCTGTTCGTCCTGCTGGTGGTGGCGCTCCTGTACCTGAGCAGCAAACGCCAGCACCGCGAAATAAACCTGAAATATACCGAGATGAAAACCATCACCGACCGGATATTCGAACAGATGCGTACGGGGGTGGCGGTGGTGGACGCCGGGGGAACGGTCCGGAAGGTCAACGAGGCTTTTGAAAAAATATTCGGCCTGTCAAGCGCGGTCGGCCGGTCCTGGGAAGAGTTAATAGACAACGAAAATTTGAGGCTGACAAAATTTATCGAGGGGGACCCGGACGCCGACGAAACCGAGTTTTCGATGGATATCAGGGGGACCGCCAAAGATATCCTGGTGGCTCGTTCGAAAATCGTATCGGATACGGACGCCCTGACCTCGGTGGTTATGGTCGCCTATGATATCACCCGACTGAAGGATTACGAGCGGCAGTCCGCCCGCCGTGAGCGTCTGTCGGAGATGGGCAACCTGGCGGCCGGAGTGGCGCACGAGATACGCAATCCGCTGAACACCATTTCCATCGCCGCCCAGCGGCTGGCCTCGGAGTTCGCCCCGGAGAAAAACAGCGTCGAGTACCTGTCGTTCACTGAAAAAATAAGAGCCGAAACCAAACGGCTTAACGATATTATCACCCGCTTCCTGGCCCTGGCCCGCGAGGAGCAGAAAAAGCGTTCGGTCGTCGCGCTCGACCGGCTGATAGATGATTTCGTCAATTTCATCCGGGCCGAAGCCGATAAGCTGCGGATTGAACTGGTAAGCGGTGTCGACGACGGCCTGAGACTGAACGGTGATGCCGACCAGCTCCGTCAGGTCTTTTTGAACCTGTTTAACAATACCAAAGAGGCCCTGAACGGCCGGGCCGGCAAGTTCCGGATAACCGCTACCAAAAGCAACGCCGAACTTGTTTTGCGTTTCGCCGATAACGGCCCGGGCGTGAAACCGGAGTTGAGAGAAAAAATATTGAGCCCCTATTTTACCACCAAGGACAGCGGCACCGGCCTGGGCTTGCCGACGGTTTATAAAATCATAACCGACCTGGACGGTGATATAAAGGTAGAGCAAAGCGAATGGGGGGGAACCGAAGTAATTATTACTTTGCCCGCGGCGGAAACGGAATAAAAAAAACGGCTCATTGCTGAGCCGTTTTTTTTGTATGGTCTTTGATTAACCTTTGACCTGTTCTTTTAACCATTCGGTGCTGACCGATTTCGGACGGGTGATGGCCGTACCCAGGGCGCGATTGAGCACCAGCTGCGACAGCATACCCATGGAACGCGAAACCGAGAAGAGCACGGTGTAGTATTCGAATTCCTTCAGGCCGAAATTGTAGAGAATAGAACCGGAACCGGCGTCGACGTTCGGCCACGGATTCTTGGCTTTGCCGTGTTCTTTGAGAACTTCCGGCACGACGTCGTAGACGTTGGAGACGGTCATGAAGACCGGGTTCTTGGTGAGATACTTCTTACCGAAGGCCAGGAAGGCTTCGAAACGCGGGTCGGTGACGCGCAGGACGGCGTGGCCGTAACCCGGGATGACTTTACCACTGTTGAGGGTTTCCCAGGCGTAATCGCGAATCTGGTCCTTGGTCGGGGCGCCGCCGAACTTGTCGATCGTCTGCAGTACCCAGTTAAGGCATTCCTGGTTGGCCAGACCGTGCAGAGGGCCGGCCAGACCGTTCAGACCGGCAGACACGGCGTAGAACGGGTCGCTGAGAGCGGAACCGACCGTGTGGCAGGTGTTGGCTGAAACGTTGCCGCCTTCGTGGTCGCAGTGCAGGGTGAGATAAAGGCGCATCATTTCATAGGTCGAACCCTTTTTCGGGGGCAGACCCAGCATCTTGACGTAATCGGCGGCCCAGTCGAGTTTCTTGGACGGCTCGATAAGTTCGCCTTTTTTGTACTTGATGCGGTAAACACCGGCGGCGATGGTGTGGATGGTGCCCATTACGATCATGGCGTCTTCCAAAGTCGGTTCCCAGTATTCCGTCTTGGTCATACCTTCGGCGTAACGTTTACGGAAGACCGACTCGTTTTCCATAGCCAGGATGGCGGTATCGAGCATAGCCATCGGATGCGAGGTCTTGGGCATGGATTTTAAAACTTTCCAGACATATTTGGGAACTTCACCGTGGGCTCTTAGCTCGTTCTGGAACTGTGTCAACTCGTCCGCGGAAGGCATTTCACCGGTGATGAGCAGCCAGAATATTTCTTCGGGAAGTTTCTCGCGAATTTTCATAATCGGATAACCGCGGATAATAAGTCCCTTGTCCGGTTCCACGACGGAGGTGTCACATACCATACCTTTGATACCGCGCATGCCGCCGATTGCCTGGGCGATACTGACCTGTGAGATGACGTGATCACCGTGCTGTTTCAACAGCCCGACGCGTTCTTCTCTTAGCTTGGGAATCTGTTCTGATAGTTTCTCTTTTAATGTTTTCGCCATTTGAGGGCTCCTTTAGGTTTGAAGCATAAGTTAATATGCCTAATGTGAAAATATTCTCTTAAACTTCGTGACAAATTAAAATAACCGGGAATGCTTGTCAAGCGGATTAGAACGTGGACGGGTATAAATTTCTATCGGGAAACAGTTTTTTCGGGTTTAAAATTCCGTTTGGGTCAAAAACCGATTTTATCGAGCGCATGGCTTCCAGGGTGGCCGGGTCGAACTCGTATTTCAGGAATTCTCGTTTCGCCAGACCGATGCCGTGTTCCCCGGAGATGGTCCCGCCCAGTTGGAGGGCTTTTTTGAGGAGCCGGTCGACCAATTCATCAATCCGGGCCATTTCTTCGGTGTCACCGCCCAGGGAGAGGATATTGACGTGCAGGTTGCCGTCCCCGGCATGGCCGTAGGAATTGATTCTCAGGGGGCTTTTCCGGTTCATTTCCGAGACAAAAGTCACCAGAAGGGGGAATTTGGAGATGGGCACCGCCACATCCTCGGATATTTTCAACTTCGCTATGGCCTTGGCGGCGTTGGATACGTTCCGACGGACGCGCCAGAGGCTGTCAGCCTTGACCGGGTCGGCTTCGATTTGAAGGTACAAGCAGCCGTTTTTCTCACAGAAATGTCTTATCGAGGAAGTTTGGGTCTCTTTATCGATGTCCGAGGTTTCAATAAGCAGGATAGCGGCCGCTTTTTTGTCGATGCCCTCGGTTTTCTCATAGGCGAGGGCGCACTCGGCAGCGTCGCCGTCGATATATTCCAGCACACTGGGGATAATTCCAGCGGAAATGATATCGGAGACGGTCTGAGCGGCCTTCCGGGGGTTATCGAACGTTACCAGTAGGGTCGTGCCGCGGGCGGGCAGAGGAATAAGGCGCACCGCGATTTCGGTAATGACGGCCAGCGTGCCCTCGGAGGCGATCAGCAAATCTCCCAGGAGAAAACCCCGGTTGTCGTTGTACAAGCCTGTTTTTAAAAGGGTTCCGTCAGCCGTCAGGGCCTCGAGACCGAGCACATAGTCCTTGGTGACCCCGAAACGCTTACAGCGCAGACCACCGGCGTTCTCCGCCACGTTGCCCCCCAGGGTGGATTCCTCGTAACTGGCCGGGTCCGGCGGGTAGGTAAGCCCATGCCGGGCGGCCTCGTCCTGCAGTGTTTTGGTTATCACACCCGGGCCGCAGAAAGCGATTTTCCGCTCCGGGTCGATTTTCAGCGAGTTCAGTTTAACGGTGGAAATAACCAGGGCGCCTTCAGAGGGTACGCAGCCGCCGGAAAGCCCGGTTCCCGCCCCACGGGTGGTTATCGGGATTTTATGCCGGTGACAGAATTGGACGGCGGTAACCAGGTCGTCTTTGGTTTCAACGATAAGAACAGCCGAGGGCGTTCCCCGGTAGATGGTCTCATCATGAAAAAAACCTTCCTGACCCGACAAGTCGGTTAAAAGCGATTGCGGGGCCAGAAGGTTTTTTTGTAGTTCCCGGTAATTCACAATTAAGCTGTTTTCTTATGTTTTGTTCTCCGAGGATTTTGAGCCGGAATTAGCGGAAGAGGATGAGGAAGAAGAAGACGAAGAGGCGGAGACGCCGGAAGATGAAGATTGTGTTTTTTCTTTGGCGGCCTCGGATTTATAGCTCTCACTGCGGTGGTCGGTGATGTAAAAACCGGACCCCTTGAAAATAAAGCCGGCGCCGCCGGAAATTATGCGGTGGGTGTCTTTTTTGCATTTCGGGCAAACGGTGATCGTTTCATCGATAATATGCTGAAACTCCTCAAACTCATAGTGACAATGGGGACAGCGATATTGATAGGTTGGCATAACTCAAACTCCTGTTGCGGTTTTTACATCACCTTTTAACGTACGACAAAATATACTTGTTCCCGTAAACCTGTTGGGATCTACAGGTACAATTAATCCTTAAGCAGGACGGCAATCGCCGAAACATCGACAATATCCTGCGCCGAGCAGCCCCGGGAGAGGTCGTTGGCCGGTTTGGCCAAACCCTGGATAATAGGCCCGGTCGCTATGGCACCGGCGAGGCGCTCGGTCAGCTTATAGCCGATATTGCCGGCGTCGAGGTCAGGGAAAATCAGGACATTGGCGTTACCGGCGATGTCCGAACCCGGAGCCTTCTTGGCGCCGATTTTGGGAATAATCGCGGCGTCGAGTTGCAGTTCGCCGTCAACCTTGAGGTTCGGAAAATCTTTCTTGAGGATTTCCAGAGCGTTGAGGACCTTGTCAACATCCTCATGCTTGGCCGAACCCTTGGTGGAAAAAGACAGCATGGCCACCCGCGGCTCCTCGCCGGTCAGGTTTTTCATGGTTTGAGCGGTGGAGACGGCGATCGAGGCCAGTTGCTCGGCGTCGGGATTGGGCACCACGGCGCAGTCGCCGAACATGAAAATTTTATTCTCCACGTCCAAAAACTTCGGCAGGGTCATCATAAAACAGCTTGAGACGGTTTTGATGCCCTGTTTGAGACCGAGGACCTGGATAGCCGCCCGCAGAACATCGCCGGTGGTATTGACCGCCCCGGCCACCGAAGCGTCGGCTTTGTCATGGCGCACCATCATCGCTCCGAAATAAAGTGATTCGGCGATAGCTTTTTTGGCCTGGTCTTCGGTAATTCCCTTTTTCTTGCGTAATTCCATGAATTCGGCCACGTAGGTGTCGAAATCCGGTGACTGGGGCGGGTTGATGACCTCGACCCTGGACAAATCCAGGGAGTGTTCTTTGGCCAGTTTCCCGATTTTGTTTTCGTCACCCAGCAGAATTACGCTCGTAATTGCTTCTTCGACCAGGGTCCTGGCCGCTTTTATCATTCGCGGTTCCGTACCTTCGGGGAGCACCACCCGTCTTTTTTTAGCCCTCGCTTTTGCTTTTATATCGTTTAGCACACTCATAATAAGCTCCTGAAATAATTGCTATAGTTAGACAACTTGATCCTTTAGTTCCGGGTCGGATAGGAAGGCTTCGATGAACCGGTCGATATCGCCGTCCATGACGGTCTGAATATCCGAAGTTTCGTAGTTGGTGCGATGGTCCTTGACCATATTGTAGGGGTGAAAAACGTATGACCGGATCTGCGAGCCCCATTCTATTTTGAGTTTACTTTTTTCGAACTTTTCCATTTTCTTGGCTTCTTCTTCGCGCTTGAGCAGATAGAGCCGGGCCTTGAGCACGGTCATGGCGGAATCCTTGTTTTTGTGCTGGCTGCGCTGGGACTGGCAGGTGACCACGATGCCGGTGGGGTTATGCGTTATCCGTACGGCCGAGGAGGTCTTGTTGACATGCTGGCCGCCGGCCCCGGAAGCCCGGTAAGTGTCGATGCGGATGTCCTCATCCTTGATTTCGATTTCGATATTATCCTCCACCACCGGGAAGACGTGCACCGAGACAAACGAGGTGTGCCGACGGGAGTTGGCGTCGAAAGGGGAGATGCGCACCAGGCGGTGGACACCGGATTCGGCTTTCAGATGGCCGAAGACATAATCCCCCTTGATTTCCATGGTTGCTGATTTCAACCCGGCCTCGTCGCCGGGCTGGTAGTCCATCAGCTCCGAGATGAAATTATGCCGCTCCCCCCAGCGGTTGTACATGCGAAAGAGCATCTCCGCCCAGTCCTGGGACTCGGTTCCCCCGGCGCCGGGATGGATGGTCAAAATAGCGTGGCGATGGTCGTCGGGGCCGGACAGCAAGGTGGTGAATTCGAATTTATCGACTGCGGTGGAAAATTCCTGGAAGGATTTATTGAGCTCTTTGGCTTCGCTGGAGTCATTTTCGATGATTTCCGCCAGTTCTTTGAGGTCGGCCAGTTCGCGGGTCAGTTTATCCAGCGATTCCACCCATTTTTTATGAACGGATATCTCCTTTAAAACTCCCTGGGCCGCCTGGTTGTTGTTCCAGAAATCGGGCTGGGTCGTTTTCGCTTCGAGTCGGGTTATCTTTTCCCGTCGGCTATCGAGGTCAAAGATACCTCGCTAGTTTATCAAGTCTCTCTTTCAATTCGGGCAACTTGCCCTTTAACTCGGAAATCACGAAAATAATCTCCTCTTAAAATACCCAAATAGAGGGCTAATATATCTAATATAATTTATATGTCAATCAGATTCCCCATTAAATTAACCCTCAAAAGCATCCCCCGGTTCGTATTATTTGATAATTTTTAAATATAAATTGACAACGCTGTTACAGGGTTTATTTTGAGCAAATGCCAAAAAGAGTCACCACAATCGTAGTCGGCGCCTTCATGGTCAACTGTTATCTCTACTGGGACGACAAGACCGGTGACGGCGTCATTATCGACCCGGGGGACGAAGGTTCCGTGATTGTCGATACCGTCCGCAAGGCCGGTTTCACGCCCCGGGGGATTCTTTTGACCCACGGCCATGTGGACCATATCGCCGCGGTTGCTCAGGTCAAGGAGGAGTTCGATATCCCGCTCTATGTGGGCCGGGGTGAGGAAGCCCTGCTGGCCGACCCGGCCGCCAACGCCTCGATAATGCTCGATGAACCGATTACAGTGCCCGAACCGGAATTCCTGCTCAGGGACGAGGAAGAGGTCAAAATCGGCTCGCTGGCTTTTCGCGTCCTGGCCACTCCCGGACATACGCCGGGCGGGATCTGTTACCTCGACGAAACCGGGGGCCTGCTCTTTTGCGGCGACACCCTCTTTCAGGGCTCAATCGGCCGCTACGACCTGCCGGGCGGTTCCTACCCGCAGTTGATCGAGTCGATTCAGAATAAATTATTGAAACTGCCGAACGAAATAGTCTGCTTCTCCGGCCACGGCCCGCGCACGACCATCGGGGCCGAGCGTAATTCCAATCCTTTTTTAATCGGGGGTTATTTTGCCTGACAACTATGAAATTAAACCGCTTAATATGCCGGGGCTGGCCGATTACCATGTCCATCCCGATTTCTCCATCGACTCGGTTGGCTCGATAAATGAATTTTGCGAAGCCGCCCTGAAACGCAGCCTGGCGGAAATCTGTTTTACCACCCATTATGACAGTAACCCGCAATCCGACGGCGAGGCTAATATTATTTTAATCAAGGGAGTTCGCAAACCGGCCGTGCCGGAAAACCTGGCTTATTATGTCGAGGCGGTCCAGAAAGCGCACGAGAAATATTACCCGGCCGGGCTGTCGGTTAAGACCGGGGTGGAAATCGGCTGGTATCCGGGTTGTGAGGAAATGGTGTCGGGTTTAAAAGAACGCTTTAATTTTGACTTCGTACTCTGTGGAATACATGAACTTAACGATGTCTGCTTTTGCTGTAAGGAGCACTATAAAAAGTGTTTCGGGCGGTTCGAGACGAGGGATGCTATGCTGGAAACGTATTTTAAGGAAGTCATCGCGGCCGTCCGTTCCGGGCTTTTCGACGTTATCGCGCATCTCGATTATTATAAAAAATACGGTCTGAAATATTACGGCCCGGAACTGAACGAGGCTTATGAGCCGTATATCGATGAGGTCTTTTCCGCTTTGAAAGACTCCGGGACAGCCCTGGAGGTTAACACCGCCGCCCTGCGCAAAGGCATCAGCGATTATTATCCCTCGGTGAAAATTATCAACGCCGCCAGGAGAGCCGGGGTGGAGGTAACTTATCTCGGTTCCGACGCTCACGCTCCCAACGAAATCGGCTATGATTTCGAGGCGGCCTCGGCGCTGGTCCCGCCGCAACTGTATGAAAGCGAAGATTAGTCGGAATCTTTCCATGCCCCGTCACGCGAGAAAATTACCCCGCAGTTTTTATGACCGGCCGACCCGCGAGGTCGCCCGGGATTTACTCGGCAAGTATATCGTTTATAATTCACCCGATGGTAAGCTGTCCGGGCGTATTGTCGAAGTTGAGGCTTATATCGGGCAGGACGACCCGGCCTGCCATGCCGCCCGCGGGGAGACCGAGCGCAACGCCGTCATGTTCGGTCTGCCGGGGTTCAGCTATATTTATTTTATTTACGGGATGTATTTCTGTTTGAATTTCGTTACGGAGAAAAAGGGTTTCGGGGCGGCGGTGCTTCTGCGGGCGTGCGAGCCGTCAGAAGGACTCGATATCATGTATAAGAACTCCCCCCGCATAAGAAGTGATACGCAGCTTTTAAATGGCCCCGGTAAATTCTGCCGCTCGTTCGGCCTGACCCGGGAGCAGAACGGGCTGGATTTGACCGGCACCGTATTGTATCTTGAGGACCGTGCGGAAAAAGCCCCTCGAATCGGCCGCTCGCGGAGAATAGGGATCCGGGAGGGACGGGACAGATTGTGGCGATATTTTGACGCCGATTCCAAAGCGGTCACCAAAAGGTGACTTTTTTGTTGTAAAAGTAACGGATATTCGTATAAGATAGAGATTATGTTTGGAGATGATTTCATAGCGCGGGCCATTATAGCCGCCCCGGCCATTTTGTTTTCACTGACCGTCCATGAGTTTTTTCACGCCTGGACGGCGCTGAGATTCGGGGACCCCACTGCCCGGGATATGGGCCGGCTGACTTTAAATCCCCTGGCGCATCTCGATTTGTTCGGTACGATTATGATGTTCGCCTCGGGTTTTAGGTTCGGCTGGGCCAAGCCGGTGCCGGTCAATCCCATGAATCTCAGGAACCACCGGGTGGCCGATTTCTGGATTTCCATCGCCGGACCATTGTCCAATATGGGGCTGGGTTTGATTTTCGGGCTGATTTTCAGGATGTTAGGCAATATGGCGATTCATGTCCCGGAGGCGGTAGTCATGTTCTTGTTCTTCATGGTTATGATAAACGTCTCTTTAGCTTTCTTTAATCTCATTCCCGTTTTTCCGCTCGACGGCTCCCATATACTCCGTTCGATTCTGCCGGAGCGATATGAAAACGCTCTCGACCAGCTGGACCGGATAGGACCGTTTATTTTAATAATTCTTATCCTTGTTGGGGGATTTTGGATAATTCTCGGGCCGTTTGTTTCCTTTTTCGTCAGGCTATTTTCAGGCATTCATATCTAAAGAACAAACTTGCTTAACCTTAAGGTTTGTCTTATCAATCCCTTTGATATTATTAAGAAGTTTATGATGAAAAACATGAAATTTCATATATTCATATATTTTATTCTGGCAGGTTTAATATATCTCGTTTCGGGATGCGGCGGGTCTTACCGGGGACGGGCGCTTACCGAAGAACAAAAAGAAGTTCGGGACAAAAAGATAAAAGCCGAGGCCTATCTTTTCGACGCCAAACTGAGACGGGAGGGGCAGGTCAATTCTTTCAGATTGGAAATATTCCAGACCGACAGCGTCCTGGGCCTGGGCGGCCGGGCGTATCTCGGCAAGGGCGCCCTCAAGGGCCGTCTGACGGCTGATTCGGTGCTTATATATTTCCCGACCCGGGGGGAGTATGTCGAGGAAGCGGTGGCGGATTTCTTCCAGACCCTGGAATGCCCCCTGGCTTTGACGGGGGACGATATCCTTACTTTTTTCAGGCAGACGCCGGATTCGATTGCTTTGACCGAAGGGATCGAGGTTACGGCCAATTACGCCGATGAGGAAAAACCGTATTTTGTAGTATCCTCGCCCGACTGCCCCTGGCGAATTGAACTGACCTATGACCTCAGAAAAACCGGCTGGCGGGTAGCGGAGTTCGCTTATTCTGACGGCGAAGGGCTGAGAATAGAGGCCATACGGCGCGAATATAAGGCCAAAGCCAAAGTCAAGACAGCTAAATTCATGGTGGATATACCGCCCCGTTCTTTTCGCATCGAACCTTAGAATTGACCGGTCCCGGTTGACAAATCAGGGATAATTAACCATCTTTTAAGTTTATATTATTTTGGAGAGAGACTTTGAACATGTACCGGCGGACATTCTCGGTTCTTAAAAGCTACTGGAAACACCTGGTGGTGGCATCCGGCTCGGCGGCGCTGCACGCTGTTTTTTCCGGGTTGCTGGTCTGGATGGTGGGCCCGCTTCTGGTCACCCTGTTCCAGGTAAACACGCTGCCGGTCGATACGGCCGATAAAATAGAAATCCGCCAGACAGTTCCGGGGAACGCCGCCGTCGCGGATGACAACCCGGTCGGAAATCTCTCCGGGGGCATCACTCAAATCAAGGAATCCATGAAAGGCTGGATTGACCGGGTGGTCGAGTCCGACAGCCGCCAGGGGATGCTTTTCAATTTCTGCGTACTGATAGTTATCGTGGTCCTGGCCAAAAACCTGTTTCTGTACATTCAGGGCTTTTTCATGGCCTATGTCCAGCAGTCGGTCATGAGGTTTTTCCGGGATAATCTGTTCAGCAAATACCAGCGGTTGTCGCTGGATTATTTCCACCGGCGGCGCACCGGGCAAGTTATCTCGCGGGTGACCAACGATGTGGTGGTGCTCAACGAATCTATCGATATCGGCTTCAACCGGCTGGTGACCGACAGCATCATGGTGCTGCTCTTTCTGGGCTTCCTGATTATCCTGAGTTGGAAACTGACGTTGCTGTCGATGGTGGTGATGCCGCTGGTGTTCAGCTTTATCTGGTTTGTCGGGAAGAAGATGCGCAAGTATTCCGAGCGGACGCAGGAGCGGATGGCCGACGTCAACTCGGTGCTGGAGGAAACGGTCAGCAATATCAGGATCGTCAAAGCTTTCTCGATGGAAGATTTCGAGTCGAAGAAGTTTTTCAAATCGACCTATGAATATTTTCGTTCGCTGTTGCGCATGACCCGCATCCGGCACCTGGCCTCGCCCATCAACGACACCCTGGCCACCTTCGCCGGCGTCATTATTTTACTCTTTGCCGGGTCGCGGATAATTTTGGGGACGGGGGAGCTGGACGCCGGGGATTTCATGACTTTCATCCTGGCCATGTTCTCCATGATAAAGCCGGTCAAATCATTGAGCCAGATTCATATCAAGGTGCAGGAGGGGATGGCGGCGGCGGAGCGGATTTTCGAGGTCATGGACGCCGACGAGAAGATAAAGGAGAAACCAACCGCCCGCAAAATTCCCGGTTTCGCAAACAGCATTGTCTATGACGGTGTGAATTTCAGCTACAACGAACAAGAGCCGGTTTTGAAGGATATAAATTTCGAGGTCAAGTACGGCGAGGTGGTGGCGGTGGTGGGGCCGTCCGGGGCGGGGAAATCCACCCTGTTCGATTTGCTGCCGCGTTTTTACGACCCCCAGCAGGGGAGGGTGTTAATCGACGGGAACGATATCCGTGACCTGACGCTGTCGTCGCTGCGCAGTTTGATGGGCATCGTCACCCAGGAAACTTATCTTTTCAACGACAAGATTTTCAACAATATCGCCTATGGCTTGAACGGCATCGCCCGTGAGAAAGTCATCGAGGCCGCCCGGATGGCCAACGCCCATGATTTTATAAACCAGTTCGAGAAGGGTTACGACACGGTGGTGGGTAACCGGGGGATGATGCTCTCCGGCGGACAACGCCAGCGGATAGCCATCGCCCGGGCGCTTTTAAAGGACCCATTGATATTGATTTTCGATGAAGCTACCTCGGCGCTGGACACCGAGGCCGAAATCCAGGTGCAGGAAGCCATCGACCACCTGATGAAAAACCGCACCACCCTGGTTATCGCGCACCGCCTGTCCACCATCAAGAACGCCGACCGGATTCTGGTGCTCGACGGCGGCCGGATTACCGAGAGCGGCTCCCACGACCAGCTGATGCAGAACGGCGGCCTGTACCGGCGGCTGTATTCCATGCAGTTCAGGGATAAGTGATGAATATCATGTTTTTAAACGCCATCGAGAAGAATACCTATGGCGGGGTGGAAAGCTGGATGGTGCGGGTGGCCGGGGAATTGGCCCGCCGCGGCCATAAGGTCATCGCTGCCGGGCGTCCGGGCGCGGTGTTTTTAAAATATATGCGTTCGGAAGGCGAGCCGATTGAAACGTTCGAAATAAATATCTCCGGCGATTTCAATCCCTTTACCGTCAACCGGGTACTGGGCATTCTCAAGAGCCGCGATATCGAGGTGATGCTGGTCAGCTGTAACAAGGATTTGCGGCTGGGGGGGCTGGCCGCCCGCTGGCACGGCCGGACCAGGGTGGTCTGGCGAATCGGGGTGGACCTGACTAAAAACAATCTGATTCACAGAAAACTCACGCCCAAACTTCTCGACGGCGTCATCGCGCCATCGTGCGATTTGAGAAATAAAATCATCAGGTTCGGTTACCTGACCGAAAAAACGGTGACGGTCATCCCCAGCGCGACCGCGGTTTACAAAAACGAACTGTCCCGGGAAGAAGCCCGTTCAAAATTAAGAGAAAAGTATCGTCTACCGCCTGAGGCCGTGATAGCGGTGACGTCGGGGCGTTTCGTTCCCGAAAAGGGGCACCGTTTTCTTATCGAGGCCGCCGGCGAGCTGGTGAAAAAATATCCCAATCTTTATTTCTTGTTATTAAGCGACGGCCCGCTGGAACAAACTTTGAAAAATCAGGTCAGAACCCTGGAGCTTTCGGAGCGCGTTATCTTTACCGGTTTGCTCGATGATTTCGAATCGGAGTTGACCGGGGCGGATTTGATGGTTCACCCGGCTACGGCCGAGGCGTTCGGCAATTCGCTGCTCGACGGTATGCAGGCCGGGTTGCCGGTGGTGGCCGCCGAGGTCGGCGGCATACCCGAAGTTGTCGAGAACGGCCGCACGGGCTTGCTGGTGCCACCGGGAGACGCGGAAAAACTGAAGGCAGCCGTCGAGAA
>Ga0210003_1000707_pt1 | contig 30186 bp, 24 predicted proteins | sample LantaG_FD_182804 | JGI IMG/M metagenome (GOLD analysis project Ga0210003, IMG submission 182804) | Deep subsurface microbial communities from Baltic Sea to uncover new lineages of life (NeLLi) - Landsort_02402 metaG (SPAdes) (version 2) | ecosystem: Environmental > Aquatic > Marine > Oceanic >... | reverse complement strand
TGAGCGGCAGGTGGATTTACAACACGTTGTTCCGCAGTTCCGACGACGACCTGTCCGACGGCATCTCCATTCCGAACGGGGAATGGTTCAACGGCAACATGTTCGGCGGCGCACCGCTGTCTGCTCCTACCCAGGCGCGGCCCATCATCAACCGCCCGGCGTGGGCGCCCAACTCAGTGACCCTCATCCCGACCGCAGGCGTCTCGCTGCCCACTCCCGACACCGAGTTCGGAGCGACGCAGTATGTCAGCTTCATGTCGGTGTCGAAATGGGGTTCGCCGGGCAAGTGGGACACGAACTACTCGGCGATCGCGTACTCCACAGATAACGGCGAAAACTTCACCGTCGCACCGGAAAGCGTTCGCTACAACTCGATGTTCAGCGGCGACAAGAACTTCCAACAGTCGGCCTTCGTCAAAGGCAACGACGACAACGTCTACGTCTACGGCACGCCGAACGGCCGCCAGGGCGGCGCCTACGTCGCGCGCGTCGACGCCGAGGACATCCTCGACGTATCCAAGTATGAGTACTACAAGAAGGCGCAGTCGGGCTGGTTCGGTTTCGGGAGCACCCCGGCCAAGTGGGTCAAAGGCAACCCCTCAGCGGCCTCAGTCGTCATCGGCAAGTCCGGCGGAGCCTGTGGCTCAACCAAACCCGGCAACACCGTCAGCGAGATGTCGGTCCAGTACAACGACTACCTGCAGAAGTACGTCGTGCTTTACGGCGATCAGTCCAACAGCATCGTGATGCGCACCTCCGACAGTCCCGAAGGCACCTGGGGAGATGCGAAGGTTCTGATGGGCCAGCAGAATGGCGGCATCTACGCGCCGATGGTGCATCCCTGGTCGCCATCGACGGTGGGGACCGGTTCCGATCTCTATTGGAACCTGTCGCTGTGGTCGGAATACAACGTCATGCTGATGCGTACCGACCTCGCAAAGGTCTAGCACCTAATCCACCGGCACATCGAGAATCGGCCGTTGCACACCAGCACCCGGACCGTCGAAATGCCACCACTCGCCGGCGTACACCGTCAGACCACCGGCGGACAGCGCATCACGCAGGCGCGCCCTATTGGCCTGCGCCGCAGCGCTCACACCGTCGGTGGCATCAGCATGGCTACGGGGTGAAAAGTCGTCGAACCCAGTCCCCATGTCCACCAGGCCGTCCGGTCCCGCCAGCGTCATATCCACCGATCTGCCTGCCTCGTGGCTGCGCGCGTATAACCCGGGTCGCGCGACCCAGGCCGGGTTGGGCACCGCCTCGAACATCGCCACCTGCACGTCGTGCGGCCGATAGCAGTCCCAGAAAACCAGCCGTTCCCCGTTCTGCCGCAACAAATTAGCCGCGGCGACAAGTCCGGGCGCCAGTGCCTCGTGCACGAGGCAGCGGGCACCGGCAGGGTACAGCGGAACGCCGACGAAGTTGTCCGACGTCGCGTAACGCAAGTCGATCACGGCGTCGGGGACAACGGTGCGAACATCGATGAATCCCGCCGCGCGCGCCTGCCCGGACACCGGCGGCACCGGCGACGCCGACGCCGAGGCCGTTGCGGCAGCGACACTGATGGCTGAGCAGCACAGCGCGACAATACGACGGCCGGCCCCCATGAGTGCACTGTAGACGTCGGCCGGGGCTATGAGGTGACGACGCCGCGCAGCCCATCCGCCCCGAAGATGGGCTCGAGCATCCCGGACAGGTCGGGGCCACGCCGAAGCCCGTGACCGCCGTCGACGTTGATGATCTGGCCGGTGATGAAGCTGGCCGCGTCGCTGAGCAGGAATACCGCGAGGTTGGCCACATCCTCGACCTCGCCTACCCGGGGCAGCGGTGTGCAGGCGCGGTAGTCCTCGCTGATCGCCGGCGATTCCATGATGGGTGCGACCATATCCGTGCGGGTGAGGCCGGGCCTGATGCCGTTGACCCGGACCCATGAGGCACCCAGTTCATCGGCTGCCACCATCATCAGGTGGTCGAGCGCAGCCTTGCTCGGACCGTAGGCACCGAACCATCGATGGGTGTTGCTCGACGCGATCGACGACACTCCGACGAAGGAGCCACCTCCGCCGCGGACCATCTCCCGCGCGGCGTGTTTGAGCACATACATGGTGCCGTTGACGTTGAGGTTGACCGTATTCCGCCATGCCGCGGAATCGATCTGGGTGAGCGGACCGATCGTCTCGGAACCACCGGCGCTGTGCACGACACCGTCGAGCCGACCGTTCCAGGCGGTAGCCGCCGCCACCAGCCGAGCCACATCTTCTTCGTTGGTGACGTCGGCCGGTTCGTAGCGCACCGAACCGGAGCCCGCACCGGCGGCGATCGCTTCGATTTCCTTGGCGGCCGCCGCGAGCTTGTCGGTGTTACGGCCGGCGAGCATCGCGTTGCCGCCCGCCGCCACCACCGCGGCGGCCACACCTTTGCCGATTCCGCTGCCACCACCGGTGATCAGGAATGTTCGATCCGCCAGCAGAGACCCCGTAAAAAGCACCTTCGACTCCTTCGCCGTGCAACTGGAACAGGTTCTAGTTATACGCGAAGGATCAATTGTCGGCACAGTTGGCTACAGTTGTTCCATGCCCTCGAAATCTGATCCAGCCGAACTCGGCGAAGTTGAACCACTCGCCGACAACACCGAACGTATGGCCCGTAAGGTCGTCTCCGCGTATGCGACCGACGCCGACGAGTGCCGGATGTTCCTCGCGATGCTCGGCATCGGACCGGCAAAGCTCGCCGACGCATAATGACTCCCGAGGGCGGCCCCGAGGCTCGCCCCGGGACTTCAGGCTCTGCTGCGCCTACGGCGTCGGCGGACTTCGTCGTGGTGGCCAACAGGCTGCCGATCGACATGGTGCGACTGCCCGACGGCACCACCGAGTGGAAACGTAGCCCAGGTGGCCTCGTCACCGCGCTGGAGCCACTGCTGCGGCGCCGCCGCGGCGCCTGGATCGGCTGGCCCGGCGTCCCCCAGGACCCTGACCCTGACCCTGACCCTGACCCTGACCCTGAAGATTGCGACCCCGGCGGTACCGATCATGACGAAGACGCTCCCGCCGAAGATCCGATCGAGCAGGACGGGATGTACCTCGTCCCGGTACGGCTAAGCGCAGACGACGTCGAGCAGTATTACGAAGGCTTCTCCAACGCCACGCTGTGGCCGCTCTACCACGACGTGATCGTGAAGCCGATCTACCACCGACAGTGGTGGGACCGCTACGTCGAGGTCAACAGGCGGTTCGCCGAGACGACCGCACGCACGGCCGCGCCCGGCGCCACGGTCTGGGTCCAGGACTACCAGCTGCAACTGGTACCCAAGATGCTGCGCATGTTGCGGCCCGATCTGACCATCGGGTTCTTTCTGCACATCCCATTCCCCCCGGTCGAGTTGTTCATGCAGATGCCGTGGCGTTCGGAGATCATCGACGGCCTCCTCGGCGCCGATCTCGTCGGATTCCATCTCCCAGGTGGCGCGCAGAACTTCCTGATCCTGTCCCGTCGCCTCGTGGGCGCCAACGCCTCCCGCGCGTCGGTGGGCGTGCGATCGCGATTCGGCCAGGTGAACGTCGGATTCCGCACGGTCAAGGTCGGCGCTTTCCCCATCTCCATCGACTCCGGCGAACTCGATCAGCAGGCCCGCACCAAAGCGATCCGGCAGCGTGCCCGCGAGATCCGCGCCGAGCTGGGTAACCCCCGCAAAATCCTGCTGGGGGTGGACCGACTGGACTACACCAAGGGCATCGACGTTCGACTGCGCGCGTTCTCCGAACTGCTCGAAGAAGATCGAGTCAACCCGAAGGACACCGTGCTGGTGCAGCTAGCCACGCCGAGTCGTGAACGTGTCGATAGCTACCAAACCATGCGCGAGGGCATCGAGCGGCAGGTCGGGCACATCAACGGCGAGTACGGCGAGGTGGGTCACCCGGTCGTCCACTACGTGCACAGGCCTATTCCGCGCGAGGACCTCATCGCATTCTTCGTCGCCGCCGACGTCATGCTCGTCACCCCGTTGCGCGATGGCATGAACCTCGTCGCCAAGGAGTACGTCGCCTGCCGCAGCGACCTCGGTGGCGCCCTGGTGCTCAGCGAATTCACCGGCGCCGCGGCCGAGCTACGCGAGGCCTACCTGACCAACCCGCACCACCCGCAGGGCGTCAAGGACGCGATCGATGCGGCGCTCAATCAGACCCCTGAAGAGGGCCGGCGCCGGATGCGAGCCCTGCGCCGACAGGTCCTGACCCACGACGTCGACCGCTGGGCACGGTCGTTTCTCGAGGCCCTGTCCCCACCGGCCTGAGCTACCTGCCGTCGACTCCTCAGTCTCGGTCCCCCAGTTTCATCGAAGCCGAGAAGCTCTTCTCCGGATCGCGCTCCGCGAAGTAGTTTCCCAACGCGTTCGACAGGTCCGCTGGATCCCACACGTCACTCTGGGCACTGAATTGTGCTTCGGCGGTCGGTGCTGCGATCAGCGTCACGGTCGGACCGTAGACGATGAAGAGCTGTCCGTTGACCCCATCGGCGGCCGGAGATGCCAGGAAGCGGACCAGGTTCACGACGTGCTCAGGTGACAGCGGATCCACCGCGCCGTCGGCGAGTTCTGGTGCGTCGCCGAATACGCCTGCCGTCATCGCGGTGCGGGCGCGCGGGGCGATGACATTGGCGCGCACGCCGAAGCGCCCGAGCGCGCGGGCCGCCGAGAGCGTCAACGCGGTGATACCGGCCTTGGCCGCGCCGTAGTTGGGTTGACCGACCGGTCCCGACAGCCCGGCTTCCGACGACGTGTTGATGATCCGCCCGTACACGGTGCCGTTTTCGCCACCGACGCCCGCCTGTTTGGCCTTCGATCGCCAGTAGGTGGCGGCATTGCGGGTCAGCAGGAAATGGCCGCGCAGGTGCACCGCGATCACGGTGTCCCACTCCTCGTCGGTCATGTTGAACAGGATGCGGTCGCGCGTGATCCCCGCGTTGTTGACGACGATGGCGAGCCCGCCCAGTCGGTCTGCAGTCGCGACAAGTTCGTCGGCGGTGGCACGTTCGCTGATGTCGCCGGCGACCGCGACGGCATTGGAGCCGGCCGCCGCGATCTCGTCGAGGACGTCGGATTTATCCAGCGCCGGGGCGATGTCGTTGACGACGACGGTGGCGCCGGCCCGGGCCAGCCCGATGGCCTCGGCACGGCCCAGCCCGGCGGCAGCGCCGGTGACGACGGCAACACGGCCGGACAGATCGTGTCCGGATGGATGTGTGTGAGTCAACGTAGGAATACCTCTAGTCGTGACGGATCAGGGCGGCGCGCGGGCATTCGGCGATGGCCTGCTCGGCCACCGCCTCCTCGTTGGCGGGTACCGGGTCAGACTTCACCACCGCGTAGTCCTCGTCATCGAGGTCGAAGAGGTCCGGCGCTATGCCCACACAGACCCCGTTGCCCTCGCAACGGTCATGATCCACTTGCACTCGCATGAAATCCTCCTGCCCGTAGGGTGACACCACTCTGGACCCCAAGACTAGAACGTGTTACAACCGGGAAAGACCTGAGGTATGCCCCAGCACCCCGGATGGCGCCCTGAATCAGGGACCCAAAGAAGTGAGGACAGCGCGATGCGCATCGGCTACACCCCCGAACAGGAGGAGTTGCGCCGCGAGCTGCGCGCGTACTTCACCAAACTCATGACCCCCGAGCGGGCTGAGGCGCTGGCATCCAGCGACGGCGAGATGGGGCGCGGAAACGTCTACCGCGAGACGGTCGCCCAGATGGGCAAGGACGGTTGGCTGACGTTGTCCTGGCCCGAGCAGTTCGGCGGTCAGGCCCGCCCACCGATGGACGGGCTGATCTTCAACGACGAAGCCTCCATCGCCAACGTGCCGGTGCCGTTCCTGACCATCAACAGCGTCGCACCGACGATCATGGCGTTCGGCACCGAGGAGCAGAAGAAGTTCTTCCTGCCCAAGATCGCCAAGGGTGAACTGCACTTCTCGATCGGCTATTCCGAACCGGGCGCGGGCACCGACCTGGCGGCGCTGCGCACCACGGCAGTCCGCGACGGCTCCGGCGATGGCGACTACATCATCAACGGGCAGAAAATGTGGACCAGCCTCATCGCCTACGCCGACTATGTGTGGCTGGCCGTGCGCACCAATCAGGAAGCAAAAAAACACCGCGGCATCTCGATGCTCATCGTGCCGACCACGGCCGACGGCTTCTCGTGGACCCCGGTGCACACGATGTCGGGGGTCGACACCAGCGCCACCTACTACCAGGACGTCCGGGTGCCCACGAGCAATCTGGTCGGTGACGAGAACGCCGGTTGGAAACTGGTCACCAACCAGCTCAACCACGAACGGGTAGCCCTGGTTTCGGCCCAACCGATCTTCTCGGCGCTCGACGGAGTCCGCGAGTGGGCCCAGAACACCAAGGACGGGCACGGCAAGCGGCTCATCGATTCCGAGTGGGTGCAGCTCAATCTGGCCCGGGTACACGCCAAGGCCGAGGTACTCAAGCTGATCAACTGGGAGTTGGCATCCAGCGATGCCGCCCCCTCCCCGGCCGACGCGTCGGCGGCCAAGGTGTACGGCACCGAGTTGGCCACCGAGGCCTACCGGCTGCTGATGGAGGTGCTGGGGACCGCGGCGACGCTGCGCACCGATTCGCCCGGCGCTCTGCTGCGCGGCCGCGTCGAACGCATGCACCGGTCCTGCCTGATCCTCACGTTCGGCGGCGGTACCAACGAGATTCAGCGCGACATCATCGGCATGGTCGCCCTCGGCCTGCCCCGAGTCAACCGCTAAGCGGATAGGAGACTTCACGTGGATTTCTGTCAACCAGAAGCATCAGCGGACCTCGGCGGCCTGGTCCGCACCATCACCGAGGCGGTATGCACGCCGCAGCGCCAGCGCGACCTCGACAGCACCCAGAATCGCTTCGACCGCGATCTGTGGTCCAAGCTCGTCGACGCCGACGTGCTCTCGGCCGCAGCGCCGGAATCGTTGGGCGGCGGCGGCTACGGCCTGTTGGAGCAGTCGGCTGTGCTCGAGGCGCTCGGCCGACGACTGGCCGCGGTCCCCTACCTGGAATCGGTGGTGGTGGCCGCCGGAGCCTTGGCGGAGTTCGGTTCCCGGGAGCTGCAGGAGGAGTGGGCGGTGCCCGCAGTCGAGGGTCACAAGATCCTCACGGTCGCGCTGGCCGGCGAGATGGGCGACGGGCCGGTCCAGGCTCAGGCGGGCGGCGCCGGCTACCGGCTGACCGGCACCCGCACCCAAGTCCCCTACGCCCCGGTAGCGGACGCCTACCTGGTTCCCGCCGAAACAGACTCGGAGACAAAGGTATTCGTTATCGCTGCCGACGATCCGGGGGTGACGGTCACAGCGCTGAGCACCACCGGGCACGGCTGCGTCGGGCACCTTGAACTGCAGGGCGTCGAAGTCGGCGAGCAGCGCATCGTCGGCACCGCAAAGGAGGCGTCGGGGTCCGCAGTCCTCGGCTGGCTCCAGACCCGCCAGACAGTGGGCCTGACGGCATTCCAGCTGGGCGTGCTCGACCGCGCACTGGAGTTGACCGCGCAGTACGCCCGAGAACGCGAACAGTTCGACAGGCCGATCGGCAGCTTCCAGGCCGTGTCTGCGCGCCTGGCCGACGGGTATATCGACATCAAGGGGCTGCGGTTGACGCTGGCCCAGGCCGCCTGGCGGCTGTCCGAAGATCTACCCGCAGAGATCGATGTCCGCTCCGCGGCGTTCTGGGCGGCCGAAGCCGGCCACCGGGTGGCACATACGGCAGTGCACGTCCACGGAGGCGTCGGAATCGACACCGACCACCCGGTGCACCGGTACTTCCTGGCCGCCAAGCAGTCCGAGTTCGCGGTCGGCAGTGCCACCGGAGCGCTGCTGGCAATCGGTCGCGAACTGGCCGACACACCAGTCTGAATCGCTGTCACACCCATGGCCAGTCCTCCCCTATCGACCGTCCCAGCTCTGCTGACGTCCCTCGCCGACGTCGACGATCGGGGTGTGTACGCGATCGCCACCGGCGATTCCGCAGTCACGTTTGTCAGCTGGCGCAACCACATTCAGGATGGAGCCAACCTCGCGGCGGCGCTGCAGGCACGACTGGACCCCGACCGGCCTCCGCACGTCGGAGTGCTCCTGGGTAACACCCCGTTCTTCTGTACAGTTCTGGTTGCCGCCGCGTTGTCCGGGATCGTGCCGGTCGGGCTGAACCCAACACGCAGGGGCGCGGCTCTGCGGCGCGATATGGAACTCGCCGACTGCCAACTGGTGCTGACCGACAACCAAGAAAACCTAGCCGACGCACAGGCCGGCATCCCTACGCTCGACGTGAAATCACACTTATTCATTGAGGAACTCGGCGCTTTCGGCGATAGCCCGGTCCAGTTTCGGTGCGCCGATCCCGATGATCTGTTCATGCTGATCTTCACCTCGGGCACCAGCGGCGACCCGAAAGCGGTGCGCTGCACGCACGAGAAGGTGGCGTTTCCCGGAGTCATGCTCTCGCAGCGGCTCAGGCTCGGCCCCTCGGACACGTTCTACCTGTCGATGCCGCTGTTCCATTCCAACGCGATCATGGCGGGTTGGGCGCCCGCGGTGGCCGCGGGAGCCTCAATCGCGTTGCGGCGCAAATTCTCCGCATCACAGTTCATCCCCGATGTCCGACGCTTCGGCGCCACCTACGCCAATTACGTCGGAAAACCACTGTCCTACATCCTGGAAACCCCCGAGCGCCCGGACGACTCCGACAATCCACTCAAGGTGGCCTACGGCAACGAAGGCGCCCCGAGGGACCTGAACCGGTTCGCGCAGCGATTCGCGGTGACGGTGATCGACGGTTTCGGCTCGAGCGAGGGCGGAGTGGCCATCGCCCGTACACCCGACACCCCCGACGGTGCGTTGGGCCCACTAGTGGACGGGGTGCGGATCGTCGACGTCGACAGTGGTGCCGAATGCTCGCCGGGAGTCATCGGCGAACTGGTCAACACCCAAGGGCGCGGCCAGTTCCGGGGCTACTACAAGGATCCTGAGGCCGAGGCCGAGCGCATGCGCGGCGGCGTCTACCACAGCGGAGACCTGGCCTACCGCGACGAGGACTGGTTCGCCTATTTCGCTGGTCGACTGGGTGACTGGATGCGCGTCGACGGCGAGAACCTCGGCACCGCGCCCATCGAGCGGATTCTGATGCGCTATCCCGGAATCACCGAGGCAGCAGTGTATCCGATTCCCGATCCGTCAGTGGGCGATCAGGTGATGGCGGCCCTGGTCGTGCCCGAGAGCACGGCATTCGATCCCGCAGCGTTCACCGAGTTCCTCAGCCGGCAGACCGATCTGGGCCCCAAGCAGTGGCCCGCCTTCGTGCGCGTCAGTACCTCGCTACCCCACACCCAGACCTTCAAGGTCCTCAAACGACAGCTGTCTTCGGAAGCTACCGATTGCCCGGACCCTGTGTACCGGATCACGCGACAGTGACGCCGCGCGAGGACCGCTTCGACCACGAGCACCGCAACGATGTAGCCACGATGCTGCTCGACCGACGCGGCGACCAACGCTTGGGGCTGCGAACCCGCGACCAAGACTGGACCTGGGACGAGGTGCTGGGCGAATCGGCGGCACGTGCGACCCTGGCATGTGCGCTGCGCGACGAGAACTTCAGCACGGCACCCTTTCACGTCGGCGTGCTGCTCGACAACGTCCCGGACTTCGTGTTCTGGCTCGGCGCGGCCGCGCTGGCGGGTGCGACCGTTGTCGGGTTGAACCCCACTCGGGGCACCGACGGACTCGCCGCAGATATCCGGCACGCGGACTGCCAGTTGATCGTCACCGATGCGCGCGGGATGAGTCGGCTGAAGGACCTCGACCATGGCCTGGACTCATCCCGGTTCCAGCTCATCGATGATCCCGGGTACCGACGCCGCATCGAGGCGTGCTGGGCGGAGCCGGCCGCTATGCCGGGGGTCGATAGTCGGACGTTGTTCCTACTGCTATTCACCTCGGGGACAACCGGAATCTCCAAGGCTGTGAGGTGCAGCCAGGGTCGCCTGGCCCGGATCGCCCACACGGCGACCGAGAAATTCGGACATCACCGCGACGACGTCGACTACTGCTGCATGCCACTGTTCCACGGCAACGCCCTCATGGCGCTGTGGGCCCCGGCGTTGGCGAACGGCGCCGCGGTGTGTCTGACTCCGAAGTTCACCGCGGCCGGGTTCCTTCCAGACGTTCGGTATTTCGGCGCCACCTTCTTCACCTACGTCGGCAAGGCCCTGGGCTACCTGATGGCCACTCCCGAACAGCCCGACGATGCCGACAACACGTTGGTTCGGGGATTCGGCACGGAAGCATCTCCGGCGGACCAGGCCGAGTTTCGCCGGCGGTTCGACGCCGAACTCTACGAGGGCTACGGCTCCAGCGAGGGCGGTGCGGTGGCCGTCGGCGATCCCGCAGCACCTGCAGGCGCGCTCGGGCGGCCGGCGCACCCCGACGTCGCCATCGTCGACCCGGCTTCCCTGAAGCGCTGCCCGGCTGCAGTTCTCGATGCGCGGGGGCGGGTCCTCAACCCAGATGAGGCCATCGGCGAGATCGTCGACCAGCGCGGTGCACGCGATTTCGAAGGCTACTACCGCAACGATGCCGCAGATGCTGAGCGGGTTCGCAACGGCTGGTACTGGTCAGGCGATCTCGGGTACGTCGACACCGCGGGGTTCCTGTACTTCGCCGGCCGTCGCGGTGACTGGATCCGGGTGGATGGGGAGAACACCTCGGCGTTGAACATCGAACACGTGGTCCGTCGCCACCCCGAAGTGATTACCGCCGCGGTCTACGCCGTCCCCGACCTGCGGTCGGGTGACCAGGTGATGGCAGCCATCGAGGTCGCCGACCCAGAGACTTTCGACGTTGAGAAGTTCGTGGCGTTCCTGGTCGTACAGGATGATTTGGGCGCCAAGGGGATTCCACGGTTGATTCGGGTCTCAGCAGACCTGCCGGCCACTGGGTCCAACAAAGTGCTCAAACGCGATCTGCAGTCGCAGCGCTGGCACACCCAAGAACCGGTCTACCACTGGGCGGGACGCGGACGCCCTGAATACCGACGGTTGACGGACGGCGATCGCCACGCCATGGACGCGGAGTTCGCGGAGCACGGAAGGAAGCACTTGCCTAACAGGGACACTGGGCCTAACAGGGACACTGGGTCTAACAGGGACGCTGGGTCTGATTGGGATGAGACGACCGATGTACTGGTCGTGGGGTCGGGCGCGGGCGGGGTCACCGGCGCCTACACCGCCGCCCGGGAAGGGCTCGAGGTCATCCTGGTCGAGGCCACCGAGAAGTTCGGTGGCACAACGGCGTACTCCGGTGGCGGTGGAATGTGGTTCCCCTGCAACCCGGTTCTGCTGCGAGCAGGTACCGACGACAGCATCGACGATGCGCTCGAGTACTACACAGCGGTAGTCGGGGACCGCACTCCCCGGGAGCTTCAGGAGACCTATGTCCGCAGCGGGGCCCCGCTGGTCGAGTACCTGGAGTCCGATGAGCAGATCAAGTTCACGCTGCTGCCCTGGCCGGACTACTTCGGCAAGGCGCCCAAGGCTCGCGCCGACGGCATGCGGCACATCGCCGCAAAGCCACTCAAGGTCGCGGTAGCACCAGATCTGCGCGACCTCATCCGCGGGCCACTTGACACCGACCGACTCGGGCAGGCGGCACCCGAAGGCTATTTCGTCGGCGGACGTGCCCTGATCGCCCGCTTCTTGAGCGCGACGCGGAAACTCGAGCACACTTCGGCCCGCTTGAACACGGCGCTGACTGAGTTGATCGTCGAAGATGGCGCGGTCGTCGGCGCTGTCGTCGAAACAGATGGGCACCGCAGCAGAATCCGGGCTCGACGCGGTGTCCTGCTCGCCGCCGGTGGCTTCGAGCGCAACGATGAGATGCGCGCGAGATATGGTGTCCCGGGCAGGTCACGAGACACGATGGGGCCGTGGGGGAATCGAGGCCTGGCTCACCTGGCGGCGATGGCCGCGGGCGCCGACGTCGATCTGATGGACCAGGCGTGGTGGTCGCCGGGCCTGACGCATCCCGACGGAACCTCCGCCTTCGCCCTGTGGTTCACCGGCGGAATCTTCGTCGACGACGACGGCAGGCGGTTCGTCAATGAATCGGCGGCCTACGACCGGCTCGGTCGAGATGTGCTGGCCGCCATGGCAGACGGACGCGTCACATTGCCGTACTGGATGATCTACGACGACATCAACAGCGGGGCCGACGGAACCGGCGGCATCCCCCCAGTCAAAGCGACCAACGTCTCGATGGTAGAGCCGCAAAAATACGTCGCCGCCGGGCTGTGGCGCAGCGCGGACACTCTGGAAGAACTCGCCGAGGAGATCGGAGTCCCGCCGCAGAACTTGGTGGAGACGGTGACGCGGTTCAACGACTTTGTGCGACGCGGCGTCGATGATGATTTCGGCCGTGGCGACGAACCCTACGACCGCGCCTTCTCCGGTGGCGCGACCCCGCTACACGCGATCGAACACGGGCCCTTCCATGCCGCCGCGTTCGGCGTCTCGGACCTGGGTACCAAGGGCGGGCTTCGCACCGATACGGCGGCGCGGGTGCTCGACACGGCCGACAATGTGATCCCAGGTCTGTACGCGGCCGGCAACACGATGGCCGCACCCAGCGGCACTGCCTACCCCGGGGGTGGCAACCCGATCGGCACCAGCATGGTCTTCAGCCATCTCGCCGTACTCGATATGACAACGCGAGGTGGCCTGCAATCTCGGCTTCCGCGCCCGATGATCAGCCGGCAAGCGAAGGGATAACGGCTTCGATCAGGTGCGGCCCGGACTCGGCAAATGCGTCAGTCAACGCGGCCGCCAACTCGCTGATGGTGGTGGCTCGACGGGCGGGAACACCCATCCCTTCCGCGATCTTCACGAAATCGATTGTCGGACTTCCCAGATCAAGCAATTCCAGCGCCTTGGGACCTGGAGCGTCAGCGCTCGTCGCACCGACGCGCTGCAACTCGATCCGCAGTATGTCGTAGGCACCGTTGTTGAAGATCACCGTCGTCACGTCGAGGTTCTCGCGCGCCTGCGTCCACAAGGCGGAGATGGTGTACATCGCCGAACCATCAGCCTGCAGGGACAGCACCGGCCGGCCGGGGGCCGCGATCGCGGCCCCGACCGCGGCGGGAATTCCGTAGCCGATGGCGCCGCCGGTCAGCGTCAATACATCGTGGCGCGGAGCGCCCGCTGTCGCGGCGGCGAGTGCGATCCCCGCCGTGTTGGATTCGTCGACGATGATCGCCCCCTGTGGCAGGAGTGCGCCCACCGCAGCGGCGGCCGTGAAGGCATTGAGCTCTCCCGCCGGCAGTTCGGGTCGTGCCGGCGCGGCAACCGGGGCGGCGGTGCCGGGAGCGAGTTCCTCAGCGAGACGCTCAAGTGCCGCCGCCGCGCCAACATGCTGGGCGAGCACCTGCACCTCACAACCCGCGGGCGCCAGGTCGCTCGGCTTGCCGGGATAGGCGAAGAACGACACTGGGGACTTCGCACCGGCCAGGATCAGGTGCGCAGCGCCGGCCAGTTGCTCTTCGGCAGCCTCAGCGAAATACGCCAACCGTTCGACCGCAGGTACACCCGCCCCACGTTCCAGCCGTGCCGGAAACGTCTCACACAGCACCCGGGCGCCGGTAGCCTCGGCGATGCGAACAGCAGCGGCCAGACCTGCGTTTCGGGTCGCGTCACCGCCGATGAGAATGACGGTCGGCGCCCCGGAACGCAGCGCTGTCAGCGCGGTGTGGGCATCGTCGTCGTCGATGCCGGGTGCTTCCACCGCGGGTATCGCAGGTGCGGTGCGCCCACCTTCGGTCCAGGACACATCGGCGGGCAGGATCAACGTCGACACCAGGCCGGCACGGCTGGCGGCGATCGCATCGGTGGCGTCAGCTGCGATATCGACGGTGTTCATGGTGCGGCGCACCCACCCGGATACGGTGCCGGCCAACGCATCGATATCGGATTCCAGTGGGGCGTCGTACTTCTTGTGATAAGTCGCGTGATCGCCGACGACGACAACCATTCCAGTGTGAGCTCGGCGCGCGTTGTGCAGGTTGGCCAGGCCGTTACCCAAACCCGGGCCCAGATGAAGCAGCGCCGCGGCTGGCTTGTCGGCCATCCGTGCGTAACCATCAGCGGCGCCGGTGGCCACACCCTCGAACAACGTCAGCACGGCGCGCATCTGCGGCACCGCATCCAATGCGGCCACGAAATGCATCTCCGACGTACCGGGGTTGGCGAAACACACGTCGACATCGTTCGCGACGAGGGTGGCGAGAAGGGCATGCGCGCCGTTCACTGTGAGACTCTCTCGAGTTTGGTGAACACGCGTGCGGCGTTGGTGTGTAGATAGTCGTGGCGAGCGGCGGCGGTAAGGCCAAGCTGGTCCAGCCCGTCCAGCGCATGCGAGTGCCCGATCATCGGATAATTAGTGCCGAACAGCACTTTTCGCTGCCCGGTGCCGGTCTTCATGAACGCCACAAGTTCGGCAGGTAGTCGTTTCGTCGTATACGCCGAGGTGTCGATGTAGACGTTCTCATGCTTACGGGCCACAGCGACCATCTCCTCAGTCCACGGATAGCCGACATGTCCGCATACGATCACGAGTTCCGGAAAGTCGAGTGCCACCTCGTCGATGTACGGGATCGGGCGTCCGGTCTCTGACGGACTCAACGGCCCGGTGTGGCCGACCTGGGTACAAAAGGGCACCCCGAGTTCGATGCACTCGGCGAATAGCGGATAGTAGCGCCGGTCGGTCGGTGGCAGCCGCCAGAGCCACGGAATTACCCGCAGGCCGACGAACCCGTCGTCGCGGACTCGCCGGCGTAGCTCGCGAACGGCGACCATCGGACGATCGAGGTCGACGGTCGCTAGGCCGGCCAGGCGTTTGGGGTGCTGGCGCACCCAACCGGCCACCTCGTCGTTGGATACCAGATCGAGCCCGTTGGGACCGCGCCATGCGCTGAGCAACCCGACGTCGACCCCGGCACTGTCCATCGAGGCGACCGTCAGATCGATGGAAAGCTCTTCCTGCGGCATCGCCGCTCCGGTCCAGCGGCGCAGCGACGCCAGCATGTCGTTCTCGAGGAACCGCTTGGTGGGGTGCTGCATCCAGGAGTCGATCGTCATCAGAATCGACTGTAGCCGCCCGATCTATATCTGCTGCCCGATTCAGACGCCGCCCTGGGCATGTTTGGTGTGCATGTCGTCGGCCGATCGTGCTTCGGTGGTGTCCTTGGCCCACCGGTAATCCGGCTTGCCTGCCGGCGAGCGTTTGACCTCGTCGACCAGCCACAGGCTGCGAGGCACTTTGTAGCCGGCGATCTCGTTTCGCACAAAGGCATCCAGGCCGGCAAGCGTCGGCCGGGTGCCCGCACGGGACTGAACGACGGCGGCGACGTGCTGACCGTAGCGCGGGTCGGGAACGCCGACCACGAGCGCGTCGAACACGTCGGGGTGCCCCTTGAGCGCGGCCTCCACCTCTTCGGGGTAGATCTTCTCGCCGCCGCTGTTTATCGACACCGAGCCGCGGCCCAGCATGGTCACGCTGCCGTCGGCTTCGACCTCAGCGTAGTCACCCGGAATCGCGTACCGCACACCGTTGATCGTCTTGAATGTCTCCGCGGTCTTTTTCTCGTCCTTGAAATAGCCGACCGGGATATGGCCGCGTTTGGCGATGATGCCGCGCATACCTGAGCCGGGCGTGACCGCGTTCCCGTCGTCGTCGAGCACCACAGTGTTCTTGTCGATAGTGACGCGGGGGCCGCCGGTGTGCGACTGCCCCTTGGCGACGATGCTGGTACCGCCGAAGCCCGTCTCCGAGGACCCGATGGAATCGGTGATGATCCGGTTGGGTAGCAGCTCAAGGAACTTCTCCTTGATGCTGGTGGAGAACAGGGCCGCGGTGCTCGCGAGTAGGAACAGTGACGAAAGGTCGTATTCGTTCCCAGCATCCTGGTGTGCCAGCAGCGCGTCCAGCAGCGGCCGCGCCATCGCGTCACCGGTGAAGAACAGCAGGTTCACCTTGTGCTCGGCGATGGTCCGCCACACCTCGTCGGCGTCGAATTCCGGCACCAGCACCACGGTTTGGCCCGAGAACAGCGACATCCAGGTGGCCGACTGGGTGGCGCCGTGGATCATCGGCGGGATCGGGTACCGGATCATGGGCGGGTTGGCCGCAGCCTGCCTGGCCAGGTCGAGTTCGTCGGCGATCGGCTCTCCCGTCGCGAAATCGGTGCCGCCGAACAACACTCGATAGATGTCCTCGTGGCGCCACATCACGCCTTTGGGGAATCCCGTGGTGCCGCCGGTGTACAGCAGGTAGATGTCGTCGGCGCTGCGCGGGCCGAAGTCGCGTTCGGGCGAACCCTGCTCCAGCGCCGAGTAGAACTCCACCGCCCCGTACCTGAGGTAGTCATCGGCCGGTCCTTCAGTCCCGTCCTCGACCGACAGGATGGTTTTGACGTTCGGGGTCTCGGGCAGCACGTTGGCCACGCGGTCGGCGTAGCGGCGCTCGTGCACGAGCGCGACCATGTCGGAGTTGTCGAACAGGTACTTCAGTTCGCCCTCGACATAGCGGAAGTTGACGTTGACTCCGATGGCACCCGCTTTGACGATGCCGAGCATCGCGATGACGATCTCAATGCGGTTGCGGCAGTACAGGCCGACTTTGTCGTCCTTCTTGACCCCCTGGTCGATGAGGTAGTGGGCCAGGCGGTTGGCTTTCTCCTCCAACTGGGCATAGGTCAACTGTTGGTTGCCACCGATGAGAGCGGTGCGATCAGGCACAGCGTCGATGCAATGTTCGGCGAGGTCGGCGATATTCAGAGCCACGGCTCTAAACTAGAACGTGTTACATTTTCAGACAAGTCTGAGGTGACAATGCGGGAAGGTGGCCAGCCTGTGAGTGACGTGGAAAGCCCGGAGAACAGCCCCGACGCCCTCGTTGAGCAGCGCGGACACACGCTTATCCTGACGTTGAACCGGCCCGCGGCTCGCAATGCGTTATCCACTGAGATGCTCAAGATCATGGTCGACGCATGGGACCGCGTCGACGAGGATCCCGAGATCCGCACCTGCATCCTCACCGGGGCCGGCGGCTACTTCTGCTCAGGCATGGACCTCAAGGCGGCGACCAAGGCGCCCCCCGGGGATTCGTTCAAGAGCGGTGCGTTCGACCCGTCGAAGATCGAGGGCCTGCTCAAGGGCCGTCGACTCAAGAAGCCGTTGATCGCCGCTGTCGAAGGCCCCGCTATCGCCGGGGGGACGGAGATCCTGCAGGGCACCGATATCCGGATCGCCGGCGAAAGCGCGAAATTCGGTATCTCCGAAGCCAAGTGGAGCCTGTACCCGATGGGCGGCTCAGCGGTCCGACTCCCCCGTCAGATCCCCTACACCGTGGCCTGCGACCTGTTGCTCACCGGCCGCCACATCTCCGCGGCCGAGGCCAAGGAGTACGGGCTGATCGGCTACGTCGTGCCCGACGGAACCGCGCTGGAGAAAGCCCTCGAGATCGCCGAGGTGATCAACAACAACGGTCCGCTGGCCGTGCAGGCCATCCTCAAGACCATCCGCGAGGCCGAGGGCATGCACGAGGAAGAGGCGTTCAAGCCCGACACCGCCAACGGCATCCCGGTGTTCCTGTCCGAGGACGCCAAGGAAGGTCCCCGGGCGTTCAAGGAGAAGCGCGCCCCGAACTTCCAGATGAAGTAGCCACGCGTCTCTGGTGTGCGCACAGATCGCGATTTCCCACGATTCCTCGCTCTGAGCGCACACCCGACGGCCCGATCCACGCGGCCCGATCCACGCGGCCCGATCCACGCCGATCGCTTGACGGCTCTCGCCGACTTCAACATACTGATGCAATCAATCGATTGCTTATATTTGCAGCCGATGCAGCGTCCTCACCGGCATCGGCTAGCGGCCCGGGCGGCCGGGCACTGGACGGGAGAGATTCTCTTGCGTACGGCCAGTTTTGACGACCCCGACCTGACCTCGGACCAACCAAACGCCAGGGAGTCGAAGCCGGCCCACAAGCGGGTCAACCCGCGGCCTCAGCGGCTCCACAGCTGGTTCAACCTGATTCCGATCGCCGAGTACGAGAAGTGCCGAAACCCGCGGATCCTCTTCCTGGATACGTTCGTCACCGTCGAATCCACGGTCGCAGACGGCGAGACAACCTATGAGGTCCTATTCGAGGGCAGGCAACCGATGGCCGTCGTGGTCGAGATCGGCGTCCTTTTCGTCTGGTACGGCGACGAGTTACTGAAGCCCGACCGCCCCTTCCCGATCCTCTTCGCCGAGCCTTACGACTCCGCTTACGTGTCCAGCACTGCGACGCTGTTCGAGGACACCCACGTCATGGACTTCGTCGAGAACGGATCCGACAATCTGCACTTCGGCGCCGTGCACCTGTGGGAATACTCGAAGATCTACGACCACGTGGTCGACGACGAAACCATCACTCTCAGGCAGGACACAAGATTTCGCTACGGCTCATGCTCTACCCGCCGCGCCATCCGCTGGCTGTCCAAGGTTCTTCCCAAGCTGGAGCTCACTCAGGATTACGTCTATCACGGGCCGGGCCTGGCGGTCGTCGGCGCGACGGGCTCGCGGGTGCCCCGGATGAACGCCCTCGTGAGTTTGACGCCGGAGGGCGAGCATCGCACCCGCGTCTACGTCACAATGGCGATCGATCCGACGACATTCCCCGCAGCCGTGGAGCGTATTTTCCGATCAGCATCCCGAGGGCGTCGACTTTGCGATCTGCTCGCGAAGGTGATGGCGAATTACACCAAGAACGAATTCGATGTCGATGCGATCATCTGGAGGAACCGGAAGTACCTCGGCGCATCAGCCCTGCTGCCCTCCGAAAAGCCACTCCGTGAGGTGATCGCCTGGGGAAAGACCTTCTATCCGAAGGACTTCCAAGAGCCGCCCCCGCCTGAGCGTTCAGCCGACGAGCCCCAGTGGTGGCCCCTCGACGCTCTGGAGAATCTGACACCGGGGGGGGTGCACCGCTACACCGTCGATGACGCAGAGCTGATCGCGCGACGTGACGCCAGTGGCGCGGTTCGGGTTTATGACGCATTTTGCCCCCACCAAGGGGCCCACCTCGGGTTCGGCGGGGTCATTGACCGCGACTGCCTGCGCTGCCCCTTTCACGGCTTCTACTTCGATGCCGAAGGGCGCTGCATCGGGCCCAACATCAACAACCAGACCAGTTTCATCAAATCGCTCAACCTCGACCCGGTCGCCCATCGAGTGCGCCAGGGACAGATCGAGGTCCGGCTCTGAGCACGATGGACGCGGTCAATCAATGAAAGCGAAAAATCGATGAGAAGCCGTGCCGCCATCCTGCGCGAATACGGCGGACCATGGTGCGTCGAAGAGTTCGAGTTGGACCGGCCAAGGGCCGGAGAAGTTCTCCTGCAGCTTGCTGCCGCCGGACTCTGTCATAGCGACGAACACATCCGTCAAGGCCATCTGGTACCGCCCGACACCCGGCAATCGCCCGGTCCGAGGGCAATGTCTCCCACGATCGGCGGCCATGAGGGCTCGGGGGTGGTCCGCGAAGTGGGCGACGGCGTCACGCGGTTCGCGCCAGGCGATCATGTGGTGACCTCATTTGTTGCCGTATGCGGGCAATGCCGTTGGTGCGCTTCGGGAATGGAATACCTGTGCGACACCGGCGCTGGCACTTTGACCCCCGGGATGCCGACCGACGGCACGTTCCGGCACCACACCGTCGACGGGCAAGATCTGGGGCATGTCTCCAAAATTGGGGCATTCGCCGAACACACTGTCGTATCCGTCGACTCGATCGTCAAGATCGAACCGCATCTGCCGCTGGTGGCCAGTTCGCTGCTGTCGTGCGCCGTTCCTACCGGATACGGATCCGCGGCTCACCGTGCCAAAGTGCAGGGCGGCGACACAGTCGTCGTCATCGGTGTCGGCGGGATCGGCTCGGCGGCTATCCAGGGTGCCCGCATCAACGGGGCCAGCCGGATCATCGCAGTCGACCCGGTTGCCTATAAGCAGAAGTCCGCTCTGAGTTTCGGTGCCACCCAATCAACGGGGTCGGTGGCCGAGGCAATCGACGCGGTTCGCGAGCTGACCGGCGGCGTGATGGCCGACGCGGTCATCGTATCGCCCTCGCTGATCACCGGCGCGGACGTCGGAAACGCACTAACACTCACGCGTAAAGGCGGGACCTGCGTGTTGACGGGGATGGCTTCACCGGCGACCCGCACGGTCGACCTCAACGTCCAGGAATTCGTTCTGATGAACAAAAACCTGTGCGGCACCATCTTCGGATCGTGCAACCCGAAGTCCGACATCCCGCTACTGGCCCAGCTCTATGAGTCGGGCCTCTTGCAGCTCGACGAGATGATCACCAGACGCTACCGGCTCGATGACATCAATGACGCCTACGCCGAACTCGCCAAGGGCGAACTGATAAGGGGTGTCATCGACTTCGGGATCGCCTGACCGACCGGAGTGCGCGGACGAACCCGAGTGGCCTCGTCAGCGGACGCGTTGTTGCGTCGTGACGGGGTCGGCGGCGCGGTCACCGGTGCGGTGGATCCAGCCCTTCGGGCGAAGTCGCCAGGTGCGGCGTGCGTATTCCACTTCGGTGTAAGGCCATTGGGTGATGATGCGGCCGGCAGGCGAGCGGAAATAGCTGCCGCACTGCGTCCACACGGTGCGCTCCAAGTCGGCACCCAGCCGGTCGTTGTACCGCCGCTCAACGTCGGGTCGCACCTCCAGGAACCCACCCCTACGAGCCAGCCGAGCAGCCGCGCTGGCGACCAATCGGGCACCCGCCTCGAGGACATAGACGATGGAACTGCCGGCTTGATTAGTGTTGGGCCCGTAGAGCATGAAGAAGTTCGGGAATCCACTGACGGCGGCGCCGAGGAATGCCTCGGGCTCACGCCCCCAGCGCTCGTGCAGAGTCGTACCCCCGGCACCAACCACTTCGATGCCCGGCAGATACTCCGATGTCTCGAAACCCGTCGCGAGCACAATCGCGTCGACGTCAGTAACGTCACCGTTCGTGGTGATCACCGAATTCTGTGTCACCTGCGCGATGGGTTCAGTGACCAGCTCAAGGTGGCTCTCCTGCAGGGCCAGATAAAAGTCGTCACCGAGCAATACCCGCTTGCACCGGAATGGATAGTCCGGGGTCAGTGCCCGGCGGAGCGTGCCATCGAGCACTGTGCGTTCCAGAAACGACGACGCGAAATGCGCGCGGCTGGACACCAGCGGGTCGTCGGCCATCGTCGCGGTGTTGTCGTGGAAGAACTTCCAGATGCGCCACCGTTCGAGGCGCGCTGCCAATGGGTTTCGACGAAATCTCGCCAATTCGTTTGCGCTGTAGGGCCGGTCGTCCTTGGGCACCATCCACGGCGGGGAGCGCTGAAACACGGTCAGCCGCGATGCGCTCTTCGCAAGCTCCGGTATGACCTGCACGCCACTGGCCCCGGTGCCGATCACAGCAAGTCGCTTGCCGGCTAGGTCGACGGTGTCATCCCAACGCGAGGTGTGCATCAGGGCGCCTCGGAATTCATCAAGGCCGGAAATCTCGGGAAGCTTCGGTGAGCCAAACAGCCCGACCGCGCTCACCACGACGTCGACGTCGATCGTGGTGGCGCGGTCGACACCGTGACGATGCAGCTCCAGCTCCCATTGCCAGCTGTCCTCGTTCCAGCGGGCCCGGCGAAGATGCGTGCCGAGCATCAAGTGGCGGCGCAAGTCAAAGTCGTCGGCCACCGATTCCAGGTACTGCAGAATCTCCGGCTGCCGCGCGTAGGTCCGGCTCCATGACTTGTTCAACGCGAACGAGAATGAATAGAAATGGCTTTGGACGTCGCACGCGGCGCCGGGATAAGTGTTGCTCCGCCAGGTTCCTCCGACGCCGTCGCTGCCCTCGATGATGACGATGTCGTCCACGCCGGCGCGGCGCAGCGCCACGGCCGCGCCAAGCCCACCGAATCCCGCGCCGACGATCGCCACCTTGGGTGAACGTCGGCACCGTGTCGCCGCCCTGATCCGGCCAATGGCGTAGTGCAGATCAGCTTGCCTGGTCGTCACCGAGCGTCCTGCTCAGTGCGAATTTCCAAACCGTCCAGATCCCCGTTGCGGCGCCAGGCAGCGAGGACGTCAGCGTATTCGGTCGGTTGGCCGAAGAAGAAGCTTCCCTGCCGGGTCTTCTCGTTCGCCTGTCCTTCCCGGTTGTAGTAGCCCGGGGTGCACGACTCGGCGCGCTGGGCGGTGGCCGCAGATCGCCGCCGGACTGTCTCGACCCAGGCGGCTTCGGCGCCGGCCGAGGCTTCGACCTCCCTGAAACCGCGTGTCAGCGCCGAGGCGATGATCCAGGCGACGTGGTTGGCCTGCACGTCCAGCAGATACGGAAAGTTCACCGTGAAGCCCGCCTGGGCGATGCTCTCGATGAAGCAGTTCGGCAACCCGTGCACGCAGAGACCGTGAAAGGTCCGTACACCGTTACGCCACTTCTCGGTCAGCGACTGGCCGTCGCGGCCGATCACCTCGAAGCCGGTGCGCTGGGCGTAATCGGTGCCGACCTCGAAACCGGTGGCGAAGACGAGGCAGTCCAGCTCGTACTCCATCCCGTCGACGACGACGCCGTTCTCAGTGATCCGCTCCACCCCGCGGCCACGGGTATCGACCAACATGACGTTGTCTCGATTGAATGCCTGCAGATACTCATCGTGAAAGCAGGGCCGTTTGCAGAAATATCCGTACCACGGTTTGAGCGCCTCAGCGGTGGCACGGTGGGAGACTATCGAGTCGACGCGGGCCCGTACTTCCTCCATCTTGGCGAAGTCGGCGAATTCGGCGCTGCGTGCCAGCTGCTCAGGGGTGGTGTCAGCGTCGGAGTGTTGTTGCATCACTGGGAGTTTCTTGATGATGCTGGTCCACGAATCGTCCACCAGATCTTCATCGGCCTGCCCGCCGGCGGTCAGAATCTGGAAGTTCTCCATGCGCCGGCGCTGCCAGCCCGGCTCCAGGGTGGCGGCCCAATCTGGATCAGTCGGCCGGTTCGCGCGCACATCCACCGATGACGGGGTGCGTTGGAATACGTGCAATTGCTGAACCGTCCTGGCCAGGTGCGGGACACACTGAATCGCGGTGGCGCCGGTGCCGATGATGCCGACTCGTTTGTCGGCTAGCCGTTCTAGGTTCACTCCGGTGTAGTCGTAGTCCCAACGGCTGGTGTGGAATGCGTGACCGCGAAATGCTTCGATACCGAGAATGCCGGGCAGTTTCGGTCGCTGAAGGTATCCGTTCGCCAGCGACACGAAACGGGCCCGCATCTCGTCGCCGCGGTTGGTCGAGATGACCCAGCGCGAATCTCCAGCGTCCCAACGAAGCTCACGCACCTCAGTCTGCAGGCAGGCGTCTCGATACAGGTCGTAGTGCTCGGCTATTCGCCGACAGTGCGCGAGAATCTCAGCGCCTTTGGCGTACTTCTCGGTGGGGATGTAGTTGAGTTCTTCGAGCAACGGCATGTAGACGTAGGACTCGACGTCGCAGGCGATGCCCGGATACCGGTTCCAGTACCAGGTGCCGCCAACGTCGGCGGCCTTGTCGATCAGCCGCACGCTATTTACACCGTGTCGGCGCAAATGCGCCGCGGTCAGCAGGCCGCCGAACCCAGCACCCACGATCGCGACGTCCACCTCGTCCCGCAACGGTGCGCGGGTGAAGTGCGGATCGGCCCACGGATCAGAACCGAACCGCGCGAACCGACCCTCAACCTCGATGTACTGCGCGAGTCCGTCGGATCGCAACCGGCGGTCCCGCTCCTCGGTGTACCTTTGCCGCAACGCGTCCACGTCGGCGGTCAGTTCGTTGAATCCAGCCACCATTTCGGTCCTCTCCCGATGGCCGCGGCCACCTGTTGTGCGGCTACCCGACGCGTTCGGCGACGGCTTTGATCTCCAGGTATTCCTCGAACCCGGCCAGCCCCATCTCGCGGCCAACACCGGACTGCTTGTAGCCGCCGAATGGCACATCGCCCGAATACCACACGCCGCCATTGATATTGACGGTCCCAGCACGTAGCCGGGAAGCCACCCAGTCGAGGCGAACCCGGTCGTTGCCGTACACCGTGCCCGACAGTCCGAACGGCGAGTCGTTGGCGATCCGCAATGCGTCCGCGTCCCCGTCGTGGGGCAGCATCACCAACACCGGCCCGAAAATTTCCTCCCGCGCAACACGAGCGTCGTTGTTGAGGCCGGTGATCACCGTCGGCTCGATGTAGAACCCGGTCGACAGCATCTCAGGGCGCCCGCCACCGCACGCGAAAGAGCCGCCCTCCTGCAACGCCAAATCGAGGTAACTCTGCACCCGCTCGCGCTGTTTCGCCGAGATCAGCGGGCCGCAGACGGTCGCGGGGTCGGTCGGATCGCCAACCGGGATGTGCGCCATGGTTTCTGCCGTCGTCCGCACCGCCTCGTCGTAGCGCTCCCGGGGCACCAACAGCCGGGTGGTCAGCGCGCAACCCTGTCCGGCGTGCGTGCAGACCGTGAACGCCGCCGCAGTACATGCCGCAGCCAGGTCAGCATCATCGAGCACGATGAACGCCGACTTGCCGCCCAGTTCCAGAGATACCTTCTTGATCGTGTGCGCCGCGGCGGCCATCACTGAGCGGCCGGTTGCCGTGGACCCGGTGAACGACACGAGGTCAACCCGCGGATCCTCGGCCAGCTGTGCGCCAACCTGGTGATCGCTCGATGTGACCATGTTGACGACGCCGGGGGGGAAGTCGGTTCTTTCGGCGATGATGCGGGCTACTTCCGCGGCGCACCAGGGTGTGTCGGGAGCAGGCTTGAGTACGACAGTGTTGCCGGCGGCCAGCGCCGGCCCGAGCTTGGCCAAGTTGATCTGATGCGGAAAGTTCCACGGCGTCACCGCGCCGACGACCCCGAACGGTTCGCGCACGATCGTGCGCCTGGTGTTTATGCCCAGCGGGGCAGCTTCTCCCAAATTTTGGCGCCAGGAATAGTTTTCGGCCGTGTCGGCCGGGATCGCCAGATCATCGACCGGCAATTCCAGCTGCCCCTTGTAGGTCAACGCGATCGGCGCGCCCACTTCGGCAACGGTGATCGCACGAAGTGCGTCGATCTCCTCGATCAGCGCCCCACGCAGCTGACGTAGGCAATGCACCCGCAACTCGACGTCGCGCGACCAGTCCGATTCGTCGAACGCCGCGCGGGCGGCGGCGATCGAACGGTCCATGTCCTCGCTGGTGGCATCGGCGGCCTCACCCAGGGGCTCTTCGGTGGCTGGATTGATCGTGGTGAAAGTGCCGCCCCGCCCCGCGGTCAACTCACCACCGATGAGCAACTCGGTCACCTTGCCGGCCATGGCTGGGGTCACTACTGGGCTCCTCCGTTCAGGGCGTCAGCACCCATACCTGTGCACGAGGGCTAGGACTCAGTCCAGCACCCGTTCGGTCGGCGTGAACACCACTGGCATGGACTCGGGACCACTGACGAAGTTGGCCGGCCTCAGCGGCACGTCCGCACCTTCGGCTAGCCGCAGGTCGGGCAGCCGGGTCAGTAAGTGACTGGTCATCTTGGACAGCTCCAGCCGGGCCAGCTGGTTGCCCAGACAGAAGTGGGTACCGAAGCCAAACGCTAAGTGATTGTTCGGGTTCCGGTCGATACGAAAATTCTCGGGATCGCCGAAAACTCTTTCGTCGAAATTGGCGGACTCGAACATCAGCATGATCTTCTCGTCCTTGCGCAGCGCGGTCCCGTGGAACTCAGTGTCCGCGGTGAGGGTGCGGCACATGTTCTTGACCGGTGAGGTCCAACGCAGCATCTCCTCGATGGCGCCCGGCAACAGCGACGGGCATCCCACACGGTCTTCGCGCGAGCGCTCATCCACCACACGGTCTTCGCGCGAGCGCTCATCCACCACACGGTCTTCGCGCGAGCGCTCATCCACCAGACGCTCCCATTGTTCGCGGTGCCGTAGCAATTGCTCGGTACCGCCGGACAGCGTGTGCCGGGTGGTCTCGTCGCCGCCGATCAGGATCAGCAGTGTCTCCATGACGATCTCTTCGTCGGCCATCCGCTGGCCCTCAACCTCGGAGTTCACCAGCACCGAGAACAAGTCGTCGGTGGGTTCGGCGCGCCGCTTGGCAATGATGTCCATCGTGAACGCGGTATACGCGGCGAAGGTCTCCATCACCTTTTGAATGGTCAACTCGTCCTTGTGCGAGCTTTGCCCGCCGACCAGGTCGTCGGACCATTTCAGCAGCATGCCGCGTTCCTCGGGCAGAACCCCGAGCATGTCGCCGATCACCGCCATCGGCAGCGGGGCAGCGATGTCACCGACGAAGTCACATTCGCCGCGTTCGCACACCGCGTCGATCAGGGTGTCGCACAGCGTCTCGATCGAGGGCAGCTTGTCCATCACGCGCTTGCGGGTGAAGCCCGCATTGACCAGCTTTCGCCGCAACAGATGTGCCGGATCATCCATGTCGATCAGATAGGGCATGCCCGGCTGATCCGGGCGGATACCACCGGCGCTGGAGAACAATCCGGGGTCACGTTCGGCGTCGAGCACCGCCCGGTGGCTGGTGGCGGCGGCAAGACCGTTGCGGTCTCGGAAAACCGGCTGGTTTGCCCGCATCCACTTGTACGCCTCACGCGCTGCAGCGCTGTCGGCGTAGAAGCGGCCGTCGGCGAGATCGACATCAGGACCAGAAATGAGGCCCGAAGTCAGACCGGTACCGACGGCGGGGGGTGTGGGCGTCATTGCACTCCTGGTGATCGATGCTTACTGCGATATCAAGCGGCTGTTACCGAAGGTCATGTCCACGTTGGCGGCCGAGCTCGACAGCAGCGCACGCTTGGGCAAGCCCAGCGAGGCCAGTTCGGCTGCGTAGGGATGGTCACCGAGGCGAAGCTCGACACCACCGGGTCGATACCGCACCCCACTGAGCAGCATTTCTCCGGGAGTCTCGCGGGTCACGCCGTCCAGGTGTGAGTAGGTGTTGTGCACTTGCTTGCGGGCGGTGAACGCCGACGGCACCGGCAGCCCGCGCCGGAATTCCATACTTACCGCCAGTTGTCCGTCGATGTTCACGTCGAACCCGAACCTGCGCCCGTTGCGGACGGTGAAATCAGCCATCACCTTCGGATAGCCCCAAATCGTCCGGCCGGCTTCCAATGTGAAGGACTGGTCGACGGGAAGGTGGTGGACGAACGCGCCGGCTGACTGCAGCGCACGCAGCCCAGTGGCGGCCGGGGTCGGGATGTCCGGGGTCGGGCTAATCGGTGGATTCACCATCACGTTGGTGCCGTACTCGTAGTACTGGCCGAGGTCGGTGTCCTCGTAGCGCATCAGCATCAGCACCACCAGTGCGCGGCCGCCCCCCTTCACACCTCGCCCGGTGAAACTGCGGAACCGGCACACCTGGAGACCGCTGTAGTCGATCATCCGTTGCGCGGCGTCGGCGTCGACAGTGAACATGGCGGTGTGCTGATAGGCCGTGCGGACCCGAACCGGCATGGTGAGCACGGTGCCCGCGACGGTGTACTGGGGGGCGTCGGTCACACCCTCAATCTAGAACCTGTTCTAGACACGTTGCAAGAAAGTGTCTACTCCTGGGTGTCTACATCCTGATCCGAAACCAGCCTCGCGAGATCACGGATCTGTTCGGTCGTGCGCGCCCCGACCACCATCATGGTGACTCCTGCGGCCTCCCACTCCTTGATCTGTTCCTGAACGTAGGCGATGTCGCCGACGATCGCGGAGTCATCGACCAGCTCGTCGGGGATGATCTCGGCCGCTCGGTCTTTGCCGTCCTCACGTCCCGAGCGGAACAGCTTCGTGACATCGTCGACGACCTCGGCGTAGCCCATCCGGCGATACACATCGGCGTGGAAGTTGGTGTCCTCGGCACCCATCCCGCCCATGTAGAGCGCCAGGTGCGGCTTGATCAACTCCATGATCGCCGGGCGATCGTCGGTCACCACTACCTGGGCCGTCGCGCAGATCTCGAACGTCTCCCGCGTACGTCGGGCCCCCGGACGGGCGAAGCCCTCGTCGAGCCACTCGTTGTACATGCCGGCGATGCGGGGCGAATAGAAGATGGGCAGCCAGCCGTCGCAGATCTCGGCCGCCAACGCCACGTTTTTGGGGCCCTCGGCACCCAGCATGACCGGGATGTCGGCGCGCAACGGGTGAGTTATCGGCTTGAGGTTCTTACCCAGTCCGGTGGTGCCCTCGCCAATCAGCGGCAGCGGGTAGTGCGGACCGTCGCTGCGCACCGGCGCTTCCCGGGCCCAGACCTGCCGGAGGATGTCGACGTACTCCCGGGTGCGGGCCAGCGGCTTGGGAAATTTGGCGCCGTACCAGCCTTCCACGACCTGCGGCCCGGAGACGCCGAGGCCGAGGATGTGACGCCCGCCCGAAAGGTGGTCCAACGTCAGTGCCGCCATCGCACAGGCCGTCGGGGTTCGCGCGGACAGCTGAATGACCGACGTGCCCAGCCGCATCCGGGTTGTCTCGCGTCCCCACCACGCCAGCGGCGTATAGGCGTCAGACCCCCACGCCTCAGCGGTGAACACCGTGTCGAAACCGACCTCCTCGGCCGTGGCGACCAGTTCCGCTTGGCCGGTTGGCGGCTGCGCCCCCCAATAACCGAGCTGAAGACCTAACTTCATTCCCGCCACCTCTCATACCCGTCTTGAAACGAAACTTAGAACCTGTTCTACTCGATGCCGTGACCACCAGCCACAGCAGCCCGGTGCAGATCGACCCCCATGAGCCAACACTTTCGGCGCCGCTGAAGTTCGCTTTCGACTACACCCGTTCAGTAGGACCACTCCTGAGTGAATTCTTCACCGCTCTGCGCGAGCGACGCCTCGTCGGGGTACGCGGGTCCGATGGTCGGGTGCATGTTCCGCCTGCCGAGTACGACCCCGCCACCTACGAGCCATTGACGCAAATCGTACCGGTGGCCAGTGTCGGCACCGTCGTGTCGTGGACGTGGCAACCGGAGCCATTGCAGGGCCAGCCACTGGACCGTCCGTTCGCCTGGGCGCTGATCACGCTCGACGGGGCCGATACTCCACTGCTGCACGCAGTCGACGCCCCGTCCGCGGATGCGATCCACACCGGCGCCCGCGTGCACGCGCACTGGGCCGACGAGACCGTCGGCGCCATCACCGATATCGCGTACTTCACCCTCGGCGACCAGGCCGAAGATGTACCCGCGCCGGCAGCAGGCCTGGATCCGGTGACCATGCTGCTGTCGCCGAGCAACATCGAGATTCAGCACACGGCTTCCCTTGCGGAGAGCACATTTCTGCGCGCGCTGAAGCAGGGCAAGCTGCTGGCGGGTCGGACGCGGAGTCACGGCACCCAAAAAGCAGGACCCGTGTATTTCCCTCCGCGAGAGGCCGATCCGGCAACCGGCAAGCAACTCGACGAGTTCATCGAATTGTCCGACGTCGGTACGGTGACGACATTCGCGATCATCAACATCCCGTTCCCGGGCCAGCGGATCAAACCGCCCTACGTCGCGGCCTACGTTCTACTGGACGGCGCCGATATTGCCTTCCTGCATCTGGTTTCCGACATCGAGGCCGACGAGGTCCGGATGGGAATGCGGGTACAGGCGGTGTGGAGGCCTCGCGAGGAGTGGGGCCTGGGCATCGACAACATCGAGTACTTCCGGCCGACGGGCGAGCCCGACGCCGACTACGACACCTACAAACATCACCTGTAAAGGGCGGCAGCTAATGACTGGCTCACATGATGTAGCCGTCGTCGGGTTCGCGCACGCACCACACGTGCGCCGCACCGACGGAACCACCAATGGCGTCGAGATGTTGATGCCGTGTTTCGCCTCTATCTACGCCGAGCTGGGTCTCAAACAGACAGACATCGGGTTCTGGTGCTCGGGATCCTCGGATTACCTTGCCGGCCGGGCATTCTCATTCATCTCGGCGATCGATTCCATCGGCGCGGTTCCGCCCATCAACGAGTCGCACGTGGAAATGGACGCGGCCTGGGCACTGTACGAGGCCTACATCAAATTGCTGACCGGCGAGATCGACACCGCGCTGGTCTACGGCTTCGG
>Ga0210003_1000706_pt1 | contig 30189 bp, 20 predicted proteins | sample LantaG_FD_182804 | JGI IMG/M metagenome (GOLD analysis project Ga0210003, IMG submission 182804) | Deep subsurface microbial communities from Baltic Sea to uncover new lineages of life (NeLLi) - Landsort_02402 metaG (SPAdes) (version 2) | ecosystem: Environmental > Aquatic > Marine > Oceanic >... | reverse complement strand
GCTGGTGCGTTGGCTGATCTGGTGGACCGATTCGGCACCGACCGGGTGAGCGTCGAACTCACTCACCACGGCGACCCGATCGATGACGAGCGCAACGCCGCACTCGCCGGCCTGGCGGCCCGGTTCGGAGTGGGTGTGGTGGCCACGACGGCAGCGCACTTCGCCGAGCCCACTCGCGGCCGGCTGGCGATGGCCATGGCGGCGATCCGGGCGCGGCAGTCCCTCGATGATGCGGCCGGCTGGCTGACGCCCCGAGGAGGTGCACATCTGCGTTCCGGTGATGAGATGGCACGACTGTTCGCCCGATGTCCCGAAGTCGTCACGGCAGCAGCTGATCTCGGCGAGCAGTGTTCGTTCGAGCTGGCACTGATCGCCCCGCGGCTACCGCCCTTCGACACCCCTGAGGGGCACACCGAGGACAGCTGGCTGCGTCAACTGGTGATGGTCGGTGCAGCCGGACGGTACGGTCCGCCGGCGAGCGCTCCGGCGGCGTATGCGCAGATAGAACGGGAACTCAACGTCATCTCCAGCCTCAATTTCCCGGGCTACTTCCTGGTGGTGCACGACATCACCCAGTTCTGCCGCCGCAATGACATCCTGTGCCAGGGCCGCGGGTCGGCGGCCAACTCGGCGGTCTGTTACGCCCTCGGCGTCACCGCCGTCGATCCGGTGGCCAACGGCCTGCTCTTCGAACGATTCCTGTCCCCGGCGCGTGACGGGCCGCCCGATATCGACATCGATATCGAGTCGGATCTTCGCGAACGCGTCATCCAGTACGTCTACACCCGCTACGGCCGCGACTACGCCGCCCAGGTCGCCAACGTGATCACTTACCGCCGACGCAGCGCGATCCGGGATATGGCCCGGGCGCTGGGCTTCTCGCAGGGTCAGCAGGACGCCTGGAGCAAGTGCGCCGACGACATCCCGGAGTCGGTGACCGACCTGGCGGACCAGATCGCCGATCTGCCCCGGCATCTGGGTATCCATTCCGGCGGAATGGTGATCTGCGATCGGCCGATCGCCGATGTGTGCCCGGTGGAATGGGCCCGGATGGCGAATCGAACTGTATTGCAGTGGGACAAAGATGATTGCGCGGCAATCGGTTTGGTGAAGTTCGATCTGCTCGGCCTGGGCATGCTGTCGGCACTGCACTACGCCATTGACCTGGTCTCCGCGCATAAGGGCATCGAGGTCGATCTGGCCCGTCTCGACCTGTCCGATCCGGGCGTCTACGAGATGCTGCAACGCGCCGATTCGGTGGGGGTGTTCCAGGTGGAGTCCCGTGCCCAGATGGCCACCCTGCCGCGCCTGAAACCGCGGGTGTTCTATGACCTGGTGGTGGAAGTGGCACTGATCCGACCCGGGCCGATCCAGGGCGGCTCGGTGCATCCCTACATCAAGCGACGCAACGGCCTGGAACCCGTGACCTACGAGCACCCGTCGATGGAACCGGCGCTGCGAAAGACACTGGGTGTGCCGCTGTTCCAGGAGCAGTTGATGCAGTTGGCGGTGGACTGCGCGGGTTTCTCACCCGCCGAGGCAGACGAGCTTCGCCGGGCCATGGGTTCCAAGCGTTCCACGGAGAAGATGCGGCGACTGCGGGGCCGGTTCTACACCGGGATGGCGGACCGTCACGGAATCACCGGTGAGATCGCCGACCGGATCTATGAGAAACTCGCGGCCTTCGCCAATTTCGGCTTCCCGGAAAGTCATTCGCTGTCTTTCGCCTCATTGGTGTACTACTCGTCCTGGTTCAAGCTGTATCACCCGGCGGCGTTCTGCGCGGCGTTGCTGCGGGCCCAGCCGATGGGTTTCTACTCGCCCCAGTCGTTGGTGGCCGATGCTCGCAGGCACGGCGTCGTCGTGCACGGTCCGTGCGTCAATGCCAGTCTCGCCCACGCCACTCTCGAAGATGCCGGCACCTCGGTCCGTCTCGGCCTCGGCGCTGTTCGTGCCATCGGCACCGAACTGGCCCAACGGATCGTCGACGAACGGCAGGCCGCCGGCGAATACGCTTCGCTATTGAATCTGACTGCTCGGGTGCAGCTTTCAGTTCCCCAGACCGAGTCGCTGGCCACTGCCGGGGCATTGGGTTGCTTCGATCTCACCCGACGCGAGGCGTTATGGTCGGCCGGGGCCGCCGCGGCGGAAAGGCCCGATCGGTTACCCGGAGTGGGCTCGTCGTCGCACATCCCGACACTGCCCGGCATGAGCGAGGTGGAACTGGCCGCGGCTGATGTCTGGGCCACCGGTGTCTCACCGGACAGCTATCCGACCCAGTTTCTGCGGCACGATCTCGACGCTCTCGGGGTCATTCCGGCCGAGCGACTGCTGTCGGTCCCCGACGGCAGCCGGGTGCTCATCGCCGGTGCGGTGACCCACCGGCAGCGGCCGGCCACGGCGAGGGGGGTGACATTCCTGAACATCGAGGATGAGACCGGCATGGTCAACGTGGTGTGCACGCCGGGTTTGTGGGCGCGATACCGCAAGCTGGCCCAGAGTGCGCCGGGGTTGCTGATCCGCGGCCGGGTGCAGAACGCCAGTGGCGCGGTGACGGTGATGGCCGAACGGTTGCGGCCCATCACCCTGGTAGTCGGGTCCCGATCCCGGGACTTCCGGTGAGTGGGCGGTGGGTACTCTCGCTTCATGAAGTTGAACCTGACCGCCGATGAAGTGCTGAACACCACCCGATCGGTGCGCAAGCGCCTCGATTTCGATAAGCCGGTACCCCGTGAGGTGCTGATGGAGTGCCTGGACATCGCACTGCAGGCGCCCACCGGATCCAACGCCCAGGGTTGGCAGTGGATGTTCGTCGAGGACCCGGCCAAGAAGAAGGCGCTGGCCGATATCTACCGCTCCATGGGTACGCCCTACCTGAGCATGGAACCGCCGGTCCGTGGTGACATCCGCGATGACCAGATCGGCGCGGTGGTGAGCTCGGCGAAGTACCTCAACGAGAACATGGAGAAGGCCCCGGTCTTCATGATCCCGCTGCTGGAGGGTCGTCCGGAGGGCACCGACGCCGGCGTGCAGGCGTCGTTCTGGGGTTCACTGCTTCCCGCTGTCTGGAGTTACATGCTTGCCCTGCGGGAGCGCGGTCTGGGTTCGGCCTGGACCACGCTGCACCTGATCGGCGACGGCGAGAAGAAAGCGGCCGATCTGCTCGGTATCCCCTACGAGCAGTACACCCAGGGCGGGTTGTTCCCGATCGCCTATACCAAGGGCACCGACTTCAAGCTGGCAAAGCGACTCCCGGCTGAGCAGCTGACCCATTGGGACACTTGGTAAGTCACCGGGTCTGATTTACACCGCGCCGGTATCTGATGTCGCCGGCCCGGCGGCTCCGTCGAAACCGTTCTGCCGCCACGCCTCATAGGCGGCGATGGCGGCGGCATTGGACAGGTTCAGTGACCGTCGGCCCGCCAGCATCGGGATGCGCACCTGCGCGGTGATATTCGCATCCGCGAGCGTCGCCTCATCCAGGCCGGTGGGTTCCGGGCCGAACATCAGCACGTCGCCCGGCCCGTAACGCACATCGGAGTAGGACCGCGTGGCATGCGCGGTGAACGCGAAAACCCTCGCCCCGGCAAGCGCCGACCACGCATCGTCCAGTGACGCATGCACCGTCACCGACGCCAGGTCGTGGTAGTCCAGTCCGGCCCGGCGCAATTTTGGTTCGGACAGGTCGAACCCCATCGGCTCGACCAGGTGCAGTTCGCATCCGGTCGCCGCCACCATCCGGATCGCGTTACCGGTGTTCGGGGCGATCCGTGGGGAGAAGAATAGGATTTTGAACACGCATTCCTCCCGCTTCTCTCGCCGGCGAAGGCAACGATGAACATCTATCTGGATGTCGACGGTGTCCTACTCAACCATGACGGCACCCTCGCCAACCACGCAGAAGAGTTCCTGGCTGCGATGGTGCACAGCGGCCACCCGGTTCACTGGCTGACCACGCGGTGTCGCGACGGCGACTCATCAGCAGTCGTCGCCGTTCTGGGCAGACTCGTGCAGCCGTCCACGCTGGAACTGATGAACTCAATCAAGCCCACGTCCTGGGCGACAAGCAAGCTGGAGGCAATCGAACTGGCGAATCCGTTCATCTGGTTCGACGACCAACCGCTGCAATTCGAGATCGAAGAACTACAGGAATACGGTCTCCTGGACCGTTGGGTGAAGGTCGATTTACTCAGCGAGCCCGATCAGTTGGATGCACTCCGGATGTTCGGGGAATGGTGATGTTTGGGGAGAAGAATAGGATGCGAAACATGGATAGCAGGACCGCTAACGGTCCTGGTCGTCGATCAACCTCTGAGTCAGATCGGCGATGTGCTGCTGTCCGCCAGCGGTCGCGTCCAGCGTGCCGCGCATCTCGGTGAAACCCCGATCGACGCGAGTGCGGAGGTCACCGAAGTCCTCACGCAGGGCATTAAAACTCACCGTCGTAGCGGTGCGGAAGTCGCGGATCTCGGTTCTGATCTCTTCCACGGTTGTCTCCAGTGCGTTAACGCGCCCCTCGAGATTCTCCTGACCCACGTCGTCAAGGCTGACGATCTCGCCCGCAATCTCGTGGCCCATCTCGCCCCGCGGATCGACTGGTTGGTCTGGAAGTGGTGGCGCGGCCTGCGGATGCCGGTAACTTGAGGCCGTGGCAGGGTGGGAATTCGACACCGTGGAAATCGCCGTACCCGATTCCCGGCCGACGTGAAGGGTCGCTCTCGATGGCTTCCAGACAGTTTTCGATCGAACGGGGCCCCGATGGGATCCCAGCGATGCGCGTCCATGCCCGCGGCATTGATGTACTCGATAACCCGCAGATAAATCGGGGCACCGCGTTCACTGTCGAAGAACGCAAACATCTTGGCCTGACCGGGATGTTGCCCAGCACAGTCGAGTCCCTTGAGCAGCAGGTGGGCCGAACCTACGCACAGTTTCTCGACCTCGGGACCGATATCGAGAAGTGGTCCTTCCTGTCCGGGGTGCACGACACCAACGAGGTGCTTTTCTATGCACTGCTCGACGAGCACATCGAGGAGATGCTGCCGGTTGTCTACACCCCGACCGTCGGCACTGCGATCGAGCAGTTCAGTCACGTGTTCCGCCGGCCGCGCGGGGTGTTTCTGAACGTCAAGGCGACTGACGAGATCGACCGGGCGCTGGCCGCCACCGGCCTCGGACCACAGGATGTGGATCTGATCGTGGCCAGTGATGCCGAGGCGATTCTCGGCATCGGTGACTTGGGCGTGGGCGGAATCGAAATCTGTATCGGAAAGTTGGCCGTGTACACCGTGGCAGCGGGAATCGACCCGAGCAGGGTGCTGGCCGTCGGCCTGGATGTGGGCACGAATCGCGAAGAGCTACTCACCGACCCGCGTTATCTGGGCCTCAAGCATGCCCGCGTGCGTGGCGAGGAGTACGACTCGTTCATCGACACCTATGTGGCCAGTGCGAGTAAACGGTTCCCCAACGCCATCTTGCACTGGGAGGACATGGCCGCACCCCAGGCTCGCGCGATCCTCGCCCGGTACGGCAGTGAGCTCTGCACGTTTGACGATGACATCCAGGGCACCGCCGCCGTCGGTTTGGCCTGTGCTCTGGCCGGGGTTCGAGTTTCGGGCAAATCGTTGACCGATCAGCGCATCGTGATCTTCGGGGCCGGCTCTGCAGGAGTCGGCATCGCCGACCTGATCCGTCTCGCGCTGCAACAGGAAGGCCTCAGTGCCGAGGCGGCAGCCGGGTGCATGTACCTCATCGATCGCCCCGGCCTACTCACCAGCGAGATGGACGGCCTTGCCGACTATCAGGTGCCCTACGCCAAGGACCGCGGCGAGGTCGAGTCATGGCGTGCGGCCGGCGGGCAGCTGGGGCTGGCAGAGGTGGTGGCGAACCTGCATCCCACCATGCTGGTCGGGACCTCTGGCCAGCCCGGCGCCTTCACCCGGCCGATCCTGGAGAGCATGCATGCCGCATGTGAACGTCCCATCGTGTTGCCCATGTCCAATCCGACCGCACTGGCCGAACAGACCCCGGCCAATATCCTCGGCTGGACCCGGGGTGCGGCGCTGGTTGCCACCGGAAGTCCCTTCGGCCCGGTGGAGTTGAACGGCACCACATACCGAATCGGTCAGGCCAACAACGCTTTGCTGTTTCCCGGCTTAGGCCTCGGCGCCACTGTCACAGGCGCGTCCAACCTGTCCGAGGCAATGTTCCTGGCCGCGGCTCGAGCCATTGCCGGGCTGGCGGATCCCACCGACCAGGCCAAGGGATTGCTGCCCATGATCAGTCAGCTGCGTGAGGTCTCGGCCACGGTCGCGGTCGCGGTCGCCGATGCGGCGATCGCCGCAGGGCTCAACCGCATTGAGGTGGCCAACACCATCGAGGCGGTGCGCGAGGCCATCTGGTCTCCGACCTACCCGCCGATTCTGCGCTGAGCCGCAACCGCCGGGTCGACTCGTCACCCTCCTGCCCGCGGTACCGCCCGCGCCGACCTCCTCGGAGCAAGCTCTTGCACATGGGCCATGATCTTTCAGCTATGCCGCACTGGATAGACCGTGAGTTCACCGGCCATGACTTCCGGGACGAGGACCTCTCCGGCCTGCACACCGAGCGGGTGGTGTTCACCGAATGCGACTTCGGTGGTGTCGACCTCTCCGAGTCGGTGCATCTGGGATCGGCGTTCCGGAACTGTCGGTTCATGCGCAGCACACTGTGGCACAGCATATTTCGTAACTGCAGCATGTTGGGTTCGACCTTCGAGGACTGCCGGATGCGTCCGATCGTGTGCGAGGAGATCGACTTCACCCTCGCCGTGCTCGCAGGGGCTGACTTGCGAGGGGTCGATCTGTCCGGGTGCCGGCTTCGGGAGGCGTCGCTGGTACGGGCCGATCTACGCAAGGCGGTGCTGCGGGGCAGCGATCTTTCCGGTGTGCGCAGCCAGGGCCTGCGACTCGAGGAGGCCGATCTGCGCGGTGCCCGCATCGATCCCACCCTGTGGACCACCGCGGCCTGCCGGGGCGCGCGCATCGACGTCGCGCAGGGGTTGGCCTTCGCCGCCGCGCACGGCCTCGATGTCTCGGGGGAGTAAGCGTCGCAGCGCGATGTTCAGCGTGCGGACTTCAGCCGGATCTTCCACCGTACGAAGCCGAGGTAGCCCACGCTCAGCAGGGCCAGCATCGCCATGTCGAACAGCCAACTCGATGCCGTGTGCTCCCACCAACGATCTTTGGGTGTCAGTGGCCCCGGCACCAGGGTGGTCAGGTCCACCGTTGATGCCGACGCGGCGAATCCCCACCGTGCCGGGGTCAGCCAGGACATCTGGTCGAGCACCATCCGGTCGGTGACCGGGATCATGCCGCCGGAGAACACCAACTGACTCATGATTGCGACCACCAGTAGCGGCATGATCTGCTCGTTGGACTTCGCCAACGCCGACAGCGCCAGGCCCACCATGGCCGCGGTAATGGTGGTCGCGGCCATTGAGACGAAGAGTTCCAGTGTCGCGTTGCCCAACACCGTCGCACCCTGGGTCGGGCCGCCCATGCCGATGACCGTGATCGCGGTGACGATCGAGGACTGCAGAATTGCGAACACCGAATACACGCACACCTTGGCCATCAGATAGGCCGTCGTCGAGAGCCCGACCGCCTGCTCCCGCCGGAAGATCGCCCGTTCGCCGATCAGGTCCCGAATGGTCAGCGCGGTGCCCATGAAGATCGCCCCGACGTTGAGCAGTACCAGGATCTGCCCCGGCTGGTTCGGGGCGTCGCCCATCGGGTCCGGGATCCCGAACCCGGTGGTTCCGGGCACCGCCAGTGACAGCACACCCATGATGAACGGCAGTAGTGCCAGGAAGATGAAGTAGCCGCGATCGGAGATGATCAGCCGGACCTGGCGGCGCACGATCGTCGAGAACTGGCGCAGCAGGCTGGTGTGGGTGGGTTCACCGATGTCCGACGGCGCCTCGACCGGGGGAGGCGGCGGCGTCGGGCCGGCCAGAGCGACGTAGCGGTCGCTGGCCGCCTGCGGATCACTGGCCACGGTGCTGAAGATGTCCGCCCAGTTGGTGGTTCCCATCACCGGGCCGATCTGAGCCGGTGGTCCGCGGAACGCGGTCATCCCACCCGGGGCGAGCAGCAAAACCTGATCGCACACGTCGAGGTAGGTCAGCGAATGCGTCACCACCAGCACGACGCGGCCGGCGTCGGCCAGATCGCGCAGCATCGTCATCACCTGACGATCCAGTGCCGGGTCCAGACCCGAGGTCGGCTCGTCGAGGATCAACAGCGAGGGGCCGGTCAGCAACTCCAGTGCCACGGAGGCCCGCTTGCGCTGGCCGCCGGACAGCCGATCGACCCGGGTATCGGCGTGCTGAGTCATCTCCAACTCGCCGAGCACCTCCGCCACCACCTGTTGGCGATCCTCGCGGGTCGTGTCCGGCGGCAGTCGAAGTTCGGCGGCGTACATCAGGGCCTGATTGACGGTCAACTGCCCGTGAACCACGTCATCCTGGGGCACCATGCCGATCCGGGAACGCAGCGCGGCGTAATCGGCGTGGACGTTGCGGCCCTCGAAGGCGACGGTCCCGCTGCTCGGGTGGGTATACCCCGCGATCAGCCGCGCCAGGGTGGACTTACCGGCACCGGACGGGCCGATGATCGCGGTCAGGGTGCCGGGCCGGGCGACCAGTGAGATGTTGTTCAGCAGGGTCTTGTTGTTCTCGATCGTCCAGGTCACCGAACGCACATCGAGCCCGCCCGTGCCGGTGGCCGCCGTCTCGGTACGGCGCACCAGGTTGCCGTCGGAAAACACCAGGTCGACATTGCCGATGGTGACGACGTCACCCTCATTGAGCAGTGCGGTGGTGACGCGGTCGCCGTTGACGAACGTGCCGTTGATGGATCGGTTGTCGGCGATCTCCGTCCCGCCCGGGGTCGGGATCAAGGTGGCGTGGTGGCGCGATGCCAACACGTCGGGGATCACGATGTCGTTGTCGGTCGCCCGGCCGACCTTGAGCGCACCCGGCGGCACCTCGGCGGAGGATCCGGGCCGCAGGATCTTGAGCATGGACGTCGCCCGAGCCGATCCGGAACCGCCGCGCGCCGGCGACGGACCCATCTGGGTGGGCGCGGCATCCGCCGACAGGGCAGGGACCGGGGTTGGGGCCGGTGCCGGGCCTGGAGCCGGAGCCCGCGGCGGGGGCGGCGGCCGGGCGTGGGCCGGCGCCGGTTGGTATGGCGGGCGGGTCGGCGGCTGAGTCGGCTGACCCGGGATCATCACCGTCGAGGTCTGGGGCGGGCGGCCTGCGGCGCCCTGCTGGCGGCCCACCTCAAAGGTCAGCGGCGGGCCGTCCGGATTGCCCAGGTTGACCGTGGTGCCGTCGCTGATGGCCACCTCCTGCACCCGCCGGCCGTAGACGTACATCCCGTTGAGCGAACCGTTGTCGATTGCCATCCAGCGACCGCCGGGCGTGGTGGGGTCGAACCTCAGCACGATGTGCGCCCGGGACACCAGCGGATGGGCGAGGCGCACGTCGGCTCGCAGGTCGCGGCCCACGACAACGTCATGTCCGGCGGCGAAGGTGCGCGGCGGCCCGTTGTAGCGGACGGTCAGGACGGGCGCGGAGGGCTGACTCATCGGCATAGAGCTTAGGGGCCGCCCGTCACCACACACCGTGTTCGGGTGTAGATGGTCGGCATGCACTTGTTGCAGTGGTTGCACATCGAGCGCACCGAATTCTGATCGTCGTCGGCCCGGATGCGGTTGATCAGGTCCGGTTCGGCCAGCAGTGCCCGGCCCATCGCGACGAAATCGAAACCCTCCGCCATCGCCTTGTCCATGGTCGCCCGGTTGGTGATCCCGCCCAGCAGGATCAGCGGCATCGTCAGTTCGGCACGGAACCGCTCGGCGTCGCGCAGCAGGAAGGCGTCTCGGTAGGGGTACTCCCGGAGAAACTTCTTGCCGGTCAACCGCATGCCCCATCGCAGCGGCGGGGGAAATGCGGCGGCGAACTCCTTGATGGGTGAGTCGCCGCGGAACAGGTACATCGGGTTGACCAGCGAACTACCCGCCGTCAGTTCCAGGGCGTCGAGTGCACCGTCGTCCTGCAGCCAGCGCGCGGTCTGCAGCGCCTCCTCGATCGGGATGCCGCCGCGCACCCCGTCGGTCATGTTCAGCTTGGCCGTGACGGCGATCGGTGCCGGGCCGTCGCGTTCGGATTCGCGGCGCACCGCCAGCGCGATGCCCCGTGCCACCTTGGCGCGGTTCTCCAACGATCCACCGAAGTCATCGGTGCGCCGGTTGATCAACGGCGACAGAAACGAACTGGCCAGATAGTTGTGACCGAGGTGGATCTCCACCGCGTCGAACCCCGCCTCAATGGCCAGGCGCGTCGCAGTCGCGTGTGCGGCGATCACCTCGGCGATGTCCTCACGGCCGGCGTGTTTGGCGAAGCGCATCCCGATCGGGTTGAAGAACCGCACCGGAGCCAAAGCCTTGGCCTTGTTGGACGCGGCGTTGGCCACCGGACCCGCGTGGCCGATCTGCGCGCTGATCGCCGCACCCTCGGAATGCACGGCGTCGGTCAGGCGCCGCAATCCTTCGAGTGCCTCGGGCCGCATCCACAGTTGCTTGCCATCGGTGCGCCCGCCGGGACTGACGGCGCAGTACGCGACGGTGCTCATGCCCACCCCGCCGGCGGCGATGGTCCGGTGGAAGGCGATCAGGTCGTCGGTGACCAGCGCGTCGGGGGTGCGGCCCTCGAACGTGGCCGCTTTGATGACACGGTTGCGAAGGGTGATGGGACCCAGTTTCGCCGGGCTGAACACATCCGGAGCGTTGTCCATAGGCACAATGTAGGCCGTGCCCGCACAAACGCTGGACGGCAAGCTCACCCGGGACGAGATTTTCGTCGACCTCGCGTCTCGCGTGGCCGCGTTGACGGCCGCCGGGCGCACGCCGGGACTGGGCACCGTTCTGGTCGGCGACGACCCCGGATCGCATGCCTACGTGCGCGGCAAGCATTCCGACTGCGCGCGGGTCGGGATCACCTCGATTCGCCGCGACCTGCCCGCCGACGTCAGCGCCGCACAACTCAACGCCACCATCGACGGACTCAACGCCGACCCGGCCTGTACCGGGTACATCGTGCAGTTGCCGTTGCCGCGCCACCTTGATGAGAATGCCGCCCTGGAACGCATCGACCCGGCCAAGGACGCCGACGGTCTGCACCCGGTCAACCTGGGTCGGTTGGTACTCGGCGAGAGGGCGCCGCTGCCGTGTACTCCGCTCGGCATCGTGGCGCTGCTGCGGCGCTTTGGTGTCGAGATCGACGGTGCGCACGTGGTGGTGATCGGTCGTGGTATCACCGTCGGCCGACCGCTGGGGCTGCTCCTGACCCGCCGCACCGAAAATGCCACGGTGACGTTGTGCCACACCGGAACTCGCGACTTGCCGGCCCTCACCCGGCAGGCTGACATCATCGTCGCTGCCGCCGGGGTGCCGCATATGCTGACCGCGGACATGGTGCGTCCCGGTGCCGCGGTGGTCGATGTCGGGGTCAGTCGGGTCGATGGCCAGCTCACCGGCGACGTGGCACCGCAGGTGCGCGACGTCGCCGGGCACCTGTCGCCGAATCCGGGCGGTGTCGGGCCACTGACCCGGGCCTTCCTGCTGAGCAACGTGGTGGAACTGGCAGAAGCGGCTCGATGACCGCGCGAGCCCAGTGGCCGATCCTGACGGTCGCGGCCATTTTCACCCTGGCGTTGGTGTTGGTGGCGGCCGGATTCTGGCGGCGCGGCGCGCTGTTGATTGGGATCGGGGTCGGGGTGGCCGCGGGACTTCGCCTGGGGTTGCCCGACGAGCAGGCCGGTCTGCTGGCGGTGCGCTCCAAACGCCTTGACTTCGCCACCATGTCGGCGGTCTGCGCCGCGGTGGTCTACATCGCCTTCACCATCGACCCGCTGGGAACTAGCTGAGCGGTGACCCGCTGGGAACTAGCTGAGCGGTGACCCGCTGGGAACTAGCTGAGCGGTGACCCGCTGGGAACTAGCTGAGCGGTGACCCGCTGGGAACTAGCCGAGCGGTGACCCGCTGGGAACTAGCTGAGCGGGTTACGACTTCGCGTTCAGGGTGGCCCTGACGCACACCGTGACGTAGGGCAGTGCCAGCCCGGTCGCGCCGGCCAGTGATGGGTGGGTAGCCAGCAGTTCGCGGACCTCCTCGAGGGTGCGGGCGCGCACATCGGCGGGCGAGGTGATGCAGTAACTGCGGGAGGCGACGTAGTCGATCAGTGCCTGCGGGGTGATGTAGTTGATCCACCGCACCTGATGGGTCGCCACGTCGGTGAAGGTCTCCGGCAGATCCACCGTGGCGTTGTCCCGGTCGTGCTCGTGGCCGACGATCTCGCCGAAGTCCTTGACCCAGCCGGGCCCAGAGCGTTCATCGCGGGTGTTCCACAGCACCCCGAGGCGCCCGCCGGGTCGCAGCACGCGAGCCACTTCGGCCGCCGCGCGATCGGCGTCGAACCAGTGCCACGCCTGAGCCACCAGCACCGCGTCGACGTGTGAATCGGGCAGCGGAATCTGCTCGGCCGAGCCGAGCAGGGCGGGGGTGTCGGGCAGGGCACCGCGGAGCATGTCCAGCATCTCGGCGATGGGATCCACCGCGATCACCCGCAGGCCCCGCTCGACCAGCCGAGTGGTCAGCTTGCCGGTACCGGCGCCGAGGTCGAGAACGTCGCGGGCGTCCCAGTCGGCGGTTGGCGCGAGCAGCCAGTCGACGGCCTCCGGTGGATAGGAGGGCCGGCCCCGTTCGTAGGCGGCGGCCTCCGATCCGAAGGACAGCGAGCGTTCGCGCCGCGGATCGTTCATGGGCGTCCGTCGGTGGCCAGAGTCAGCGTCTGGCGGATCAACTCGCCCACGGCATCGATCTCCAGCAGGAAACCGTCGTGACCGTAGTTCGACTCGACGACCTTCAGGCTGGTGCATCCGGGTAGCAGCTCGGCAAGTTCGGACTGAAGCCGCAGCGGGTAGAGCCGGTCGGAGGTGATCCCGCCGACCACCACCGGGACCGCGCACGACCGCAGGGCGGCAGCGACCCCGCCGCGGCCACGGCCGACGTCGTGATTGGACAGAGTTTCGGTCAGGGCCACATAGCTGCCGGCGTCGAACCGATCAACCAACTTGGCACCCTGATACTCCAGGTAACTCTGCACCGCGTAGCGGCCGCCGGACATCGGATCTTCGGCGCCCTGTGCGTCGTTGCCGAACCGGGTGTCGAGGTCCAGTTCGCCGCGGTAGGTCAGGTGGGCGAACCGACGCGCCAGCGCCAAGCCGACATCCGGAGAGCGGTCGCTGAGGTAGTAGTTCCCGCCCTGCCAGTTCGGATCGGAGGTGATCGCCGCGATCTGAGAGCTCTGGGTGCCGATCTGGTCGGCGGTCGCCCGTGCCCCCACCGCCAGCACCAGTGCCGAACGCACCCGCTCGGGGTAGCCGATCATCCACTCCAGGGCCCGCGCCCCGCCCATCGAACCGCCCACGACGGCGGCGACCTCGGTGACACCGAGTGCGGCGAGTGCGGCAACGTCGGCGTCGACCTGATCGCGAACCGTGATCATCGGAAACCGTGAACCCCAGGGTTTTCCGTCGCGGTGCTCCGAACCGGGCCCGGTGGATCCACGACACCCACCCAGGACGTTGGTTGCGACCGCGCACCACCGGTTGGTGTCGATCGGTGCGCCGGGGCCGGCGATTCCTTTCCACCAGCCTTCGACGTTGGAGTCCCCGGTGAGGGCATGCAGCACGACGACCACGTTGTCGCAGTTGGGGGACAACTCGCCCCAACGTTGCACCGCGATCGAGACATCGTCGATGACCGCGCCGTTCTCGCAAGTCAGCGGTCCGATATCAACGATGCCAATGGCACCCTCGGCTGGCAGGGTCGCGGCGCTCAGACGCTCGTCGGAGAGGGTCATGTCGGGGTCCCTCAACGGCCCGCCGCAGCCGTGAAGCCGCGCTCAAGGTCGGCGGTGATGTCGGCGATACCCTCCAGGCCGACCGCCAGTCGGACCAGGCCCGGTGTGACCCCGCTGGCACGTTGTTCAGCGGCAGACAGTTGCTGGTGGGTGGTCGAGGCCGGGTGGATCACCAGGGAGCGGACGTCACCGATATTGGCGACATGGCTGTGCAGTCGCAAACCATTGACGAACGCCTTCCCGGCTTCGATTCCGCCTGCCAGTTCGAAGGACAGCACCGCGCCGGTTCCCTTGGGGGCCAGTTTTTTTGCCCGCGCATGCCACGGCGAACCGGGCAGCCCGGCGTAGTTGACCGTACTCACCTCGTCGCGGCCGTCCAGGAACTCGGCGACCTTCAGGGCGTTGGCCACATGGCGTTCGATCCGCAGGCTCAGCGTCTCCAGACCCTGGGCGATCAGGAAGGCGTTGAACGGTGCTGCGGCCGAACCGAGGTCACGCAGCAGCTGGACCCTGGCCTTGAGTGCATAAGCCGGTGCGCCCAGGTCGGCGAAGACCACGCCGTGATAGCTGGGGTCCGGTTCGGTGAATCCGGGAAACCGCCCGCCGGTCCAGTCGAAGTTACCGCTGTCGACAATCACCCCGGCGATGGCGGTGCCGTGGCCGCCGAGGTATTTGGTAGCCGAGTGCACGACGATGTCGGCGCCGTGGGAGATCGGCTGGATCAGATACGGCGTTGCGATGGTGTTGTCCACGATCAGCGGCACCCCGCTGGCATGGGCCACCTCAGACACGCCGGGGATGTCGAGAATGTCGATCTTCGGGTTGGAGATTGTCTCGGCGTAGAACGCCTTGGTGTTGGGGCGAACCGCCGCCCGCCAGGAATCCAGGTCATCAGGGTCATCGACGAAGGTGGTCTCGATGCCCAGCTTGGGCAGCGTGTAGTGGAAGAGGTTGTAGGTGCCACCGTAGAGCCGGGGGCTGGACACCAGGTGATCACCGGTGCCGGCGATATTGAGGATCGCGAAGGTTTCCGCGGCCTGCCCCGATGCCAGGAACAGTGCGGCCACCCCGCCCTCGAGCGCGGCGATGCGTTTTTCGACGACATCGGTGGTGGGGTTCATCAGCCGGGTGTAGATGTTGCCGGGTTCGGCCAGGCCGAACAATGCGGCGGCATGGTCGGTGTTGTCGAAGGTGTAGGAAGTCGTTTGATAAATCGGCAGGGCGCGGGCGTGGGTGCTGGGATCGGCGACCTGACCGGCGTGGATCTGTTTGGTTTCGAATGACCACTGGGCTTCCGGGGTGCTCATGACGCCTACGGGTTTGCTCATGAAATATCCCTATCTACCGTGGGGCCCGTCATGGCGGACCCGCGCTTGCCGGGCAGCCAGCGGCGGCTGCTCAACCTGGTCATCACCCAGGGCACCCCACCGCGGTTGGAGGGTTGCCGGCCAGCAAGCCGGGGCTTGACGCTGGCACTCATGACCGGCCCGTAGCTTATCGCACACCAGGGGAGGCGGGCCAGTCGGTCGGAGCGTGGCCCTTCGATCAGCCCTAGTAATGTTGGCGCCGCGAGCGAGCGCTCGTCGAGGCGAAGGAGGATGGGCGACTCATATGTCGAGCGGACGCAAGACCGGCCCGAAGATCAAGGTTGAAGGCACCGTCGTCGAACTCGACGGCGACGAGATGACCCGGATCATCTGGAAGCTGATCAAGGACACCCTGATCCTGCCGCACCTGGACATCGACCTGGACTACTACGACCTCGGTATGGAGAACCGCGACGCCACCGATGATCAGGTCACCATCGACTCGGCGGAAGCCATCCTCAAGCACGGTGTCGGCGTCAAGTGCGCCACCATCACCCCCGATGAGGCCCGCGTCGAGGAGTTCAAGCTCAAGAAGATGTGGCTGTCGCCGAACGGAACTATCCGAAACATTTTGGGCGGCACGATCTTCCGTGCCCCGATCGTCATCTCCAACGTTCCTCGGCTGGTTCCGGGCTGGACCAAGCCGATCATCATCGGCCGCCACGCCTTCGGTGACCAGTACCGGGCGACCAACTTCAAGGTGGACCGGCCCGGAACGGTGACGCTGACCTTCACCCCCGAGGACGGCAGCGAACCGATGGTGCACGAGGTGGTGCGCATCCCCGAAGACGGCGGCGTCGTGATGGGGATGTACAACTTCAAGAAATCGATCCAGGATTTCGCGCACTCGACGTTCAGTTATGCGCTAGAGCAAAACTATCCGGTGTACCTGTCCACCAAGAACACCATTCTCAAGGCCTACGACGGCATGTTCAAGGACGAGTTCCAGCGGATCTTCGAAGAGAGTTACCAGGCGGAGTTCGACTCCCGCGGGCTGACCTACGAACATCGGCTCATCGACGACATGGTGGCCTCCTGCTTGAAGTGGGAGGGCGGTTACGTCTGGGCGTGTAAGAACTACGACGGCGACGTCCAGTCCGACATCGTGGCCCAGGGTTACGGCTCGCTAGGCTTGATGACCTCGGTGCTGATGACCCCGGACGGCAAGACCGTCGAGGCGGAGGCCGCGCACGGCACCGTTACCCGGCACTACCGGCAGCATCAGCAGGGCAAGCCCACCTCGACCAATCCGATCGCGTCGATCTTCGCTTGGACCCGCGGGCTGGAGCATCGCGGCAAACTCGACAACACCCCCGAGGTGATCGCGTTTGCCCACAAACTCGAAGAGGTGGTCATCGCCGCCGTCGAGGGTGGTCACATGACCAAGGACCTGGCCATTTTGATCAGCCCGGATCAGCCCTGGGAGACCAGCGAGCAGTACCTGGCCACCCTGGCCAGGCATCTCAACCGGGCGCTTGCCTGAAGTCAGAGCGAAACGGTACCGCCGCTGCGACTAGCGCTGATCGAGTTGTCTCCCAGGGGATTGCCGAGGGTAACCATGCTCTGGAAGTACTCGATCACCCGCTTGTCCGAGACATCTAGCGCCGGCCACTGCGGGTAGTCCCAGGTGTCGTTCATGAACGGCCGCATCTGGTCGTGGCTGAGCACGGTCAGGTGGTTCACGTCGTGGGCGGCGGCGCCCCCTTCGATCGGCAGGGTGCCGTGGGCGCGGTCATGCATCCAGCCGGCCCAGTGTGGTTCCATCTTCAAGGTGTTGATGAAGGCGGTCTGGTAGCCGTTGTCGAGCAGGTATTGGGCGTAGCCGGCGTGGCCGTAGGTTGCCACCATGGTCATCACCTCCTGGGCTGATCCCAGACGGGCCGTGCGTTCGATATCCGCCACGATCTGTGGGTCGTATTTGGCGTCGGCAATCCAGCCGACCTTGGCGCCCTGCATCGCGTAGAACAACCCGACGCCCTTCAGGTCGTTGCCGCTGGCCTGGGCGTTGTTCGTCAGGCCGTTGGCGAAGGCCCATCGGCCGACGTCCTCGATTGTTGTCGGCGCCAGGCCGGTGAATCGCCGAAGATCGTTGTAGGCGACCACGGCTTCGGTGGTGATCGGGGTCCGCCCACCGACTAGGGCGTCCATGCCGTGATGGTCGTTGCCGTTGAACATGCCGTACGTCATCAGGTCGATGTAATTAGTCTCGGTGATCGGCGGCGTCGGCCCGGCGAGGTCGTCGTTGAGGATGTTCCCGATCGCGGTGGCGCGGGCGATGCTGACCCCCGAGGGGTCCGACAGCGTCACAGAGAAGGTTTCGTCGGGTTCGACGGTGGTGTCACCGAGGATGTCGACATGGATCTGCTGGGTGGTCACCCCGGGGGCGAAGGAGATGGTGCCGGCGGCTGCGGTGTAGTCCACACCTGCGGTGGCGGTGCCGTTGGCGGTCGCGTAGCCCACACTGACTGCAGTAGCTGAGGCCTTATCCAGGGTCGCGGTGAACATGAAATGGGCGTGCGTGCCGTTGGCCTCGGTCACCGCAAGATCGGCGATAGACACCTTCGGCAGTGCCACCGGCGTGACCGGCGTGACAGGCGTGGCCGGCGGCGTCGGGGTGGTCGTCGGGTCGGTGATGGTTCCGGTGCCTGAGGCGTCGATCAGCGTCGCTCCCACCGGCTTTGACAGGGTGACGGTGAAGGTCTCCTTGGCCTCGGCCGTGGTGTCACTGTTGACGATGATCGCGACGGTCCTACTGGTCTCGCCCGGAGCAAAGGTGAGTGTGCCGGAGGTGGCGATGTAGTCGCTGCCTGCGGTCGCTGTGCCGTTGGAGGTGGTGTAGCCGACCGTGACCGCACTGGCCGAGGCCGAACTCAGCGTGACGGTGAAGGCGGCCAGGGAGTTTCCGCCTGCCGCGCTGAACTGGACCGGCGTGAGGTACGCCATCTTGTTCTGGTTGACGGTTTTCCAGTCGTCGGCCAGGATGCCGCCGGTGTCACCTGAGTTCGGGTTCCACGACCAGTAGGTCCAGTTGATGCCCTGGTTGCCAGCGGCGATGTCCTTGGTGCCGTTGTTGTCCAGGTCTCCGGAGATGTAGGAGGTGATGGCCTCCAACCAGATCGCATCTTTGGGGTCTTGCAGCTTGGTGCCGAACTCGCCGATGTAGATGGGCGCGATGTTTTCCTCGTAGATGAAGCCCCACGCCTTGCGGAACACCGCCGGCAGGCCGGCGCCGAAGTCGGCGGTCTGGAACCAGGTCTGGGGAAAGACCGAGTTGGGGTAGTCATGCGGTGAGTAGACGAGCCGGTTGGCGACGTTGAACACGATCGGGCGGTCCTTGACGCCCATCAGGTTGCCGCCCCACCAGTAGTTCTGGCCCTGGTAGGTCCCGACGCCCTCGACGAACATCAGCAGATCGGGGTTGACTGCCAGCGCGGCGTTGCCGGCCCGTTCGGCCGCCCGTGCCCAGTCGGTGGCACCACCACCGCCCCAGGTGCCGTTGTGCGGTTCGTTGTGCAGGTCGAAGCCGATCACGGTGGAGTTGGTCTTGTACCGGTTGGCCAGGGTTACCCAGTCGGCTACCCAGGCATCCTCGGTGTAGGTGCTGTCGTACCAGAGGCCGTTGTCGGATGTTCCTGCGCCGGCGCCGCTGCGGTGATGGTCGAGGATGACCCGCATCCCCTGTTGTCCGGCGTAGGCGATGATCGCATCCATCACCTGAACACCCGAAAGGCCCTGCAGGTCAGGGTTTTTATAGAAGTCAATGCCATTGGGTGCCGCGTTGGTGTGCAGCAGCTCGCTGGAATACGGCAGCCGGATGGTGTTGAACCCCAGTCCGACCATCTCGTTGATCATCTCCTTGTAACTGCGGGTCCACAGGCCGTGCGGGGCCTGGGTAGTGGACTCCATGCCGAACCAGTTGACCCCGGAGATCTGGACCGTTTTACCTTGCGAGTCGATGATCTGATTGCCCGCGGTGCGCAGGAAGCCCGGCGCCATCCCGCCGGATCCCGGCTCGGTGGCCGAGGCATCGGAGATGCTCAACCCCGGTGTCAGCGTCGGCGGCGTGACGGTGCTACCGGTGTAGTTGACGGCGTTGATCGTGCCGTACTTGTTGAAGGTGCCGCTGAAACTGCCGGCCGGGCTGGAGGTTCCGGAGGCGTAGTTGCTGAGTTGTCCGAGCGGGCCCGGGTTGTCGCGGTCGAGCGACCAGAACGAGAGCATGCCGAGGCTCTTGGAGGTGGCGAAGGCCTGCAGGGCCTGCGCGTCGGCAACGGTGAACACCTCGGTGGTGATGTCGTTGACCCCGATCATCGGGGTGACGCCGATCTGTTTCCAGGTGAAGGTCTGGCCGTTGCGGGTATAGAGCGCCGACAGTTGGCTGTAGGTCGACTCGGCCGACCTGATCGCGTAGGTGCCCATGGTCTGGGCATTCGGGCCGCTGGTGGGCGCGGGCCCCTCGCCGTAGTCCATCGCCATGACGTTGACGCCGTCCAATTTCACCCCGGCCGTCAGCGCCGCCTGCACAACGTTGAGGCCATCGGTGGTCAGACCCTGGGGTAGCACCGGAAGCGTGTACCAGATCTTCACCTGAGGACGTTGTTGCTGAAGAAGTTTCAGGGCGTTGCTCATGAGGGTTATCGAGGCCGTGTCGGCGATTGCCGCGCCCTCGATATCGAAGTCGAGGTGGGTGACGCCGTAGGTGTCCATGACGCCGGCGTAGGCGTTCGCCAGCGCCTGAGCACTCAGACCCCGCGCGGCATACGACTGGGCGACGCTGGTGCCGGCCACCCCGCCGAGGGAGATCATCACGTCGCCGCCGGCGGCCCGGAACTTCTCGATCGAGGAGTTGATCGCCACCGCCTGCTCGTTCGTCGAATTCAGGGCCAGCGCGGTGTATCCGCCCCACGAGGGGTTGCCAGCCGAATCTGCCTGTAGGAAGCCCAGCGTTAGCAGCGAGGTTCCGGTGGCCTTCGACAGCGCCAGCAGGTCCGGTACCGGCCAGCCGGCCATGTCCACGTACGGTGCGAAGAAGGCGTTGCCCCATTGCGCGGTGGTTCCACTCGTCGAGGGCGCGATGTCATCGGTGATGATTGTGGCTGTCGCGGTGGACCGGGCGATGGTGGCACCCGACGGAGCGGACAACGTGACCGTGAATGTCTCGGTCGGTTCGACCGTCAAATCACCGGCGACCGCGATATTGACCGTTTGCGAGATCACTCCCGGGGCGAAGGTGATCGTTCCCGAACCCGCGGTGTAGTCCTGGCCCGCCGTGGCGGTGCCGTTGGACGTCGCATACCGGACCGTGACCGTGGTGGCCGGAACCTTCGACAGCGTGGCCGTGAACACCAGGTTCGTCGTACCGCCGTTCCCCTCGGTAACGCTGGCATCGGCGACCGAAACCGCCGGCGGCGTGACGACGACGGCCACGTCATCGTTGGTGATGGTGCCGACCGCGGTGCCTTTGGCGATGGTGACCCCCAACGGGGCCGACAGCGTCACGGTGAAGGTTTCGTTCGGCTCGACGGCCGTGTCGCCGATGATGCCGACGTGCACCGTCTGGGTGGTCACTCCCGCGGCGAAGGTGATGGTTCCCGACTCGGCGGTGTAATCCACCCCGGCGGTCGCGGTTCCGTTGGAGGTCGCGTAGCCCACGCTTACCGGGGTGGCCGAGGCCTTGTCCAGGGTCGCGGTGAACATGAAGTGGGCGTGCTCGCCGTTGCCCTCGGTCATGGTGAGATCGGCTATCGAGACCTTTGGCGGAGTGACCGGCGAGGGGTTGATGTCGTTGTTGGTGATGATGCCGATAGCTACTGCGTCGGCGATCGTGGCGTTCGTCGCGTTGGACAGGTTCAGCGTGAACTGCTCGTTGAGTTCGTACATCGTGTCGCCGTTGATGGCGACGCTCACGATCTTGCTGGTCTCACCCGGGGCGAAGGTCAACGTACCCACCGTCGGTGTGAAGTCACCGGCGGTCGCGGTGTCGTTGCTGGTGCTGTAGCCGACGCTCACCGTGTTAGCGGCGGCCTTGGACAGCAGTACCGTGAAGTTCACCGCAGAGGTACCGGTATCGCCTTCGGCAGCGCTACGATCGGCGACCGACAGGCTCGGCAGCGGAGTCGTCGGCGTCGCGGTGAAGATGAGGTTCTGCCACTTGGTGCGGGCCCCGGCATCGAGGGCGACAATGTTGCCGGTCTGCAGTTGGCCGAGGGTGACCCCGGTCAGTGTGTACGTCTGGTTGTTACCGACGATCGTGATCTTGGTGGAGCCGCTGGTATCGGTGACGTCGAAATCCGGTGCTTTGAACCAGCCGAAGTCGAGTTTGTCCTTACTCGGGTCGAATGTCAGCGGGGTGTTGGTGCCGTACTTCCAGGCAATGACGGTGGTGGTTCCGGTCGCACCGGCCGGTGGTGTGCCATTGCCGGCGGCGGTGGGCCAGACGGTGGTACCGGCGAACGGGACGCCCTGCGGTTTGATCTGCGCATCTGGAAGCGATGCGAAGCCGAGTTGTTTGTACAGCGAGTCCTCGCGCGCCTGGGCGAAGTGGAAGACGAAGTTTTTCGCGGTCAACTGGCTCTTGGTGACGCCGTTAAGGATCAGCGCCTGGCCCGTGCCGGCATTGCCGATGATGACGCCGTCGGGGCTGTCAGACATGTAGATCTGTTCGCGGGTGCCGTAGTAGCGGAAGTCGACGACGTCAGTGACCGGGTTGAACGCCACGGTGTTGACCTGCCCCACCTCGTGAGAGCGGACGTAGACCGTGTTCGGTGCGGCAGTGATGCCGCGCTCCCAGGCCAGCGCGCCGGAAAGGTCTTGGCGCAGATGGTCATTGATGATCGGGGCGAAGTTGTCGACGGTTAGTTGACCCAGCGAAACGCCCTGCAGGACTGCGGTTTCACCGGTCCAGGGACTGCGGAAGCCAACTCCCTCCGGCGTGTCGACGACGATGAAGTTATGCACCGAGACATCCCCGAGGTCGAGTTTGTCCTTTGCGGGGTTGAAGCCGGCGATGTCAGGTCCGGTCGCGGTGATGCTGTAGGTGGTGCCGGTGCCGGAGCTGGTGACCGGGGTGACCGCCGTGTTGGTGATGGTTCCGGTCGCGGTGGCGGTGGTGATGGTGGCGCCGGTGGGCTTGGACAGTGTGACGGTGAAGGTCTCTGCTGTTTCGACGGTGGTGTCGGCCAGGATGGGCACGTTGATCTTCTGTGAGGTCACCCCCGGTGCGAAGTTCAGGGTGCCGGTGGTCGCGGTGTAGTCGGTTCCGGCGGTCGCGGTGCCGTTGGCGGTGGCGTAGCCGATGGTGACCGGGGTGGTCGATGCCTTGGACAGGCTGACAGTGAAGGCGGCTTGGGCTGTGCCGGTGGCCGAAGGTTCGGCCGCGGTGACCCCTGTCACTGAGACCCCCGGCGGCGTCACCGGCGGGGTCACCACCGGCGTGGTGTTCGCGACGCCATTGAGTTGCAGGCCGGTGACCGCCGACCCAGCCGCGCCCGTGGTGGCCTGGAAACCGAACGACGCACTCTGGCCGTTGGCGAGTTTTCCGTTCCACGGTGCGTTGGTCACCACGTAGGCGTCGCCGACGTGGCTGGTGATGACGCCGTTCCAGAGATTGGTGATCTGCGCGGGGGTGGTGAAGTTCACCGTCCAGGTGTTGAGGCCGCCCTGGGTGGCTGTCACATCCATCTTGCCGACGAAACCCGCGCTCCAGTTGTCGCCGACTGTGTAGGACACTGACCCGGTGCCCGCGGTCGTTGCTGCGGTAGTTGCTGCACTGGCAGTGCGTGCCGCCAGAACCTGACGGTCGGCCTGCGGGACCAGCACGTTGAGTGTCACCGGAACGGAAATCGTGGTGGGGATCCAGAAGTTGAGGTGGAAGCCCGTGTCGCGAACCGCGAACGCGAACGTGTCCGGCCCGCCTGTTGCGGCCAGATCCGCATTCGCGGTGTAAACGAAGTTTCCGGCCGAATCGACCACGACTGAGCCGTGTGCGGGTGCCTGGGTCACCGTGTAGGCGAGCAGATCACCGTTGGGATCGGATCCGCCGATCGATCCGGTGATGACAGGGTTCGTTTGACTGTTCAGAACGGGACTCGCCGTCGGCGTCTTGTTGAACAGCAGGCGGTCGATCTCCCTGCTGACCAAAGACAGAGCCGCGGTGATGAAATCCAGCGGACGGGTCGGTGTGCCCGTGCTCTTTCCTGACGGGCCCGGAGTCAGAACCGACGGGAGTGCGGAAGCGACCGCTGCCGCCGCGGCGGGTCGTGGTTGGGCTTGGACCGCCGGTGGTGCGGCGGGGGCCGGCCCAGCGGAGACCGGCCCAGCGGGGGCCGGCCCAGCGGAGATTGGCCCAGCGGAGACCGGCCCAGCGGAGACCGGCCCAGCGGAGGCCGGCCCAGTGGGGGTCGGGCCAGCGAGTGTCGTGGGCGCCGTGTCGAGGATTCGGCTCAGATCCAGTTCCGGCGCGGGCCGGTTCGACTGCGCCATCGCGCGCTTTGCGGCGCTGCGTTGCGCGGCGGCCGCGTCCGGAGTATTCCGTGCTCGGACGGCCCGGTTGTTCGGCGCGATGATGGTGCCTGCCTGGGAGGCGGCCGCTGCCTGGGTCCCCGCTGCCTGGGTCCCCGCTGCCCGGGTCTGACCTGCCTGGGTCTGACCTGCCTGGGTCTGACCTGCCCGGGTCTGACCTGCCCGGGTCTGACCTGCCTGGGTCTGACCTGCCTGGGTCTGACCTGCCTGGGTCTGACCTGCCTGGGTCTCACTTGAGTCTGCCGCCGACGCGGCCGACGAGGAATCGTCGGCCAGTGCCACGCAGGGCGCTGCCACCGCGCCGCCGATGCCGAGGGCAATGGCCAAAGCGCCCACCCGTCCGATGGATGCTGCTGCTGTCAACGACATGACAAGCCTCTCATTACTCACTCTGGTTACGGCCGTGACCAGAAGCTAGCATGCAATTTTGCTGAAATCTTGCTGTCAAAGTCCTAAGTGGCGGCGGAAGGCGGGCGTGACGGCGGCGAACGACCGTGGGTCGTCAAGGGCGGCAAACTGGGAATCGGCGATTGGATTTGCGGCCTACGGTCGGGCCAATCGCGAACCACCAGATTGAGTGGCGAACGTTCAGCTTTAGTCTCGCGTCGGCTCGCCCGTACGGGCGCTTTTGGCAACCACCAACCGCACCGGGGTATAACAAGTGTGACGTTTTTCGATCTGGGGTCTCAGAACGGCAGTCACAGGGGGTCTGGGGGCGAATTGAATCTGAAAGCATCCGGTTGGGCGGGCGTATCACCGTCGGATCGACGAGTCGCGCGGCGGGGGTCGCTTGTCCGTGCCGCTTACGAGTTATTTGGCGAAGGTGGTGAGGCCGCGGTATCGGTCCGGTCGGTTTGCCGGGCCGCGGCGTTGAACTCCCGCTATTTCTACGAAAACTTCGCTGACATCAACGAGTTGCTTAGTGCGGTCTACGACGAGATCGTCACCGAATTGGGCGCGGTCCTGGCCGCAGCGACGAGGGATGTATCCGACGACAGCCATGCCCGTTGGCGGGCCGGCATCCGAGCCGTCCTCGATTTCACCGCGGCCGACCCCCGCCGAGGCAAGGTGCTGTTCGCCGGGGCAGGAGCGAATTCGGTTTTCACGGCCCGCCGTGCGGCGGCAAAACGTCAGTTACGCAGGATGATTATCACCGACCGACGGCGGAGCGGGGAGGACTACGACTCGGTCACGCGCGAGATCGAGGCCGCCATTTACGTCGGCGCCCTATCGGAGATGGCCCGGGAGTGGGCGACCGGTTCGTTGGGAACGGATCTCGATCGCGTCGTCGACTCCGCGATGCGACTGTTGTCGCCCGGTGGAATCCTCAGTTAAGCCGGGCAGCCCTCGCGGTTGGCCGTCGTCATCGCCGTCGGAGCGGCCTCGATGGCCTGGTGCAGAACTTCCATCACCTCGGGATTCCACGTCAGCGCGGTATTCCACTCCAGGCCGGCGGCGTTGGATACGAAGATCGAGTGGGTGTTGTCGAAGGTGTGGCAGCGCCGGTGCGGCAGGACCGGGTCGCTGATGCTCTTAGCCAGCGCGCTCTGCAATGCCACGATGCCGTCATTTGGCCAGACGGCGGAGTTCACCTGGCCGTCCTTGGTGAACTCGTTGCCGGCGATGAGCACCACCGGGATGCTGTCCAGCACGCCAGACTGGAACTCGTTCCAGCCGCCCGGTCCCATCAGGAACGGCTGGCTGACCTCGCGGCCCGACCCCGACACGGTGCGCTGTACCGCGGCCTTTCCCTCTTTCATCGCGGTCTGGCAGAACGTGTCCCCGAGGCAGTCGTTGAGGGTGACCGCATCGTTGGCGAAGTCGCCGATGTAGGACCCCTGCCACGGCGTGCCGATGGTGGTCAGCGAGCGGATCTTGACCGTGCTGCCGGTGGTGGCCAGCACCCGGATTGCCGCCCGCGAGTACAGGCCGCCCATCGAGTGGGCGACGAAATCGACCTCGGTGACACCCTTTTCGCTGGCAAGCCAGTTGATGAACCGGGCCAGGTGCTCGCCCGCGGTGTCGATGCTGCCGGTGGAGTTGACGGTCATGTTCTCGGGCAGCGTGACCGGGCACACCCCGAAGGCACCGAATCCGGTCTGGTCGACCACCTGCCCGCGACCGGCCATGGCCGGTGCGGTGAAGACGGTGTATTTCTTGGAGAGCAGGAACTCGCGAATCGCGGTGGATGTGTTGCCCGCGGCCAGGCCGGTGGCACAGGCCTGATCGGGCGCGGTGAACGGACTGACGGCGTCACCGCCCGAGACCACCACCACCGCGGCCGACGCCGGGCGTTTCTCGCCCCCGCCGCCCCCGGGACCGTTCGAACACCCGGCCACCAGGATCATCGCCGAGAGCAGTGCGGTCAGCGGAAACAGTAGACGTCGCATGGTGGGAAACGCTAGCAGCCGGCAAAGCCGTGACAGGATTAACGCATCATGAGCGCCCCCACCCGCCGCGTCGTCCTCTCCGGCGTTCAGCCCACCGCCGACTCGCTGCATCTGGGCAACGCACTCGGCGCGGTCAAGCAATGGGTGGGCCTGCAGGACGACCACGACACCTTCTTCTGCGTCGTCGATCTGCACGCGATCACCGTGCCGCAGGACCCGGCGGTGCTGCGGCGTCGCACGCTGGTCACCGCGGCGCAGTATCTCGCGCTGGGCATCGACCCCGCGCGCGCGACGATCTTCGTCCAGAGCCAGGTTCCGGCGCACGCCGAACTGGCCTGGGTGCTGGGGTGCTTCACCGGTTTCGGGCAGGCATCGCGGATGACTCAGTTCAAGGACAAGTCGGCGAAGCAGGGCGCCGAGGCCGGCACGGTCGGCCTGTTCACCTATCCGGTACTGCAGGCCGCCGACGTTCTGCTGTACGACACCAACCTGGTTCCGGTCGGTGAGGATCAGCGTCAGCACCTCGAACTCGCCCGCGACCTCGCCCAGCGATTCAACGCCCGCTTCCCGGGAACGTTCGTGGTGCCCGAGGTGATGATCGCCAAGCAGACCGCCAAAATCTATGACCTGGCCGAGCCGACGGCGAAGATGAGCAAGTCGGCGGCCACCGACGCCGGTTTGATCAACCTGCTCGACGACCCGACGCGCTCGGCCAAGAAGATCCGCTCGGCGGTCACCGACAGCGAACGCGACATCCGCTTCGACCCCGAAGCCAAGCCCGGGGTGTCCAATCTGCTGTCCATCCAGTCCGCGGTCACCGGCACCGATATCGACACCCTGGTCGCGGGCTACGCGGGTCGCGGGTATGGAGACCTGAAATCCGACACGGCCGACGCCGTCATCGACTACGTCACCCCGATTCAACAGCGGGTGACGGACCTGCTTGCTGACCCGACCGAGTTGCAGGCCGTCCTGGACAAGGGCGCCGACCGGGCGGGCGAGGTGGCGGGGCGGACGCTCGCGCGGGTCTACGACCGGTTGGGCTTCCTGCCGGCGCGATGAGGCGAGCGCTGGAGCGGCTGCGCGGCCGGTACCCCTGGCTGGACCATGCGGTGCGGGCCCAGCAGCGCTACGACCGAAGTCAGGGCGACTTCTATGCCGCCGGCATCACCTACTTCACCATCTTCGCGATGTTTCCGGTGCTGATGGTCGGCTTCGCAGTGGTCGGCTTCGTGTTGGCCAGCCGGCCCGATCAGCTGGCCGAGATCGATAGCCGGGTTAAGGCGGCGGTACCCGGCGAGTTCGGCGAACAGATCATCGGCCTGATGGATGCCGCCATCGCCTCGCGGACGTCGGTCGGTGTGATCGGCCTGGCCACCGCGCTCTACGTCGGACTGCTGTGGATGCAGCGGCTGCGTGCGGCGCTCAGCCAGATGTGGGGACAACAGTTCCCCCCGCCGGGCTTTCTCAATACCAAGATGTCCGATGTGCTCGCCCTGGTGGCTGCTTTTCTGGCCAGCCTGCTGACCATCGGGTTCGGCGTGCTGGCCACCTCGGCCCTGCGGCTGGCCGGGTCTGTGCGGCTGGGGTCGATGGTGGTGTCGATCCTGGTGGCCTGGCTGCTGTTCACCGTGATGATCGCCCGATTGCCGCACGATCCGGTCCCGCTTCGCCGGTGCGCCGGGGCCGGACTGCTCGCCGCCGTCGGCTTCGAGGGCTTTAAGCAGGTGGGCTCGATCTACCTGCAGACGGTGCTGCACGGCCCGGCAGGTGCGGTCTTCGGCCCGGTTCTGGGCCTGATGGTGTTCGCGTACATGACCGCGCGGCTGGTGCTGTTCGCGACGGCCTGGGCAGCTGAACGCGGTACGGAAACCGAGCTACCCGGGTTCGTCGTCGCCGGGGCGTAGCAGTTCTTCGGGATGGTGGAAGTGGTTGATGCGATGCTGGCCGCGGTCCAGGGATGGCGGTGGGATCCATTCGGTTCGGTTGTCGGCCTTGCGTTTTCGGGTGGTCCATCCGGTGGGGGTGTCGTTGACGAGTCGGTTGTCGCAGCCGCAGGCCAGGGTGAGTTCATTGATGTCGGTGTTGCCGCCGTGTTGCCAGTCGCGCTCGGCGTGGTGGACCTGGCAGCGGTTTGGTGGGGCGGTGCAGTCGGGTTTGGTGCAGCCCCGTTCCAGGGCGTGCAGGGCCAGCCGTTGGCCGGGGCTGGCGGTGCGTCGGGTGCGTCCGTAGTAGAGCTGGATCTGCCGGGGATCGTCGAACAGCGCGAGGTAGGGGTGGGCGCCGGCGGCGGCCATCCGGATGAGGGTCGGGATGGGCAGCTGGGTGCCGCCGCCGGTGTGGGCCAGCCCGGCCGCTGCGGTGAGTTCGGCCAGGGTGGTGGTGGCCACGATGGTTACGGGAAGCCCGTTGTGCTGGCCGAGGGTCCCGGCGGTCAGCATCGTCCGGCACACGCTCTGCAGCGCATCGTGGGTGCGTTGGGCGGGGCTGCGGGTGTCGCCGTCGATCTGGTTCTGCGACGGGGCGCCGTCAAGGCACGGGGTCTGGTCGTCTGGGTTGCCATAACCGGGTGCGGCGAGTTTGGCGAACAGGGCATCGAGGGTCGCGCGCAGTTCGGGAGTGATCCAGCCGGTGAGTCGGGTCATGCCGTCCAGGCCTTGAGCCCCGAGGGTCAGGCCGCGTTTGCGGGCGTGCTCGCGTTCGTCGTCGAGGGTGCCGTCGGAGTCGAGGTAGCCCAGCAATTGGCGGGCGAGTTTGCGCAGCCCTTCCGGGGTCAGCCCGCCGGCGAGTCCGCCGAGTTGCGCTTCGGCGGCCGCCCGGGTGCCCGGGTCGACATCGGCCGGTAGGTGGTCGATGAAGTCCCGGATGATCGTGACGTGGTCGGTTCCTATCTCGCCGCGGGCCTGGGCCGCCGCAGTGGCCGGCAGGTGTGGCTCGAGCGGTTCGCCGGTGAGAGCCCGGCGTGGCCCGAGTACGGCGGCCTCGGCTATCCGCCGTCCCGCGTCCAGTCCGCTGATTCCCAGTCGCTGGGCCAGCACCGCCCGCCAGGATTTGGCGCCCATGTCCTTCGCGGTGGCCTGGGCCTGCAGATGATTGAGCAGGGTGTGCTCGACGGCGGGCTGGCGGCGGCGCTGGGTTTCCAGCCGGTCAAGCACCGCGAGCACCTGCCCGGCACTGAGCGTCGTCAGCGGCAGCGAGGCCAGCTTGTCCCACGCCGCCTCGAGGTCGTCCAGAGCGGTCAGCATCTCCATATATCGAACACTAGTTCGATGCACCGACAAGTTTGGAGCGCGCGGGCGGCTACAGCGTCAGCGTGCCTGAGCGCGCTGGTTCAGCGACCGGGCCGCCAGAATCAGGCTGAAGATGATGCCGGTGCCGATCACCGAGACGCCGATCCGTACCGGCAGAGCATCGGCGGACAACAGTGGCGCCGCGCTGAGGGAGGAGTCGGGGGCGGGCGGCCGCAGCGACGGATCCGGCTCGACGAGGGTGCCGATCGCGGTGCCGGGGGCGGTGGCGAACCCGTAATCGAGTAACTGCGCGGACTGCTGCCACGGCGGAATCGGTTGGCGGGTGCCGCGCAGGAGCACGGTCACCAAACGGCGTCCGTCGCGATCGGCGGCGCCGACGAAGGTCTGGCGGGCGTCGTCGGTGAAGCCGGTCTTGCCGCCGAGGGCACCGGGATAGTTGAGCAGCAACTGGTTGTCGTTCTCGATCGGAAAGGGTGGCTGGCCGTTGTTGTCCGGGAACAGGTAGGTGCGGGTGGCGGCGATGTCGGCGAATATCGGGTTGTTGAAGGCGTACCGGAAGAACAGACCCACGTCGTAGGCCGAGGTGCTCATTCCCGGTCCGTCGAGCCCGGACGGGGTGGCCACCCGGGTATCGCGCCCGCCCAGTTTGGCGGCGAGCGCGTTGATCTTGCCCAGCGCGACGTCCATGCCGC
>Ga0210003_1000705_pt1 | contig 30190 bp, 29 predicted proteins | sample LantaG_FD_182804 | JGI IMG/M metagenome (GOLD analysis project Ga0210003, IMG submission 182804) | Deep subsurface microbial communities from Baltic Sea to uncover new lineages of life (NeLLi) - Landsort_02402 metaG (SPAdes) (version 2) | ecosystem: Environmental > Aquatic > Marine > Oceanic >... | reverse complement strand
ATATCTTCGAGGTTGATGCTCTTCTCATCCAGTTGCTCCCTTAAGGAGCCAAATACCTCCTCCGTGTTCCAGCCGGTATCAACAAGGAGGTACCCATTATCTCCCTGAATCAAGTAGGTATTGACATGTCTGAGAGAAATATTAGGTAGAGGCAGTTGTAATTGATAAATACCAGGTGTAACTTCTATCATCCGTCTATCTCTTGGAACTAGGGAACGACAAGCAAGACCCTAAATACCTCTGTTTCCCTCTGGCAGAGTCCGCCTATCATGTAACCTGTCTCCTTGGTGCCACTATTCTCAGTTTTCCTCGTTTTCTTACAGCTCTTCCTGACTTTCTCTTCGTAATCGTGCGCACCAAAAAACCGGGTAACAGTAATCTTCCGAGCTTCACCGTCGTAGGCCCCTAGATTTTGCCTGTCATGGATAATCTTGCCTTACAACCAGAGCAGGAGCTTTTCATTTTGCCTTAGCCGCCACAGGCAAACGACTGCCAAAGCTAACTAGGTAGCTGATTCTCCCAAGACGTTTGGTCCGATACTTTTTCTGTGCCTTGAACTGTATCTTTTCCCACCTCTCAGGATTTGCTTTTCGCCACGCCATGCACCTCTTTACATGCTTTGCCTTCTCGTCTGGACTCATGGCTAGATAGGGATGCCTCTTTCTATACTGGCTGCACTCTCTACAAAACCGTGGGTATCCAGGTGGGCGCAACTCGCCGCATCGCTCACACTTTCTTCTTTCGGCAATAAGTGACGGTATTTGCTTAACCTGCTCCTCAGAATAGAGCCAGTAATACCCGCGCTTTATTGGGTTGATAATACCTTCCTTCCTTAGCTGGACGAACCAGCCCACCGGATATCCCAGCTTGACTGCGACCTTAGCCTCAGGTAGGAGAGGTTCTTGGGGCAGGCCATATTTAACCAGAGCCTGCCTTATTGTCTCATAGCTTCTACCAAACATCCGTCCCAGTTGCCTGAGGCTCTTACCCCTGCTTCTCTCACGGATTAGTAATTCTATAGACTCTGACGAGACTCTATTATTTGTTCGTTCTAAAGTCTGCATTTCGCCATGGCCTTATAAACTGGAAAGGCGGGGTGCCACTTGCCCGATTACGGCTGAGGCTACCCACACGGGAGGGGAAGAGATGGAATATTTGAAACTAGGGGATGGGAGACCCCTAGATACCCTAGTTTTCCCTGGCAGAGCCCACCCACATACATCCAAAACTATCCTGAACCTCCTAGGCTTTATATACATCCTTGTCTTCTCTTCCGCTGACTGGAATAGTTAACATAGAGATTACTGCCACAATAGCAAGGCCAGCGAATACGAACCAGATACCTTGGTAACTGCCAAAGTTATCATATACCCACCCGGCTGCAGTTGGGCCTATTATGCTTCCTAACCCGCCTATGCCTATTATTAACCCAAAGATGGTTCCGAAATTGATTCTACCAAAGTATTCCCTTCCCAGAGATGGCCTCAGTGCAGTGGAGCCTCCGTAACCGATACCAAAAAGAAGGAGGAAGGGCACAAGCAACCACATATCTGTAGTGGAAACATACCCGAGACATAGCAACCCAAAACCCATCATGGTAAAGGCTCTCGTAGCTACCAGCCTCCTATCAACCTTGTCTCCAAGCCAGCCGAGACCAAGCCGACCGCCAATGCTCGTCAGCGGGATGGCAGTAGCCACTAGGCTAGACATCAACCTGCCCACACCTATACTGCTGAGGTAAGGCATTATATGGGTGATCGTTGCGCTTGTGACCATCATGTGGTAGGTAAAGGCCAGAGCCAAGTGCCAGAATGTGCCACTCTTGAGGGCTTGCATTGTTTTCATATCCTGCGATAGAGAGCCATTGTGGTATGTCGCGCAGTGTTGTACTTGACCATCAGGGAAATAGCCATACTGCTCGGGCTTGTGTCGAAAGACAAGCGAGAGTGGTAGAACCATAACCACCATACCTATAGCCAGAATAGTTATCGTCATACGCCACTCATAAACATCAATCAGCTTAACTATTACCGGGACTAGCAAGCCACCGAGGCCAAAGCCACAGAGTGCTATACCACTTGCTATCCCAATCTTCGTCTGAAACCAGTTGGTGATGGCTGTCATCGGCACTGTCATAATACAAGCACTCATGCCTATGGCTATTAGAACGAAGGCACCGTAGAACATACCAAGGGATGTGGTAGTACTTAGGAGGATTAACCCCGCTGCAGTGATGATTACCCCACTGAATATGACCCTACGGGGACCCCATCGATCGGTAATTATTCCAGCGACTGGGGCAAAGAGGCCCATCTCCAGCCCGCGCAGTGAAGCCGCAAGTGAAATCTGTGTATAGCTCCAGCCAAACTCATTCGCTATAGGCTCGAAAATAGCGGTAAACCCGTAGAATACAACCCCACCTACATATAGCGCAATCAAGAAAGATGCACTAACAATCCACCATCCATAGAACACTTTATGGCTTCTATTGAACATCTGCCCCCTTGCTTCAGGCTCTTACCTTTTTCTCTCACGGATAAGTAGCTCTATGCAGTCTGACGAGACTCTATTATTTGTTCGTTCTAAAGTCTGCATTGCACCATGGCCTTACGAACTGGTTAGGTGGGCCTCCCTCTATTTAGCTATTATCCTCCATCTATGAGTGTAAACATTCATTCTCTTTCCTCTGACAAAGCCAATAAGGGTTATCCTCAAATCATTAGCTAACCGCACCCCCAAGTTAGTAGGAGCAGATTTGGAGATAAGCAGAGGGATGCTTCCTCTAGCTATCTTGAGTAATATCTCCGACGACACCCTGCCACTGGTGATTATTAAATGCCCCGCTATCGGTATGTTTTTCAAAAGGCATTCCCCAAAGATTTTATCAATGGCATTATGCCTGCCTATGTCTTCACTAAAGACCAAGATGTCCTTTGTATCACATAGGGCGGCACTGTGAATGCCGCCTGTTGCCTTAAACACTTCGGAGTACTTAGCAAACTCATCCATCAAGGAGAAGACCCCTTGAGGTGATATTTCAATATCAGATTTTACCTTTGCCTGACTATAGCCGTCAGGAGCACTGTGAAAAAGAGTTTCTCTCCCACCCCCTGAGGTTATAACCCGTTTGAATGAAGACTCGCTAGCAAACCCATTATCCTTTTCAGTTTCTACCTGCACAATGCCTCTCTGGTCATCAGTTATTATCTTTTTGAGCTCTCCTTTGCCTTTTATCAACCCTTGGGAAAGAAGAAAACCAACAGCCAAATACTTTAGACTTGTAGGAGAGCAAAGTAGAGTTACCAACTCTTGGCTATTGAGAATGATAGTGAGGGAGAATTCCCTAACGACAACATCTTCAAGCCTGCTTCTACCTTGTTCAGTAACCCTAAGTATAGAGAGTTTCTCTGTCTTTTCTCTCACCCTTTCATCCCCGTACAATTATTTTAGCCAATGTTAATAACTTCTTATGTTTTTCCCCAAAACAGCAAATTCTCTAGAAGGCGGGATGCCACTTGCCCGATTACAGCTGAGGCTACCCACACGGGAGGGGGAGGTTTTCCATTTAAACTAGGAGGAAAAGAGCGAAGCCCCTAGTACCTTAGTTTCCCCCTGGCAGAGCCCGCCGGTAAACCTATTAACTAAAGCCTTTTGAATAGCCAGTATCTGAATTATTTAGACCCCAGCATCCTTTCTAAAGCCTTTTTTAAGGTGCTCGACATATTCAGAGCCATAAGCCCGAGTGGCAGCATCCAGAATCTTTCCTAGCGGGACATCCTGGTAGTGGCCGCGGTCTCGTACATACTCAATATGTAATTTCCCGACTTGGTTATGAGAGTGGAATATAGCATCGTTCTTACCATCAAACTCTACTGGAATAATATGGTTTTCCTGACACATTCTCAGGTCAAAGGCGGGGGTAGCCTTTACCCATCTTCTCTTGATAAACAATTCATCATAACCATGATAAACAAAAAAATTTGTTCCCATCCACTCTGCCAGCTTTTTGGGAACAAGATAATTTTTTATATCAGCAAATCTCAAGCGAAATGGAATCCCCACAGCTCGTGCTAAGGCTACAAGGACAACCGCTTTTTGGACACAATACCCTTCTCTCCTTTCTAAAATGGTACTTGCCACATAGTGTTCTGGAGAGTAACGTGGCGAATAGGGGTTATATTTAATCTTATCCCTCACGAAGTAGAAAAGGCTTCTTACCTTGTCTGTGTCCCTTTCCTGTCCTTTGGTTAGATCTTGTGTTTTTTCCTTTATGGACCAAGCGTCACAATCGATAAAGGATGTCGCCTCTAAGTATTTGTTCATGGTGTCTACTGAACTTGTGCTTCTTCAGCCTTACCTATGGCCATAAGTACTTTGGCACCCAGTTCTCGCTTCTTGACTACGTCAGCAGAGGCAGCATCCACGAATTGCAGGGCTTTGGTCTCACAGAACTTAACACACATCGGGTCGCCGCCACAAAGCTCGCACTTTATCACCTTGCTCTTTACGGGGTCGAAAGACATTCCCCCGAATGGACAGGCAGCAATACACACCCGGCAGCCAATGCACCGCTCATAATTTACCTTCACATATCCAAGCCCCTCGTCTCGTGTCAGAGCCTTGACCGGGCATACGGCTATGCATACTGCATCTTGGCACTGCTGGCACAAAGTTGGTATCTGTAAGCCCTCCCACTCCCACCTAATCACCTTAATCTTGGCCCGGCGTGGGTTTACTACTCCTTCATTATAGAGTGAGCATATACTTTCACATAGTCTGCATCCAGTACACCTTGTGTAGTCAATCAATATCATCTTTTGCATGATAGCGCTCCCTTTCCTAAATTATGTGCGATGGTTCCTTATCCAATTCTAGCCTCTCTAGAGTTTCTGGAGTGGGCAAACCGTTGTTGTCCCAGCCGTGGAGTTCGTAATACTCATCCAGCATCTTCTCGTATTTCTTCCGTTTTAGATGTACTCCCCTTACTGGTTTCAATCCATACGGGAGGCCTTCTTTAAAACTTCGCTCTGGGGGATAATCATCCTTGCGGGTAAAACCCGCCTCCCGATAGTTAATCATCCTTTCCAAAGTGTACACCCTCTCTCCAACATCAAAAAGCTCTTCGGGGGTGAATTCCATACCAGTAATATATAGAAGGTATTTGCGCCACTCTTCATAGCATGGCAGGTTGGGACTGAAAAACACCGTCTGGAATTTGCATGTTCCCGTGCAGTCAACCACGGCATAGGTTAGTTCATGCCATCTAACCATTCTAGCCTTGCCATCATACGAGGTGTAATCACTTGATACATATCCTCCATAGAGTTTCTTAAGAACCTCCTCAGGCAAACCGAAGTGATCAAGTGCCGGGCGGCTCCTCAAGTGGTCAGCACCTCTAGTTGATGTAGCTATACCCAGAGAAAACGAAGGCTGTACTCTATCAACATTGCCCAGCTTGCCCAGCCCCTTACAATGCTGGATGTAATAACCTACGTCATCACTATATTTACTAAGTTCTTTAATCAAACCAAAATGCCCTAAACCTAGAATAGCGCCAAAACCCTCCATCTTAGCTGTTTGTTCTATAAGGGTTGATGTAATTTCCTGGGCATTATTCCAGGATAGGTCGAGCCCTCCGGTAACCTCTTTATCAATAATACCCCTCTGGTAAAGCTCCATAACTCCCCTTACTATGTTGCACCACCCAGTTGTGTCTATGCCATACAGGTCAGCAAGGTGCCAATTCCGCAGCATGTCGGGCCAGTTATTCAGGCCAAAAGTACCAAAAGCCGTCTGTGTATTGTACTCCGGCCCCTCACCAAAAACCCCATCAATTCTGTGTTGGTGGCGGCAATGAACCGTACAATTGAAACATGCTGCCATGCCCACCTTATAAGGTTCGAAAGCTTCTATGGTCATATCGTGCCAGTCACCGAAGGGGAATCTGTTGGTCTGCCCGTTCTTCCATTCCAGCAGCCCGCTGGTATTGGTCACACTCCAGATATAGCTCGTGCCATCTACTCCCATAGCTTTGGCAACCTTGGTCATCATTATCTGGTCTATAGCTTGCTTACAGTAGTTAATAGCTTCTTTAGGGTGAGCTATTTGAATACCCTGGCTACCCCTCACTGCGATTGCCTTCAGTTTTTTGGAGCCCATGATGCAACCGTTGCCTGTTCTACCTGCTGAATCCTTAGGTCCTGTCCTGACGTTAGCAAAACGGCACAGATTTTCGCCAGCTATTCCGATACAGGCTATTTTTATGTCTTCGTCGCCAAGCTCCTCGCGGATTATCTGCTGCGTTTCATAAGTATCTTTTCCCCAGATGTGCGAGGCGTCCCTGATTTCAATCTCTCCGTCATGAACCCACAGGTATACCGGTTTCTTTGATGCCCCCTTCATTAGGAGGTGCTCAAAACCAGCAAACTTGAGCTCGGCACCAAAAAATCCACCCATATTTGAACTGGCAAGTGCTCCAGTATCTGGGGACTTGCCTCCCCACTCAGTCCTTGCCGCAGCTGGAGCCATACTACCTGTCAGTACCCCGGCACTGGCTATTACCACATTATCAGGACCCAGCGGGTCTGCTCCCGGCTTCAAGTAATTATATATGAGGTAGGCCTGTATGCCCCTACCGCCCAGATACAATCGGCGTATCTTCTCCGGAATCGGCTTCTTGGTTATCTCCCCAGTAGTTAAATCAATTACAGCTAGTTTTCCACTTAATGCCATTTTTGCTCCTTTCTAGTCCTCGAAATAATGAACAGTCCCGAGTATCTTGGCTTGTCCTGCCCGCCAGCCCATTTCATATTCCACCCCGCACTTTGGGCAGGTGAATAGTTTTGCCCCTGGTGGAATTTCCATTCTGGCGAGGCAATTTAAACACCTCAACACTCTGTCTCTTGGTTGCTTTCTCGCTGGCAATGCACGAGATACCATAAGCTTACCTCCTTCGGATATTCATTTTTAATTATCAATCGTCTAGCTTAGTGAAGCTAAAGCCTTGATTTTAGTAAAACGTTTGTCCACCAATCCTTGGAGTTGCTGAAGCTCATCCTCATTTAGGTGACGGTACCTGCCCATTAATTTAACGTAGTCACCAATAGTTTGTGGTAGGGAGACTTCATGGGTTAAGCGCAATTTCTCTTGCTCGTATTCCCACAGCGGAAAGTAGTTAGTTTCTACAGCCAGCCTACTTATGTCAATGGATTTATCTGTTGGGAATCCCCACGCCGTTGGGCAGGGTACCAACACGTGTATGTAGGACAGCCCAGTCTTAATTTTCATCGCCTTAGTGAGTTTACGGGCATAGTCTTCCAAGTAGGCAGGGCTTGCTGTAGCAACATAAGCGACATCATGGGAAGCCATAATCAGGGGCATATATTTGCTGTCGTAGTCCTTTCCACGAAGTGCTCCACCAACGGGGCTGGTAGTTGTCTGAGCCCCAAAAGTGGTGGTACTACTCATCTGGTTACCCGTATTCTGGTAGCCTTCGTTATCGTAGCAAATCACTACTATGTTTTCCCTTCTTTCAGCCGCGGCTGAAAGTGCTTGAAACTCTATATCCGCAAGGCAGCCATCTCCAACGAAGGCTACAAGATTAGCCTCTTTCCCAATGTGATGATAATATCTATAAGTTCCGGTCATCGTCGAGATAACGTTAGTGAAAAGGCAAGAAACGTACGGCAACCTACTCCCAGCCATAGTTTCATGGCCAGTCATCAGTATAGTCATGCAGCCCGGGCATCCGAAGAGAACAGTATTACTTCCCAAAACCCTTTGGGTAAACCTGTAGATAAGTTCACCCGGGCAGCCAGCACAGGCTCTTGTTCCCGGAGACAAGAAGTCCTCATCGCCTAGATAGCTCTGAATATTACCACCTTGGAAGAATTCTAATGCTCCATAGGGGCAAGCGGCGACACACTCGGGCTCAGCACCGCATAACTCACACTTGAAAGCTACCGACGTATCCGAATTGAAAAGCATGTTTCCATAAGGGCAAGCTTCGATACATGATTCACAGCCAGTACACTCCTCCTGAATAACTCTTACCAGTCCATTCTCCTCATCCTTGACTATAGCATCACTAGGGCAGGCATCTTTACATTCAGGTTCCCTGCATTGTAGGCAGGTTATTGCTTTGTAAACGTCAACTTTGCGAACTTGGTTAGCCTTTATCACCGAACCAAGTTTGCCTATCCTTTTAGCACATGCTTCCTCGCAAGCGGAGCAATCTGGTGGACACACATTGCGTATCTTTCGTATAAAGTTAGACGGCTTCATTTGTCACCCCCGAAATTTTAATAGGTCCTACCACAATCTATTCTAGGTCTAGCCAAGTAACCTCTTCACAAGGCTTACCTTGAGCAGCTTGGCCGACGATGTCAATGGCCCCTTCGATAATTTCCGTTGTTATATCTGAATCGCAAAGACCACAGATAAAGTTGAGCGTGGGTATATTTGTACCCAAGTTGTAGAGGGCAGCCTTTACATCTACCAAAAGGTCACCACAGTCCCAGCCAAAGGAGACGCTTCTATCTAAGACTCCTATAGCTTTTCTCTGCCTTAAGGCTGCGACCAACCTTTCTTTAGGGAATGGTCTAAACATCCTTATCCTGATCAGTCCTACTTTTAATCCCTCGTCACGCTTTCTGTCTATTGCAACTCTGGCCGTACTGGCACTACTCCCCATAGCTAGCAGCACTATATCAGCACCATCGGTTCTATACTCTTCGATTTGCCCACCATAGCCCCTGCCAAAAATTTCTCGGAACTCTTTATCTACGTCATCAAATTTCACTTTGGCCCGGCTGATAGCAGCGCTCTGCTTATACCGATACTCGGTGGCTGGCCTACTTGATATCCATGGACCGAGCACCATTGGAGTTTCAGGGTCTACCTTAGGGCTTGTCTCCAGCGGTGGCAGAAACCTCCTCACCTCTTCACGAGCCGGAATTTCTACTGGTTCCCATAAATGGGAGAGGAACCAGCCATCGTAACAAACGACAACGGGGGTGCGTATCTGTGGGTCCTCAGCTAACCTGTAAGCCATCACTACCAAGTCTAGAATCTCTTGGCATGATCGTGCATGAAGTTGAATCCACCCCATCCCCTTGGTCATCATGATATCTGAGTGACCGGAGACTACTATATGAGGCCCTGCGACCTCCCGACAGACGTTGACCATTACAATAGGGGAACGCTGCGTTGCTACATGTATGCAGTTTTCAAACATGAAGAGCAGCCCCTGAGAAGCCGTTGCTGTAAAAACCCTTCCCCCAGCAATAGATGCTCCTCTTAAAATACCCATTGCTGAGTGCTCGCTTTCCGGTTCGATTAGCTCTGCGTTCAGTAACCCTTGGGCCTTAAAGCTAAAAAGGGTTTCCACAACTTCTGATTGGGGAGTGATGGGGTATGCAGCAATGACATCTGGCTGGCATAACATTGCACCATAAGCTGCCGCTCTGTTTCCGTCCAGAACTTTAATCTCCCTCGAAGTACTCTTAATATTCATCTTATGCCTCTCTCACCATTTCGATAGCATTCGCAGGGCATACTCTGGCACAAATACCGCATCCCTTGCAATAGTCTAAATTAGCCTCGTAATGGTCTCCCATATCGCTCACACACCCTGCAGGGCAGAAGAGATAACAAACTCCGCACTGACAACATTTGCTTACTATCACCACTGGCCTTTGGTATCTCCACTCACCAGTTTTAAGCACCAATATCCTATCGGAATATGCCCAAGGTGCGTCAAATTCAGTTTTAAGTCTCATAACTCCTCCTTTAAAACCTCACAAACTCTGTTTCCTCAAATCCCCGCTCGACACACTTTCTATTTTGCTCCAGCCTATCGCCGCTAAAAAATTCTCCTAAGCTAGACAAGAGAAAATTCAACTGTACCCACCCCGTCGTGCGGGCAAAGGCACCAAGCATGCAGGTATTGGTCACTGCTATTCCTACTTCCTCCAAGCCTATTTTTGTCGCATCAACAGAGCCAATGAGTCCGATGTTTTCATGAAGTTGTTCTTTTAGTGGCTCAGTTGCGTTTAGAACGAGAATGCTGTCCGGTCTTATGCCTTCAAGCAAGCTTGTGGATGAGATAAGGCGGGGATCGATAACCATTAGACAGTCCGGGTGATATACCTTGGTTTTTTCCCAAATGGGTTTATCGTCAAATCGAGCAAATGCCATAACTGGCGCCCCTCGCCTTTCCATCCCGAACGAAGGGAATCCACTAGCCCATTTTCCCTCAAGGGTGAAAGCAGCAGCCAATATCCGTACTGCCGTAACTGCCCCCTGCCCCCCCCTACCATGTATCCGTATCTCTTTCATAGCACCCCTCCCATAAATTAGTCACACTATCTGAGAAGCCGGAATTAACGGACCATAAAGGCCGTTCTTAAGAATTAAGTACCGAAGAACAAGGTCTCCAAGCAACCCTGCAGAAATCGAAAGCCATAATAGGGATATTGGGATTCCTTCCGAAGTTGCTATAAAGCTGCTAACTACCACTCCCAGCGGGAGCATTACCCCAATTAGAACGACCCCTATCCAGAAAAGTAGCTTCCATCTTCCCACTACTATCTCCCTGACTGAGACTTTCCCAGTAGTCGAGCTGTATCTCGCCCCAATTAAGTAGACAGCGACAATAAAGGCGAATACTACTAGCAACACTCTGGCTATCCCTTCTACGCTAGATACGAACTCCGTGAAAGCACCACTAGTTAAAATAATGCTCACAGTTAGCTCAGCTCCACCCCAGAGTCCGGCCACTACGTACAAGACGGGAAGTAGAGCGGTGTTCCATAAGGGAATCCCATTGATACAACTCATGGCAAACCCGCCATATATGATGGTCAAAAAGGCCAGAATATCGGTTATCACCAGTAAGGCAATGGGTACGGTTGTCAATGCGGACAAGGCCATATGCATAGCCCCTAAAATAAGGAAGCCTACAACGAATATCAAACCTCGCGAGATCCAAGAGGTTTGCGGTCTGAGAACCATCCGATAAAATCGGAAAGGGTGTCCCAAGTAAAGTAAGTGGAGTCCGCCACCCAATACAGCACATATCAGCCAGCCTATAATCTCCCCCTGTAGAACTCCAAAAACTGAAGAAACGAGAAACACCCCTGCTCCTAACTCAATAAAGAAGAAGGCAAGCCAAAACAAAATGCCTCTCCGATCTACCCACTCCGTCTGCGGCGTATACTTTATCATCCATTCATAAGGTTTCACTATCTAGACCTCCACTCTTTACTTACCAGTAATGTAGTAGATTGAAGGCTCAGTACCATATTCTAAGTGTAGTGGGGATGCCATCTTTTCCTTTATAAGTACCGAAACTTCACTATAGGGATCATCAAGATCGCCAAAAGTCCTTGCCTTTACCGGACATGCGTTCACACAGGCAGGGGTTGCCTCGCGGTCTACTCCAGGTGTTAATCCTAACTCGATTCCTCTGTCAATCCTCTCCACACAGAAATTGCATTTAACCACCGTTCCTGACTGGAGTGGATACAGTGTCTTACCTATAGTTTCTAGTTCAGTGAAGCCTTGACCGGGGAAATATTCCTTTTCGCCATCAGCGTAGAACATACGCTGCTGGTAGGGACAAGCTATGACACAATATCTGCAACCAACACACTTGTCATAGTCAACCACAACAATGCCATCTTCTCTCCGGGTGCTGGCTCCGGTGGGACAAACTTTAACACAGGCTGCCTCTTTGCAGTGGTTGCAAAGCACAGGAAGTATTTGTTTGGTTACCATCGGGTATTTCCCGGTTTCGCTTATTAGTAGCCTGTTCCAGAAGATACCAGGGGGCAGAAAATGCTCCTGCTTACATGCAAGTATACAACTATAACAGCTAATGCACTTCGTTAAGTCTATTACCATCCCCCATCTCATGGAATCAACTCCTCCCTGATTTATTAACCCTGACCCTTACGGCAGTCTCAATGTTCAAACTGATTGGATCAGAATGCTTAAGGTCTATTTCCAATAAATCATCAAAGTTGGTTCCTTTACCCCTAGCGATGGGCAACCCTTTTGCCCAGTGGCCGCTGCAAGCAGCTATACCTACAGTTTGAGGATGTTGTCCTTCCATTAATTTAACTGGACCTTTAGCTTTTCGCCCGGTAACGGTTTCTATCTCTATTATATCCCCTTCACTTATGCCCTTCTGCAAAGCGGTATTTCTATTCATCGTGATATTGTAAGTATATGGGTTCATCTGGCTTACTTCATCTATCCATGGTTGCTCCATAGTAGCTGAGCCAGTATGGAGGATGTCCCGATATGAAAAGCAATATAAATCATACTCGGGATTATCCTCACGGTGGATCGAGCAGGGAAACCATGAAATCAGAGGGGTGTACTGAGTATAATCGACCTCAAGTCCTATCTTATCGGTTATTTCCCTCATCTTCTCTTTTACGTCCGTTATGAACTCCATGTAGACTGGTACTCGACAATCAACAAAGTACCTCCAGTACGCTTCCTCCACTTTCTTAGTCCACCGGATAAACCCTCGTTTCTTAAACCAATCCAAGCCATGCTCTGGGCCAAACTGGTACTTTAGTGCCCTATCAGCTAGCTGCTCCTCAGTGAATTTTTCATCCGGCTTGAGTTTATGTTCTTCATCAAAGCCCACAAACTCGTTTATGGCTTCGTTTAACATTTGCCTGTAGCCTAGCCTATCTAATAGTTCCCATATAACTTCCACGAAACCTCTTCTTTGGCCTTTTGGCTCTACTACCGGCTGCGTAATATGATAACACCAGTCTTCCATTCCATAGGGATAATTAAAATTAAAACCTCTTCCCTCGTACCAAGTTAACTGTTCCATATAACAAGTATCAGGCAAGACTATATCAGCGAAGCCTTCTGTCAGTTCAGTATTAAAGAGTTCGGAAACAACGATAAATGGTATCCTCTTAAGGGAGTCACTTATAGCTTCACGCGAGGCAACGCTCATCGGTGTGTTGCACCCCCAGCTGATCATCATCTCAAACCTGTAGGGTAACTTAATCTTCTGCCAAATTTCCTCTTGGTCGCTTGCTCCCAGAACACCCGGGTCAAGCCCTACCGCAAAGATATCTTTAAGCTGAGCATTACCCTTCATCTCAGGCTGCTTAATCGGCCATGGTGCAGCCGAGACGAAGGGTTCTACCTTTATCATCCGCTGAGGTAGACTGGCTAGTTTATGTGCTTGCTCACGTGTAATAGTATCTCCACCTTTTACTATAATATTGCCCTTGCTATCCTTTACCGTTTCTTGGCTTACTTTACCCTCTAGCCCATCATTAGTGTTAGTCAACTCATCAATGTACTTAGGTGGATGCAATACGCCAGGGCCAAAGAAATCGCTTTCTAGAAACCCATCAAGACCTTTGCGTGGCGAGAAAGCGAACTTGCCTGTCTCAGGATAACCCAAAGACCTTGCTGGCCAGCCTACTGTTCCTCCGGGTACATCATGTGCTCCGACAATTGAGTTAAGAAGGGAAATAGCAAAACACGTCTGGAGTGAATTTTCATGGCCCTCTCCTCCACGAAAGAGAACCGCTGAAGCTGGCCTGAGTGGTAGTTCATGACCATCAATATTGATAATGCTTCCTACCTGAGCTTCTTCAGCAAACTCCTTAGCGACCCTATGGATTATGGCAGCCGGGACAGAACTCACCCCCGCTGCCATCTCCGGGCTATAATGTTTAAGGTGTTCCTTTACTGCTTGGAAAACTGGCGAGCATTTACCCCCCCCTACTTCATATTCCCCTTCCAAGGCATAATTAATCTCGCGTGCCGTAGCATAATCGGGAATACTTCTGTTATCATAGGGTACAGCTCGCCCTTCGTCAGTATCCCAAACCAAACACCGCTTGGTTTCTTTATCCCTCACGTATTTTCCATCTGACCTTATAAGATAAGGGGCGTTGGTCTTGGTCCTTAGAAAAACCGCATCGAATATCCCCAACTCATTGACAATGACATTGCACATAGCAAGGGCCAAGGCCCCATCTGTACCAGGAATAATCGGTATCCATTCTGTTGCTTTACCGCCAGCTAAGTTACACATCGGGTCAAAGATAACGAATTTCGCCCCCCTGGCTCTTGCTTCAGCAGCAAGTCTGGCAGATATCATTGCTGAGTGCCCAGCCCCCACACCTTTACTAGCCCCAAAGTAAATGATATAGTTGCAATATTTAAAATCAGGAACAATGGACCATGAATCATTCACCATGCCAGCCACTAGATGTGCTCCAGAACCGCAGTGGAGGCCGCCTCCACCCACCCAGACATTACTTATTCCTAGCCTGTGAAATGGCCTCATGGCAAATGAAGCATAGAAGGATCTCAGGATTGACATTTGCACCATTATTTTCTTGGGATTATCCTTGATAATCTTCCCCATCTTTCCCGCTATCTCATCAAGAGCCTCCTCCCAAGAGATCTCCTTCCACTTTGGGTCAACATATAAACCCTTTTCCGGATTCGTCCTCTTCAGTGGCACGTTTAAACGGTTGGGGTCATAGAGTACCTGCAGCCCGGCTATCCCTTTGGCACACACACCGCCTTGGGCTCCCATGTCACTATCAGGCATCCCTTCCACCTTCACCGCTACTCCGTTTATGCGACGAACCCGAATACCACAACCAGCGTAGCACCTGCCACATATGGTAGGTACCCAAGTGTCTTCAATAATGTCCATTGCTCACTCTCCAAGTATGAATTTTATTGCAACTTTAATTCTCATATCCAATAACCCGAAGGGCGTCAAGCAAAGCTTGTTTTGGCAAGTGCCCCGGGCTCTGCCTGTGGGTATCTACATAGGTAATCCGAAACAAAGAATTAAATGGCTTCAATCTTATCTACCTAGATCTAATACTGCTTAACCTTGTAAATCTTGCACAGCGCTGTTTTTAGTGGCCAGCCACCACCGCGCTTGGAACAGACAACGGGCGCATCCTCTATGACCACGTTTATATTTGATTCCCACACCCCATGCAGCCAAGGTTCCTCTCCAGGCAGTTCCGGAAACCACCACCCATGCTCGGCATGAACCACCCTTGGGTCTATCCCGTCAAAGTACTGGCATTTCATTCTGATCCGGCCTCTGGGCGTCTCAATCCACACCCAATCGCCATTACTGATATCCAACTTGGTTGCTGTCTCTGGATTGATTTGCACCAGCGGGTATGGGTGCCTTCGGCGCAAAGTATCGACTTGCCGTTTTTCTGAATGATACATGGGCATGAATCTGCCGCCAGTTATCAGCATTAGTGGATACTGCTTGGCGAGTTCAGGGGTACTGATTGTATTTTCAAAGCTCTCTTCATAGCTAGGCAATGGGTCATATCCAAGCTTTTCAAGAATAGTTGAATACAGTTCAACCTTTCCTGTGGGTGTCGCAAACCCTATCCTCTCGTGCTTTCTGTATTCGTTAGGCGGAAAATCATACCCCCCTCGTGCCATAAACTCTTTAAAGGTCACGCCAAGGGGTTTAAGTTGGTAATCATAAACCTCTTCAAGGTTCTTCCATGGCCAGTATTCCTCCTGCCCAAGCCTTACCCCAAGGCCACGACAAAACTCATAGTCTGTCCATCGCTCATACTCACGGGGCATTATAGCTGGCAAAGCTTGCTCTCCAGTAATCGTAAAATTGTCATACGACAGCCCAGTGGATAGATATGGTCTTTCCAGCCATGACGCAATTGGCAAAACATAGTCAGCAATTTCAGCCGAAGGTGTTAGCCAGTAATCACAGACTACATAGAGTTCGAGGCTCTTTAACGCCTTATACACCAGCCTAACATTAGCTTGTGTGAGCATAGGATTACTAGCCTGAGTTATCACGGCTTTCACTGGATATGGTTTACCAGTAAGGATGGCCCGATACATAGTTGGTGCGTGACCGAGAACAATAGTACGCTGTCTCCCGCATTTTTTACCCCATACCCTTTTATCTTCGAACAAATCATTTCCCGGCCAAGCAATTAGTTTGAATCGATCCGCACCCAACTGTTTGTTTTTCTGCTCTGGGGGCAGCATATCGCTAAGCTCCATCTCCCGTTCAGTTATACATTTACTAGGTCCAGGGAGATAAGTGCCCCCCTCAACGTCGATGTAGCCTAGTATTGCGGACAAAATAAGATCAGCCTGAATGCCTTCCAATGCATTCTGCTGGTGCTCTAAGCCCATACCACTGATGCTGACTCCCGGGCTATTCATGGCAAACATCTTGGCTGCCTCTCTGATTCTTTCTGCTGGCAACCAGGTTATCTCGGCCACCCTTTCCGGTGAATACTCTTGGACACGCTCAGCAAGCTTATCGAAGCCATAACACCATTTTTCAACGAACTCCTTATCATAAAGGTTCTCTTGAATAACAACATTTATCATAGCCATGAGTAAGGCGGTGTCAGTCCCCGGTCTGATTTGCAACCACAGGTCAGCGAGTTCAGCTGTTTTCGTTCTTCTAGGGTCGGCAACTATAATCTTAACCCCTTTCTCCTTAGCATCACGTAGGCCTTTCCATATGCGGGTGTAAGATTGCTGAGGATTTTGCCCTATTATAAGAACGCACTTGGTCAAGCCTCCCTTTTCAAGAGACAGTTGTATCCGATGGCGCAATGACCAGCCAACTGTTGCCAGACTGGTGGTAACAAATGGGGCACTACAGATGCTGGAAGCTCCAACAAAGTTTGGGCTTCCAAAGAGATTGAGAAACCGAGTCAAAAACTGCTCATGGCCGTGACCAGTCCCACCAGTTGCGGCTACCGCCTCTGCTCCATATTTTTCCTTTATCTCCTTCAGCCCTTTGGCAATCTCTTCAATTGCTTGGGCCCAAGATATCTGTGCCCACTTTCCTTCTCCCTTTTCACCAGCCCTCTTTAGTGGGAATCTAAGGCGGTCGGGGTGGGAAAACTCCTCTTTGACCCCGTTCAATCTTAGGCATGCTCCACTCGGTGGAAATACAGCGTCTACTAAAGGGTAAGAGCGATCCTCTTCAATCTTGACCAGCCTTCCGCCCTCGCTATGGACAAGTACCCGGCACCGTGAATGGCACATCTCACAAAATGCCCTCTTCGCTTGTTTTAGTCTCATAAAAACCTCCTACTGAATACCCGCCAGCTTGCTGCTGCGGATTTCACTCTACTCAACCATCAAGCAAGACTCCTATGTACTCCGTTTACGCGATGAGAACCCCACAGCCAGCATAGCACCTGCCACATATGGTAGGCACCCAAACATCTTCGACAATGTCCATTGCTACCACCCTCCATGAAATGCCACTTTAATTCAGCCAATTAACTTGACCTAGCTTCCCTCAAAATAGCGAATCCAGCACATTCACAGTCCAGTGAATGAACTTTTCCTCGTTCTGCTCCCAGCGCTCTAGGAAGTCCTTAACTAACGAATCAGTATTTTCTATAACCCTCTGTATTTCCTCTTGGGTAATGTCGCTAAGATGAACACCGGCGACAACACAACTGGGCCTTCTTGTGTGTTTACTGATCAGATAGGCCACTTTTTGAGCTATGAGGTCGTCCTTATGTCCAAGCCTGGTAATTACTGATGTGGAGGTTCTCCTTTCTTGGTGATGGTACTCTCCTACAGCTACTGCACCTATGTGAGCGTTTTCATTGAAAATGTAAACCACGAAGTCGTCCCCCATCCTACGTGCCGAAAGATTAATCTTTACTCTGCCCTCTCCCCAGGTTAGCTCCATAGTCTCCTCCCATTAGGCGCTTGATATCAGGCAGTTAATTTGTCTTTACTGGACACTTGGTTTCCTAAAGAGTAGTAGTTTATAAGCTCCTTTACCGCTCTGGCTGCCTGACCAATGGTTGGGTAAAAAGGTATATGCGCATCCCTAATCTGTGCCCTCAAATCTGCAAGTACTCTCCAGCGCCAATTATCCATTTCCTCAATCCCCAAGCTTCTATCGCCAACTACAACAACTAGTGGCTTTAGGCCTGCCTTATGTACCTCTATGTATTTGTTGACTTCGTTTTTGGCTTGTGTTGGAAATTCGCTTTCACTCGATGGCCAGTCCTCTGACACGTTAGCAATGAGGAAATCAAAATTCTGGTGCTTTGCCATCATTTGGAGTACATCCCCCTCATCGATACCTGTGTCTTTCATGATGCTCAAATCAGCTGGGTTTCCTATCCAGTCCCATATAATAGGTGCCTTCTCTTTTAGTTCCTCACATATCTCTGACGGCAACGGAATAACGTTGAGCCCCATTTCCTCACACTCATCCGCAGATAAAACACCTCTACCGCCTCCTCCTCCTGTAATACCTACCCTAATCCCTTTAATAGGAGGCAAGAAGTAGAAAGCAACGGCAAAGTCTATTAACTCATCCAAATTTCGAGCTGGGACAGCGCCTGCTTGCCGTATGGCCACACTCCATATATCCCAAGAGCCAGCCAGGGCAGCCGTGTGTGATGCAGCTGCTTTTGCCCCAGCCTTGCTCCTTCCGCCCTTAGCAACAACGACCGGTTTTGAACGAGCTGCGTTGCGCAGGGTGGAAAAGAACCTTCTGCCGTCTTTCACTCCCTCGATGTAGCAGAGAATTATCTTGGTTTCTGGGTCTTGAGCGAAATAATCAAGGAAGTCTGATTCATCCAAGTCGAGAGCATTGCCATAGCTGACAACTTTGTTGAAGCGCAAACCCCGGAGTGCACCAAAACGAATAAGGTCTGTAGAATTCCCCCCGCTCTGAACAGCCGCACTCAAGGAGCCAGCCTCATTAGGAAGGTCATACCCCGTAGAGCAGAATCCTTCTTTTGGACAATAAACCCCAAAACTGTTTGGGCCTATTAGTCGAATGCCATAATCCTTGGCTCTCCCTAGGATTTGTTTGTCAAGTTCCTTAAGCTCTTCACGCCCTGTCTCACTCGCACGGCCAGCAAATATATGGAGAACCTTAACGCCCTTTTCGGCACATTCTGTCAAGAGGTCAAGTGTTCTATCTATAGAGATACAATCTATCACATAGTCAATTGAATTTGGAACATCTTTCAGACTGGGATATGCCTTAAGGCCAAAGATTTCCGGTCGCCTAGGATTTATGGGATAAATCTTTCCTCTGTAACCATAGATTTGTAGACGGCGAACGAAGTCACCTCCACGGCGGCCTACTCCTTCAGATGCCCCCACTACAGCAACAGACCTTGGATAAAAGACAGGGTCAAGTGAATTCGTTTCCATGACTATTCCTCCAATATCACTCTGGCATCAACAACAGTGGCTCCATCCTGATATGCAAAAATGGGATTAAGGTCAAGCTCCTTTATCTCAGGACTTTGCTCAACGAGGTTAGAGACTTGAAGCAATAACTGCTCCAGACTCGGTATATCTACTGGCTCCTGACCACGGTAGCCCCCAAGTAGAGGGTAACCCTTTATCTCCCTAATCATCTGGTTAGCGTCTTGCCTAGTTAAAGGGACAATCCTGAAGGAGACATCTTTAAGAACCTCGACCAGAATGCCGCCCAAGCCAAACATAAGTACCGGACCAAACTGTACGTCTTTAGACATACCAATAATTACCTCTACTCCTGGATGGGCCATCCTTTGTACTGATACCCCTTCAATTTTTGCCTGAGGGTATTTTTCTTCAGCGTTTCGCAAGATGTCATCATAAGCTTTAGCTACTTGCTTTGCTGTTCTCAACCCGAGCTTAACACCTCTAGCATCACTCTTGTGCAAGATATCTGGCGAGGCTATCTTCAGCACCACAGGAAACCCAAGCTGATGGCTTTTGGAGACTGCCTCCTCCTTGGATTTAGCTAACTGAGTCTCAATAACCCTTATTTCTGCTTGCTTAAGGAAGTCCTTAGACTCAGTCTCTGTTAGTATCGTTCTACCTTTATCTCTAATGTTAGCTAGTATATTCATCTCGTCTCCCGCTCTTTTTACATTTACAAATTAGATGACTTCACTGAAGACAATAGGTGCCTCGGGATAAATGAATCTCCCCCTAGCAGGCTGGGGGGCATTCTTGCTACATTTTGGTAAAACCTACGACTTACTCCAGCTAGTGCTTGTTTACTCATTTATCTCTGTTGCCCTCAGTCTTTATCAAGTTTCGAACATAATCGACTACTTGGTCAGTATTTGTCCCAAGGCCAAAAACTTCCTTGACACCATTCTCTTTGAGGTCGGCAATATCCTCATTAGGTATAATGCCACCTACTATTAGCAGTATGTTTTTCCTTCCCTTTTGGCGAAGCAGCGCCAAGACTCGGGAGCATAGTTCTCTGTGAGCACCAGATAAGATACTCAGCCCAATGATATCCACGTCCTTTTGGATAGCACTATCTACTATCATCTCTGGGGTTTGGCGAAGCCCGGTGTAAATCACCTCCATGCCAGCCTCGGTGAGGGCACGAGCTATCACCTTAGCACCTGCCTCATGGCCATCTAACCCTGGTTTAGCGATGAGAACCTTAATTTTCTTATTCATGGTCGCTCCTTCTCTAGACTATAATAGGTTGCTTATATTCACCAAACACTTGACGTAGAACACTGCAGATCTCACCTAAAGTGGCGTGGGCTCTTACCGCGTTCTGCATAGCGGGAATGATATTGATAACTCTTCCCTCCGCCTTAGCTTCCGCTACGTTTCTTAGCTCTGCCAAGCTTTCCTCCATTTTAATTTTATTTCTTTTCTTTCTAATTTTGTTTAGCCTCTCGATTTGCCGGTTTTCTCCCTCAGGGTCACCCTTAAACGTAGGTATCTTTAGCTCCTCCCCCAGAACGAATTTATTTAGTCCTATCACCCATCTCTCTTGATGCTCTACTTCCTTCTGGTAGTGGTACATGCCTTCAGCCATCTGCTTTAAATAGTAACCCTCCTCTATAGCAGCCATAGCACCCCCTCTAGCTTCTACTTGATCGTACCAATATCTAGCCCTCTCTTCTAGTTGCTTTGTGAGATACTCTACATAATATGAGCCACCCAGAGGGTCTACAGTCGTTCCCGTAAAGCACTCGTCATGCAAGATGTGGGTGGTCAAATTAGCAAGGCGTGTAGATTCAAAGGTAGGGATGGCTAGGCCTTCATCATATGCTGGTGCAAGAATATGTTCGACACCACCAAGAATAGAGGCCAAAACATGCACCGTCGTGCGTATCACGTTATTAAGTGGCTCTTGGGCCGTTAACTTGTTAGAAGCAGTATATGTGGTTATCCTAAGCGCTAATACCCGAGGGTCTTTTGTATTAAATCTCTCCCGAGCGATTCTCGCCCAGAGTCTGCGCACTGCCCTGAATTTAGCCACCTCTTCGAACAGGTCACTATCTGAACTCATATGAAGGTTGATACGAGGCACAAAGGTCTCTGGACCTACTCCCTTCGATTTTGCCGCCTCAATGTAGCAAATGAGATTTGCAATCCCAAAGCCCATTTCTTGAGAGGCATTAGCCCCTGCCCACCGCGTGGTGGTTGTGCAAGTATATTGCGGCTCCCAAGAGGGGATATTCTTACAAACATACTCAACCACATCAGAAGCTAAGTCCACTGCCACCCGAGGGCTAAAGATAAAGGTGCCCCGTCCCGTGAATTCTTTGAATGGGTCATTTTGAAACCGCACCCTCATTTTGGCAGGCTCAAGGTTATTTGCTTCATAGTTCACATACAGCATAGACATTATCCATGGGCCAAGACTATTTGCACCTGCTGCTATGCGCATGTTCTCCAAAGGGATACCTGATAGTGCATTTTTCAAGTCATCGAGGGTATCCAAGGCTAATCCCACTTTACCTACTTCTCCCTTGGCCATAGGGTCATCTGAATCTAAACCTACTTGGGTAGGCAAATCAAAAGCCAAAGCTATCTGCCTTGAGCCTGCAGCATAAAGTGCCTTATATCTCTCCTTAGCCTCTTCCCCTGAGCCGTAGCCTGAATAAAAACCTAGCGGCCACCGCCAAGCTCGATAGCCTAACGGATCCCTACCCCTCGTATAAGGATACTCTCCCGGAAGCCCTGTATCTTGGACGGGATCTATTTCAGCGAGGTCAAGCGGAGTGTAGACTCTCTTAATTTCAAGTTCCCCACTCCCTGAAGTAAATTTGTCTTTCGTTTCCTCTTTCACCCCACCGCTATAAGTTCGGAACTGGGGCTTGACTTCCCCCGGTGCTTGTCTTTCTTTGAGGGGGCCTTTTTCCCATTGAGCGAATTTGGCCTGAAATTTCTCCACAAATTGTGGGGTATAAACACTTTGTCTCTCGATTCCTTTTCCCATCTTCATCCTCCTTATAGAATTTCGCCGAATCTAGCAAAACTTCTAATGAATTCTCTTGTCGTAGCCTTTCCAATAGGACTCCCTTAACTCTCGGCGTAGCACCTTACCTGTAGCACTCTTAGGCAAGCTTTCTAAGAAATCCACGGACACAGGTTTCTTATAGCTGACAAGATGCTCTTTACAAAACTCGATAATCTCTTTCTCGCTAGCTACCATACTTGGCCTGAAGGCTACCACTGCCTTAATTGCCTCCCCCCACTTCTCATCAGGCACACCGAAAACGCAGGCCTCCAGCACTGCTGGATGCCGATGGAGTACCTGCTCCACCTCACTTGGATAGACATTGAGTCCACCACTCACAATCATCTCACCCTTGCGGTCCGTCAGAAAGATATACCCATCTTTATCCTTCTGCCCGATGTCCCCCGTGTAAATCCAACCGTCCTTGAGTACCTCAGCCGTCTGCTCGGGATTGTTGAGATAGCCCATCATAGTGTGGTCACCCCGAACAATAAGTTCTCCAGTTACACCGTAAGGAACTTCCTTGCCATCATCGTCCACAATTTTGACCTCCACCATGGTATATGGTCTACCCACCGAGGCTAGGCGAGCTACCTCCTCAGGTGTTCCTTCAAGTATATGCTCCTCCCTGCGTAGAGCACATATTGTCATTGGGGCTTCGGACTGTCCGTAGTTTTGCAGGAAGACAGGGCCAAAAATCTTGATTGCCTCTTCAAGTTTCCCTACGGGCATTGGTGACGCCCCATAAATTATAGTGTGGATACTGCTAAAATTGTATTTCTTAATGTCGGGATAAGTGACGAGACGGACGAGCACTGTGGGTACTGTCTTTATTATGGTTACCCCCTCCTTCTCTATCATAGGAAAGGCTATCTCGGGACGGAAACTCCTGGTTATTATATGAGTTGCACCTCTTACCCAGCATGGCATTATGAAAGCACCAACAGCGTGATATAGGGGCTGAAGCCCTAAATATACATCTTTATCATCCATATACGGCAGACTATCCATTAGGAGGTTTCTAGCTATGGCTAAATATGAACCACGGCTCAGCATCATCCCTTTCGGTTTTCCGGTAGTCCCGGCACTATAGGCTATGCGACCGAGCTCATCATTTGATATTTCTGCCTCTGGCTCTATAGAACTGCCATCGGCTATCAGAGCCTCATAGTCCAGCCACCCTTGAGTAGCACCAGTAATAGCTCGGAAGCTTGGAATTACAGCCGTGAAACACTATCACCTTGGCTGGTTCTGTAACCTCCAGCAGCGATATAGTAGGAGCTGTACCCAGACTGGAGATGGCCCTTACCTTCGCTTCGTAAACGAGGTATTCTCCGGCTGCCTTTCCTCCGGACGTAGTATATTTATCGTCGTATTTGACCACCTCAAAGATATATGGCTGCCCGGCAACAGTAACGCCGCCGGCTTCATTCAGTTCCTCGGCCGCCTGCTCAACTCCCCAAAGAACACCCAATCCCCATGCAGCCGGCGTCCCAGACAGTGCCGCACAAACCCCATATTTCAGTACCTTCGGCGTTGGAGTTGGCTCTAGAGTTGGAGTTGGCTCTGGAGTTGGTTGACCACAACCAATAAGCAAGGTAATTACCGACATAATGACTAGTGCAGTCACAACTATAAATGATGCTCGGCTTTTCATTTAGACCTCCTTCGCACAAAATTTGACTGGCCTTGGCTATATTAAAAGGACATTCCTCACCTCCTATTGCCATAAATAATTTTGAACTAGAATTTTACCGCATTCCTTTGATGTCCCAAATCTCTCACACCTGGCAACTTCTGTTTAGCCCACCCTTGGTCATAAGGAGTTAAGAAGAAAATTGAGCTCTTTACGTAAGTAAAGAGCCACTGACCATTGATTTTAGCATACTCGTCATCAATAACAGCTGCTAGCCAAAAAGCGGTGCCACCACCCATCGTGCCTGGCATCCACAGGTACCAACGAGCACGAGCTTTATTGCCCTCAGGGGCGATATAAGCGTTCAGAAAATAATGGGCATGAAAATCATACCCTGGCTGTCTAAAATGATCATATAGTTCTCTTCTTCCGCTAAGAATGCCTTGCTCCTTTCCCCTATCCCAGACAGCATCTTCCGTAAATAGTTCTACTATTTTACTAGCTATAGACTTCAGCTCCTCTCCACTTTTCAGCATGCCAGAGCTGTCGAATCTGGCGTCCACCAACTGACCGTACCGAGCCTTGAGCTTCCTAATAGCCTCCACATCTTCTAGAATCTGTATTCTTTTCTCCAACTCTTCCAGAGTTGCCATTTCTCCTCCTACCTCTTACGCGTATCATCTCCTTGAGCAGCTTTCCACCAAAATCTCAGCATTACATTACCTGAATTTGTTAAATTATACCCTCTTGTTTCAGTTTATAAAGCTTCTCCGAGCTAAACCCTAGGAGCCCGCCATATATTTCCTCGTTGTGTTCTCCTATTTTTGGAGCAGGAGAACAGATAGAACCCGGAGTGAGTGAAAGCTTTATGGGCATTCCCGGTACCAAGAGGTTACCAAGCTCGTCATAATGCAGATTCTCTATCATTTGACGGGCCTCTACCTGCTTGTCCTGAAGAAGCTTATCTACTGTGTTTACTCTGGCACATGGGACTCGTGCCTCCTGCAATATATTAATCACTTCGTCGACCGTTCTTTGTGCCATCCACTCCTTAAGCACTCCGTCTATAAGGTCGGCATTATCGAATCGCACCATATCATTCTTTGCAAACTTGGGGTCACTAGCCATGTCTTCTCTGCCGATTGCCTTCGTAAGCCTCTTCCAGATCGGGTTAGTAGTCCCTGTGATTAACACCCATCCATCCTTGGCTTCAAAAATGCCGATGTAGGAATGGAAACCTCGGTTAGCAACTTGCTTGCGTATCTCACCATATACCTGATAAAGTAAAAGAGCCCCCATGCACTGGGTAGCAAAAACCGCCATGTCAAATAGGGACACATCAACAGCCTGTCCTAGGCTTGTCCTTTCCCTGTGGTAAAGGGCAAGAACGATTCCGAGAGCGGCACATTGCCCCGCGCTGATATCGTTATACGTAATGGTCGTCTTTAAGGGAGGGTCGCCGGGGAAGCCGGTTAGTATCATGCCACCTGACCTCGCCTGAGCGTTATGGTCAAAACAAACCAGCTTGGCATCTGGCCCGTTCTGGCCAAAGCCTGATATCCCCGCTACGATAATTCCAGGGTTAATTCCACGCAGCTGGTCATAGCTTAGCTTCTCTGCTAACTTGGTGCCAGGGGTAAAATTATGAAGGACAACATCGGAGTGCTTGACCAGTTCCCCGAAAATTTTCATGCCTTCTTCCGTGTTTAGACGCAGGCTGATGCCCTTTCTGCTTCGCCCGACAATTTTATATGAAAGAGTCTCCCCATCGGGACCCAGCAGCCCCCAACTTCTATCCCCGGCTCCCTCCGGTTCTTCCACTCTGATGACCTCTGCCCCCATATCTCCCAGCAGCATTCCACAAACAGGGCCAGATTGGAAGCGAGACAAGTCTAGTACTCTTATACCTTCAAGGACACCCAATCTCTCACCAACCTCTCTCGGCACAGCTTTTTGCATATTCAGACTGCTGTGCCCGAACAGTTGCAATCTGCTCCTCAGTAAGCCACTTACTGAGGTCCACTTGATCCGAGGGGTAGTGGCCACGTTCAAACCTCCAGGCTTCGTTAAATGGCTTGGTAGCATCAAAGGCCATACCGCCCTCCCAGCCACCGACACCGCGCTCTTTTATCTCGCTCGGCTGGGCAGCTATACCTCTCATGCCTCCAGATAGCCCGAAGATGTCTCTTTCAGGATTAACCCGGGTCTCAATTGCCCACATCACGTCATCGGCGTTATAAATATCTATGTCCTCGTCAACGGCAACAGCCATCCGCAGTCCAGGCGCGTTTGCCAGAGCCGCCGCAAGTATGTTGCGTTGGAATCCCTCGTCCTGTGCTCGCTCTTTACGAATCTGGAAGATAACACCACCGCCCCACTGCAGGCTGATCGGCACAAAAACATCAACCACGATACCAGGAGCAATCCTCTCTGCCATCTCAATGAAGCCAGCTTCCCTCAGTAAATCATATCCAGCATACTCCATCCCGCGGGCCATGGGTGTGTGGAAGATGACCTTTCCCTTGCGGTGGGTTATTGCTGTTACCTGCAACTTGCGTACCCGCCATGACCTGCCCATATAACCTTCCCACTCCGGGAAGAAGGGTGCTACAACCTGCTTCTGTAGTTGTTCTGCCTCGTCACTCTCCCACACATTCTCACTGTACGGTTCGAGGTAACCCTCGAGAACAATTTCGGAATTGGCGATGGCATAGGTATCGACTGTCTTGCATTTAACAATGTCCACTGGTACCTTTTGAAAAGCACCGGCTATTCCGACCTCGTTCATACCCCCATGTACTATAGTACGCACATTCCAGGCTCCAGCTACCATCTGGACTGCCAGCGGGGGATTGATATTGACTGTGATCGGTATTCTCTCATCCCTGCGGGTTTTAAATGCTGCCATTCCAATATGAGTTATCTGCGCTGTGGATAAAGACGCCCAGTCCTTGCCTCTAAAATGTATCCTATTGAATGAAAGATTAGTTCCACCATCAAAATAAGGCCCCATCATTAATTGGATACCAGCACCGAGAATGCGCCCCGCGTCCTTCTCAGTATGCTTGATTATAGGAAGCATTGCCAAGACGTCAATGTTATCGGTAACGACAACCTCTTGGCACGGCGCATCTTTCACTATATTATTTGGCAGGGGATTCATAAGGGCATCCCTAAATCTGAACTTTAACTGTTTCGGGTCGTCTTCACCAAATAGATCGGCAATCCTGTCACGTCGGCTTAAGATACTCCCTACATCGTAAAAATTGGGATAACCCTTGATGTTCTCGAAAAGAAGCGCTGGGCCGCCATCAAGTGCCTTCTGAATACCTGCAATCTCATAGATTGGGTCAACCTCCTGCTTAATATGCAGAACCTCGCCCTTTTCCTCTAAGTACTCCAAGGCGCCCCTTACGCTGGTTACATCCTTTTTGCCCATATTAGCAACTCCTTCCTTATTTTGTTACCTGCTTTAGAAAATCCTTAACTAACGAATCAGTGTTTTCTAGAACCCTCTGTATTTCCTCTTTGGTAATATCATCAACATGCACGCCAGCGATAGCGCAGCTGGGCTTCTTCGTATGTTTACTGATCAGATAGGCCGCTTTTTGAGCTATGACGTCATCCTTATGTCCAGGTCTGGTAATTACTGATGTGGAAGCCCTCTTTTCCTTATAATCGTACTCTCCTACAGCTACTGCGCCTATGTGAGCGTTTTCATTAAAAATGCAGACTACCAAGTCTTCTCCCATCTCCTGTGCCCAAAGACTAACCCTTACCTTGCCTTCTCCGCGGGTTAGCTCATATCTATTTACTGATTTCATACTATATTGCTTTCTTCTTTGCTACGTATCCCCGGCCACCTTTGAAAGAGATTATGCTCGACGCCAAAAATATCCAGCACTCTGCCTATTGTTTGGTCAACGATATCCTGAATAGTTTGGGGCTTATGATAAAAGGCAGGGACCGGTGGGAAGATAATAGCTCCCATCTCTGTCACTCTTTCCATGTTTCTTAAGTGACCTAGATGGAGGGGAGTTTCTCTTACCAGCAGAATTAGCTTTCTTCTTTCCTTGAGCGTGACGTCAGCAGCCCGGGTTAGCAGGTTATCAGCGTATGAACCGGCTAATGCCGACAGGGTCTTCATACTGCAAGGGGCAATTACCATACCATCTGCCCGAAATGAACCACTGGCAACCCGAGCTCCGATGTCATTGATATCGTATGAGTAATCCGCCAGCGATTCCACCTCTTCCAGTTTCCAGTCAGTTTCTTGCCTGATAATCTTCTTTCCAGCTTGGGAGATTATCAAATGCGTCTCAATGCCACTCTTTCCAGACAATGTTTCCAATAATCTTATCCCGTATATCGCTCCGGAAGCACCGGCTATTCCTACTATTATTACCATTACTTCATCTCCTTAATATCCAAGAGTCACCATGCTATAACTCAATATTCCTAGTAAGGCACGTAATACTCACGCATGTAGAAATTTATCACAGGTGAAACTTATTGTCAAGACGCACATTGTGAATAAGCAGTAAATAGCTTATTCTAGAGGCTCTCCATAAAGGTGAGCCACCACAAATCATCTATTTCCTCTCCTTTCCTACACTCTACGATACGAACCTAAGTAAAGGATGGTTTGCTAGTTTAGCCATAAATGCCTATAATTCTTATAAGTTTCACCAGCCAGAGGGTATAATTGAGATTAGGATTAGGTGAACAGCCATGAGCATAAGCAAAGAAGATGGAAAAGGGAACCTAAACTTTATCATGTCGTTCATACGCACCTTTGATATATTGAATAGATATCTTGAGATTGAATTGATGAAATACAAGACTAGTCCTATTCGGTTTGCTGTGATGAATGCGATAGTCATACATGGGGGTCGAATGGTGCCGACAGCTATCAGCAAGTGGGTATACCGGGCGCCAAGGACGGTTACATCAATGATTGACTCGCTCGAACGCGATGGTCTGATACGCAGAGAGCCAAACACAAAGGACCGCAGGTCTATAAATATCGTGGTAACCGAGGAAGGATGGGATGAAACCAGTAAAAAGGCCCCCGTGGCTGAAGAAATGGACCGAAGGGCTTTGTCCTGTCTCAGTGAAGAGGAACTAAATACATTAAGTGGTATATTAAAGAAATTAAGGAGACATCTGTTAAGCGAGATTGAGAAAACCCTGAACAGATGAGTTCTGAGAAGACAACGACAGTCGATTGACCTGCCCCCATTAATTGGTCCACCCTTTAAGTTAGTATTATCAATCTTGAACCTGCTGCGGATTTCGGTGAAATCGGCCACCGATCCCGCTCCAAATCGGCCACCTTCTCGGTCAAATCGGCCACCCCTGGCAGGGGTGAGTGGAGCAGTGCCGGGCTTTAAGTCAGTTTAGCTCAAGTTATTGTCATCTGCAAGTTTCCCTCCTTTCGCATTTCTTTGATTTACCGGCGCCTCGGTGTTAGCGGATTCGCCCTGGTTCTTACGCATGGAATCGCCTCTAAGCTCTATTTTGTAGGCGTTATGGAACAGGCGGTCACATATGGCGTCGGCCAGAGTAGGGTCGCCGATATTGGGATGCCAGTCCCCGATGGGGCACTGGCTGGTGATGACAGTAGCGCCCGACTGGTAGCGGTCCTCCACGATCTCCAGCAGGTCCCGCCGCTCCCAGTCTGTGGGAGGGATGAGCAGGAAATCATCGATAATCAATAGTTGCACTTTTGCCAGTCTGGTGAGGGTCTTCAGGTGCGAGCCATCTCCCCGGGCCTGCTGCAGGCTTTCAAACAGTCTGGGCGCCCGCAGGTAAAGGACGGGATAGCCTGCCCGGGCGGCGAAGTTGCCCAAGGCGCAGGCGATGTATGATTTCCCGATTCCGGTGGGGCCGGTGATGAGCACATTGCGGCGGGCGTCTATCCACTGGGTACTACCCAACTCCAGCATCACCTGTTTAGCCAAGCCCCGGGGGTGTCGGTAGTTAATGTCCTCCATGGCGGCCGTCTGGCGGAGCCTGGCATTCTTAAGCAGCCGCTTAAGCCGCTGGTTGTCGCGGTAGTGAGGTGGGCCCCATTGTTAGGACAGGATAGGGGCTGTATTAAGATTGGGTCCCGCTATCCTCAAGGGGTCTGTTAAGGATGCTATCATACCTTCATAGTTAGATTCCACCGGGATTGAGCTAAATACCTCAGCTGGCGTCCGGTAGCCCAAGGCTTGGTGGGGACGCTCGGTGTTATAGAAACGGAAGTAGTTACCGATACCAGCCCT
>Ga0210003_1000704_pt1 | contig 30199 bp, 20 predicted proteins | sample LantaG_FD_182804 | JGI IMG/M metagenome (GOLD analysis project Ga0210003, IMG submission 182804) | Deep subsurface microbial communities from Baltic Sea to uncover new lineages of life (NeLLi) - Landsort_02402 metaG (SPAdes) (version 2) | ecosystem: Environmental > Aquatic > Marine > Oceanic >... | reverse complement strand
GGAGGTTAGATATGCACCCAATATGTATGGCGTCCCCAGATATGCCCCCCCAAGAGGCTATGCTAACTCCAGCTTTCTCTTGAGCACCTTTGGATATTTGTCCCAGGTTTTGCCTTGCAGGAGTCTGCCTGTTTTCTTCTTGTTTACACCCCCCCACTGTTTAAAGAAGAATGGCACCGCTGCGTTCTTACAGAGATATTTGATTTCAATCACCCATTCCTCTTTCATCAGCCGCGCACCCGGCCCCGATTCACCACCTACGATAACCCAGTCTATACCGTCAATCGCTAAATCAGGCAGAGGCCCAAGTAAGGGTTCCAATGAGAGAAACCTTACGAAGGGATTAACTGCTCGCAGTTCATCTGCGCGACCAACGTAATCGTTATTCTCAATGGTGACCCCCATCCATATATTTTCCGACCACTGGAGTAAAGGCGCGAGCTTGCGCAATCGCTCAGTTCTTTTCGTCAGAATTTGAAAAGTGTGCTGTTTGTTATCATTCATTACCGAGAAGACCTCTTGTATGAATCGGAGCGGTATTTTTTCGTGAAACAAGTCGCTCATCGAATTGACGAAAACAACTCGCGGTTTTTTCCACTGGTAAGGTTCGTCGAGTGCTTCCCGCTGCAATGTGACTTTGAACCCATTGCTGTACCGGTGCTGCCCCATCGCCCGCAGTCGCTTAGCCATCCTCTCGGCATAGCAGTTCAGGCAACCGGCACTAACCTTGGTGCAACCCGTAACAGGATTCCACGTCGACTCCGTCCATTCTATCGCTGATTGTGTTGCCATTACGATTGTTTTAATCCGAAAGTAGGATTTGCTTTTTGAGAAAACTTCCCTGTAAAACTCATGGCATCGACTTGGTTACTAGTTTTTAATTCTCTCATTACTTGCCACAAGTGTTTGTTAAGCCATATTTCCTCTCGAAGTGTCTCTGCTAGGTCATTCCAAGTATATGACTTATGGGACAATTTGTCAATCACCCAATTCTTGAGCGATCTCAAATCAGGTTCTGGTTTAATCAGATACTGTTGTTTTGGATTGTCACTTTTTCTGACATAATACCCGTTATCAGGACAACATTTCCAAACCACTTCCTTCATAAGATCGCGGCCCATCTTGTGGTCGGTTAGATGAAGAAGAAAATACCGTGTCTTGTTATTATGTCCGAGCATTCTGACGTACGTTGCCCATGTGGCTCCAATTTTACTCTTGAGTAATTGAACAGCCGCCTCGGCGCGAGCGTCGAAATCATCGATTGACCTAATATCCTTCCATTCTCCGCCGCCGAACACACTGTCAATCATCGCTGTTAGTCCAGGTTGGGGACTTTTTTGTTGCATTGCCATATCCAGTTCACGCCAAATCAACGTTATAAGTAGTTCAGAGCTGGAATATGCCTTGATTTTCCTGAGCACTGCGCATGGGACTTTGAAACCATAGGGATCAACAAATATAAAACATGGTGCAAGTTTACTGCGCGTTCTTTCCAAGTGGCCCGCAAGGTTGGTTAAGAGGTCGAATGCATTCTGATTGTAAATCTTATAAGCTACGTTAGCAGGTAATTCGCCAAGAGCAGCCACTTCCTTTTTTAACTGTTTCACGTTGTCTTCATTCCATTCGACAAACATAAACCGAACTTGACATCTTCGGAGAATTCTGTTGCGCCATTTGTGGTTCAGGAAAGTGCTCATTGCAACCAATGGAGACCCTTCCTCGCCCGTTTTGTGTTTTCCCCGTCCTGCATGCGTATCCACGTACAAAATTCTTCCAGACCACGAACCTAACTTCGGGAACCATCCGTTTAAGTACTCACGAATCAATTTATGCTTCGTAAACTGTAGATTGCTATACTCTTTCCAGTAAGCAGGATTCGTATCTTTCATTTCCGATATCCTAACTGCGCGGTCCCGCCTGAGTTTAGTTTCCCTGCATAATAGTAAATCGGCAAAACAAAACTGTATACTTTAATCATTTCTCAACCACTAATTACATAATTACAAACAGCCAAAGTACACATTCGGAGTCAAATAGTTTTGTATGTAATCCTTAATTGCATCTTCGAGGGGGGTGGTTTTTTTGTTGTATCCGGCGGTGCGGAGCTTGGTAATGTCGGCTTCGGTGAAGTACTGGTACTGGGGGCGGAGATTCGGTGGCATTTCGATGTATTCGATGTTGGGCTTTTTGTCCAATGCGGCGAAGACGGCTTTTACCATATCGTTCCAGGTGCGGGCCTTAGCCGTGCCGATGTTGAAGAGGCCCGCTGTCTGTGGACTGTCGAGGAAAAACAGCGTCATATCCACTGCGTCATTTACATAAAGAAAGTCTCGGAGATATTCGCCGTCGGCGTATTTGGGATTGTACGATTTGAACAGGCCGACGCGGCCTTTTGCGTTTATCTGCTCGAATGCCTTTAAGACGAAACTTCGCATATCGGCTTTGTGGTATTCGTTGGGCCCGAAGACGTTGAAGTATTTGAGGCCGACGATTTTTTTGAGCAGGCCTGTCCTGCGCGCCCAAAGGTCAAAAAGGTGCTTCGAATAGCCGTACATATTCAGTGGTCGAAGTGTTTCCAATTTGTCGTGGTCATCTTTGAAACCGGCTGAGCCGTCGCCGTAGGTAGCTGCACTCGATGCGTAAATGAAACGGACGGCGGAATCGGTTGCCCACTGGGCCAAGAGCTTGGTGTATTCGTAGTTGTTCTTAATCAAATAGGAGGCGTCGTTCTCGGTGGTGTCGCTGCAGGCGCCCATGTGGAGGACGGCCTTAATACCGGGCGGGGCGTTGGCTTCGAGGAGCATTTCAAGAAAATCATCCTTTTCCACGTAGTCGGCAAAGGCGAGGTTCCGCAGGTTCTTCCACCTCTGGTCGCAGCCGAGCTTGTCAACGACGAGGATGTCGGTTACGCCTCGGCGATTCAGTGCGGCAATCAATGCTGAGCCAATAAAACCCGCTCCACCGGTAACAACTATCATTTGCAAGTCCCCAAATCAGCAAGTTACACTTCTGTTTCTCCAGCCCAACGGCACAACCACTCCAGCGGCATTATAGGGTTTTCCGGCTGGCGGGCCAAGGTTTTTGCGGGGGGCGGTAAGTGGCAAATGGCAAAAGCGGGTCAAGGTAACATTTCTGCGGCAATGCGGGCGACTTTTTCAGAGGTGGTGCCGACAGCCAAAGGTTGTGCCAATTCGAGAAGTTCGGCGTTTATTCGGGCAAGTGTGTCGCGGTCTTCGAGAAGGTTTTCGATGGTTTCGGCAATGGGTACGATTGAGGTGAAATAAGGCATAAACTCGGGCACGAGATTTCGGCGGGCAAGGACGTTGATGAGTGAGAGATGCTCAGTTTTTAGAATCCATCGGCCGACCAGATGCCAGAGGATTCTGCTTGACTGATACATTATTACCATCGGACAGCCCACGGCGGCGACCTGGAGCGTTGCGCTTCCACTGGCGACGATTGAGAAATCAGCCTGGCGTGCGGCCTGTGCAACATTGCCGAGGACGTATTCGCACTTGAAGCCGTGTATCTGCGTGGATTCGAGCAGCTCTTTTCGCTGGCTGTCCACGGCAACAGTAGTGAATGTCGCGCCGGGGTATTTTGCTTTGAGGCGCAGGGCTATCTGCTGCATCGGCTGCCAGAGGGTTTTTATCTCGGCAGCCCGCGAACCGGGCATAATGGCAAGATGAACGTCGGCGGGGTCGAAGTCGGCATATTTTCTCTTATAGAGACCCAGGTCGGATGGCAGACCGTCGAGCATAGGATTGCCGACAAAGACGGCGTCGACGCGGCGGCTTTCGAACCACTGCTGCTCGAACGGCAGTACGCAGCAAAGCCTGTCGCAATACCTGCGGAGTTTGCCGATGCGCCAAGCGCCCCAGGCCCAAAGCTGCGGCGCGACGTAGAAAAGGGTTTTGACGCCGGCCTTTTTTGCAGCCCTGGCGATGTGGATGTTAAAGGCGGGAGAATCGCAGACAACGACAAGGTCAACGTTATTGTCTTTCAAGTAACGGGCTATGCGTCTTGTCAACTTGTAGAAGTGCAGGACGTGCGCGAATGCGTTGTATATCATAGCCGCCCTGCCGACGGTGGTCTCCAAAAGCTCGCATCCGGCCTGGGCCATTTTTGGACCGCCCACGCCGACAAAGTCGATGTCACGGGGGCTTTTCTTCAAGGCGGTGAGCAGGCCTGCACAATGCGCGTCGGCACTGGGCTCGGCGGCACTTAAAAACACGCGATATTTTCCGGGTCCATTTACCATTCGGGTACCACGCCAGTTACGCTACAGTGAGCAGATAGTATTAGTGTTGTGAGGATTTGGCAAGTGTTTGCGGGGTGCGAACGTATAATTGAGGCAAGAAGACGGAAGTATTTGCGCGGTTTGGGCGATTTTCGGGGTGAGGCACGCTGTTTTGGGATGCGGTAGTTTTGTCGGAAGGCTGTTGCACAGCGGCGCAGGTACAGTATAATTAGCCGGTGACTTATCAAAGCAGGCCGGCTGGATTGTATGGCTGTGACTTTTTGTTGGAGAAGTGATTGGGCAGCTTCGGACAGAAAGGCAGAAAAGTTGGTCCCGCGGGTGTCGGGATTGTTTATTATAAGCACGTTTGCTTGAGAACAGGAACCAGGGAACTTTAGGAGAGAAATTATGTTTGGAAGTTTTGACCTGTTGGCGGCGGTGGAAGGCAAGCTTGAGATACTGGATTTGGTTATTATTTTTGGCTATTTTGCCGTGCTGATTGGATTGGGGATATACACCTCGCGGAAGATAGTCTCGTCCGAGGCGTTTATGGTGGCGAGCCGGAAAATCCCCGGCTGGGCCGCGGGACTTTCGGTGATGTGCGCATATACGAGCAGTCTTTCTTATATCGCCACTCCCGGCAAGTCTTTCGGAAGCAACTGGAACCCCGTCTTGTTTGCGTATGCGATGATACCCGTGGCTTTGTTCGTAAGCTACTTTATCATTGGATATTATCGCAGAATCGGACTGATTTCCGTGTACGAGTTTCTGGAGAAGCGTCTGGGCAACTGGGGCCGAATTTATGCGGCGATTTCTTTCATGCTGTATATGATTGGTCGAATCGCGGCAATTCTTTATCTGACCGCGCTGCTGTTTGGTGCGTTTGCTCATGTCCTCGACAATGAGACTTATAACATCATACTGCTGATTTTCGTACTTGGAATAATCACTATCATATACACACTTCTCGGCGGCATGGAGGCCATTATCTGGGCCGACGTGATGCAGGCGGTGATTATGATATCAGGTATCGTGATTTGCGCCGGAATACTGACATACAAGATTGTGCAGGGTCCTAACCCTGCGATTGTCAGTGCGTGGGATGCGGGCAAGTTCAGCCTTGGAAAATTGCAGCTCAGTCTCGCCGAGCAGGGCCTTGCCAACAGGACAATACTGGTGATGATTATTTTTGGAGTCACTGAGAATCTTCGGAACCTGATGGCCGACCAGAACTATGTCCAGAAGTTTGCCGCCTGCTCGACGGAGCGTGAGGCGAAAAAGTCGGTGTGGGTTGCGACGATAATCTACGTGATAATGACGACGATATTCATTTACATTGGCACTGCCTTGTATGCTCACTATACTTACAATGTTCCCGGTGTACTGGAAAAGGCCGAGATTGTAAAACAGGATAATGTTTTCCCCCACTACATAGCAACGGAGCTGTTCACGGGTTTCAGAGGTCTGCTGATAGCTGCAATCCTCGCGGCGGCAATAAGCACGATTGCGACCGCGTTTAACTGTTCTGCCACCATCTGGCTTCAGGACTTCCATAAGAAATACATCAACAAGAATATCACCGATAAGCAGAGCATTTTTATGCTTAGGCTGGTTACGGTCATCTGGGGTATCCTCGGTATGGTTTGCGCCGGATTGATGATTAAAGCAAGAAGCGTTCTGGACGTCTGGTGGACGATGTCGGGCATTTTCGGCGGGGCTATCCTGGGGCTGTTTCTGCTGTCTCTGTTCAAAATCAAAATGCGTGTATGGCAGGGAATAGTCGCTATTGCCACAAGCATTGTCACCATTTGCTGGGGGATGTTTATCAGACAAGGGCTTGTTGATAAGCTTCTTGGCAGCGACACTGAGATTTGGGGCTGGAAGATTTGGGTCTGGCTTGGCAGTATACTCAGCAAGATTCAGTGTAATATTGACCCAATAATAATTGGCGCGACGTCGACAGCGGTAATGGTCGTGGTTGCCTGTCTGCTCAGCTTGATGAATTGGGGGCAGGCTCTGCGTCCGGAGATAACCAAGGGACAGGCAGATGTATAAGCAGGGTATCAAACGGCGCGATTTTTTGAAACTTGCCGGTTTGGGGGCGGCGGCGCTGGCGATGCCAGAGACGCTTTGGGCAGGCAGCGCCGGTGCGCAGAAGCCGAATATAATTTTCATCCTTGCCGACGACCTTGGTTACGGCGACCTTGGCTGTTACGGTCAGAAAAAGATTCTAACACCGAACATCGACCGGATGGCTGTGGAGGGGATGCGTTTTACACAGGCTTATGCCGGCTGCTGCGTGTGCGCACCTTCACGGTGCAGCCTGCTGACGGGCAAACATAACGGTCACAACCGCGTTCGTGATAATCTGCCGCATAATATCTGGCTCAGGCCGGACGATTTAACGGTGGCGGAAGTTTTGCAGCAGGCCGGTTATAAGACGGGTGTCATAGGCAAGTGGTCGCTGGGAAATCCAGGCTCGTGGGGTGTTCCGAACTACCAGGGCTTCGACTACTGGTACGGTCAACTCAGCCAGGACCTTTCAATCAACTATTATCCGACGCACCTGTGGGAGAACGACAAGATAGTAATACTGCAGGATTTGGTGATGGTCAACGAGGTGGGCAAGATGGTGGGCAACCGGGGCGGCAAAAGAGTGAAGTACACGCACGACCTTTTCAGCGACAAGGCCCTGGAGTTTATCAATCGGAACCAGGAGGAGCCGTTCTTTTTGTACCTGGCTTATACGATTCCTCACTATTCCGACTATCCGAAAGATACGCCGGAGCACTTTATGGTTCCGAGTGATAAGCCCTACAGCGACAAGGACTGGCCTCAATTAGCAAAGAATTATGCTGCGATGGTCACGAGGATGGACCGTGACGTGGGGCGGATAATGGAGCTGGTGCGCAAGCTGGGTATAGACGAGAACACCATTATTATATTTAGCAGTGACAACGGGCCCTATCAGGGCTTGTCGATATGCAGGGAATTTTTTGACAGCAACGGCATCCTGCGGGGAGGCAAGCGCGACCTTTACGAAGGGGGCATACGGATGCCGATGATTGCCCGGTGGCCCGGGAAAATACCATCCGGTCGGGTGAGCGAGCAGGTGTGGGCGTTCTGGGACTTTCTGCCGACGGCAGTTGAACTGGCGGGTCTGCCCGCTGTCAAAGGCATCGACGGGATTTCGATGGCGCCGGCTCTTCTGGGTAAGCCTCAGAAGAGTCACGACTATTTGTACTGGGACTACGGTCACGTTCGAAAGACGTACAAACAGGCAGTGCGTCTGGGCAACTGGAAAGGGGTTCGCATCGGCGCGGAATCTCGGATTGAACTTTACAACCTGACAGATGACCCCGGCGAAAGCAGAAACGTGGCGTCGGAGCATCCGGATATCACTTCGAAAATGGAAGCAATTATGCGAACGGCGCGAACCGACTCGCCGGACTATCCGATTGGCGGTTCTTAAGAGCACTGTCGTTCCGCAGTCTGGTCGGCGGGTTATGTCTATGACTGCAAAGGAAAGATTCTATACCGCGCTTTCAGGCGGCAAGTGCGACCGGGTTCCGACGCTGCCGAAGATATGGGTGGACCTTGGTGCAGCCCTTTTGGGGCGTGAGCTTGTCGAGGTGGTGGAAAGCTCGGAGACGGCGATGCGCGTTGTGGTTGAGGCGGCCCTGTCGGTAAAGGCCGACGGCGCCCGGCTGTTTCATCTGCCAAATCGACGAACGAGGGTGGAAAACGAAACAGTATATGAAGTGGACCAGGGCGGCGAGGTGCTCGGACCGGTGGATATGCAGGGAGGCCTGGCCACGCGCGTTCGAGACAAGAGCAAGATTAACCTTGAAGAGCCGTACCAGGCGGCAATGATTCAGTTCTACAGGTGTGACGAGCCGGTTATCAACAGCGTCGAAGATGTCAAACGCATAGCGGTTCCGGAGAAGTCGTTTTACGAGGAGGCGGGCTTTGGCAAGCTTCAGCGGGAGCTGATGGAAAAGGTGGGCGATGATATGGCCTTGTTAGGCGACTGCGGCTCGGCGACGCTGGCGTTTCACGTGTTGTTTCGCGAGCTGTCACTTGCTTTGATGGATTTGGTGGAGAACCCGAAGCTGACGCACGCCATTATGGATAAGGGCGTCCAGCACGCCGTCGAAAAGGGTAAATTCCACATAGACTGCGGATTGAAGATGCTGCGGCTTAACGACTCGATTGCAAATATGTCCGTCATATCTCCGCAGCATTTCAGGGAATTTATCAAGCCGCATATGAAAATGGTGTGTGATGAGCTGCATCATTATGAGCGCGAGGTTCGGATTTACTGTCACGTTTGCGGCAATGTTATGCCGATTATGGACGATTTGATAGAAACGGGTCTTGATTGCATAGGACCACTCGACCCGTTGGGCAATTTCACCTGCGCCGAGGCCCGCGAGGCGGCCGGCGACCGGGTTGCATTGATGGGAGGCGTTAATACGCTGTCGTTTATCAACTCGTCGCCTGAAGAGCTAATTGAAGAGGCGCGGGTTTGCATCGAAGGCGCGGGACGGAAAGGCTACATTCTCGGCTCGGGCTGTGTGGTTCCACGGGCGGCGGGTAAAGAGAATCTGCTGGCGCTTCGCACCGCGGCAGAGCGTTATGGCGCTGCGTCGTGATGGTTAGGAAGGACGGGCAGGATGAGACAAGCAGGTGCTGTTGGCGGCGGGGCCATCGTGATTGGGTTTGCTTTGGTATTTGCTGCGGCCTGCAAAGGTGATGTTCTTGACAGTTACAACATTGTGTGGACCTCTCAGAGCAGTGACCCGGGCGAATCGATGCCTGTCGGGGGAGGCGACGTTGGTTTGAACGTCTGGGCGGAGAAGAACGAGGTACTGTTTTACATCGGCCAAAGCGGCACGTTCGACGAGAACAACCAGATGCTCAAGCTCGGACGGGTAAGGCTGGCGCTTGAGCCGAATCCTTTCAGCCCGGACGGCAGTTTTCGGCAGGAATTGAAGCTGAGCGAGGGTTATGTTGAAATCAGCGGCGAAACCCCCGGCCATGGCAAAGCGAGCATCCGGATTTGGGTTGAGGTGTTCAGACCGGTCGTGCACGTGGAGATTGAAAGCGACAGGCCCGTATCCGTGACGGCCCAATACGAGAACTGGCGCAGCGCTGCGCGGGACCTGCCGGGCGATTGCAGAAGGACGCGATTCGGCTGTATGAGCCTGGTGGGTTATCCGGGTAAAGTGACGATGTATCCGGACCAGGTGACGTTCCGGGACAACGCCGTGCTCTGGCAGCACCGCAATAATAATGACGACCTTCTTTTCGACAAGGAGATTAAACAGCAGGGGCTCGAAGAGGTCAAGGACCGGATATGGAACCCTCTGAAGAACAGGACGTTTGGCGGGTTGATGAAGGCCGAAGGTATGCTGCCGGCAGGCACCAAGTGCGGGCGGTACGCACATACCGATTTTAAGGCCTGGAAATTAGAGAGCAGCACGCCGAAAAAGCAACACAAGCTGAAGATTTATCTGCATACCGACCAGGCTGAGACTATCGAAAAATGGACGCGGGATTTGGAGCTTCTGGTAGAACAGGTAGACGCAGCGGACAAACAGGCGCGGCGGGAGCACCGGGTCTGGTGGAAACAGTTCTGGCAGCGCGGTCACCTTTTTATTAACAGCGATAAGGCTGACGCCGCCGACAAGACGTGGCAGATAGGGCGAAACTACCAGTTGTTCCGGTACATGCAGGGTTGTAATGCGTACGGCAAGTGGCCGACGAAGTTTAACGGCAGCTTTTTCACGTTCGACCCGGCGTATGTGCCGAGCCGGCGAGGAGTCAAAACCGAAACCCCCGACTATCGCACGTGGGGAGGCGGCAGTTTTACGGCTCAGAACCAGCGTCTCGTGTACTGGCCGATGCTGAAGAACGGCGACTTCGATATGATGCCTTCGCAGTTCGACTTCTATCGCCGCGCGTTGAAGGGGGCTGAGCTTAGAACGAAGGTTTATTGGGGACACGAGGGCTGCTCGTTTACGGAACAGCTCGAGAACTTCGGGCTGCCGTGCGGTTCGATTTACGGCTGGGTCGGTTCGAGCTGCAGATGGGGCGCACGAAATCCCGACACGCCGAGTGGTACTCAATCCCTGGGGTGCGTTTACCAGTTCGGTCATCAACTGGATTTTTCGTTTATGATTCTTGAGTATGAGCGTTTTTCAGGCCGGGATATTTCGGCGTATATTCCTTTCATCGATAGTTGCGTGACATTTTTTGACGAGCATTACCGGTATCGCGAGAAGCAGCGTACAGGCAGGGAGCTGGACGAGAACGGCAAACTCGTGATATATCCTTCGCGGGCGTGTGAATCTTACGTTGATGCCAAGAACCCCGCTGATGTAATCGCCGGTCTGAAAGCGGTTCTGTCGCGTTTGTCGGAGCCTGGCGAGTCCTGTGTCAGCCGCGAACAGAAGAAAAAGTACAGGCAAATGCTGAAGCGTGTGCCGCCGCTTCCTTTGAAGGAAAAGAACGGCAAAGCTTACCTGGCGGGGGCGGAATCGTGGCGAAAGTTTTCCGTCGGGGAAATACCCGAGCTATACTCGGTGTTTCCGTATGGCTTGTACGGCGTGGGCAGGGACGGGCTGGAGCTTGCGAGGTATACGTGGACCGACTGCCTGATGGACAGGCAGAAGAAAATGAAAGAGCCGTGGTACCAGGGAGGGATATTTGCAGCCCGGCTTGGTTTTACGGAAGACGCCAAAGCAGTAGCTATCTTCAAGCTGAGCGACTCGCCGCAGCGATTCGGGGCATTTCGGTACACCGATGACTGGGCGCCGGACCATAACTGGATGGGTGCGGGAATGACAGGTCTTCAGGAGATGCTGATGCAGACGGTTGAGCGCAAGATTTATCTGCTGGGCGCCTGGCCTAAAGACTGGGACGTCGATTTTAAGCTTCACGCTCCGTATAACACAATCGTAGAAGGCGTGTACCGCAACGGCCAGTTGACAAAGTTAGAGGTCACGCCCCGCAGCCGGCGAAAAGATGTCAAGGTAATGAATCAGGGAGAACATCGTGAGGAAGACAAGAAACTTTAGAGTCCTTGAATGGGCGGCATTAGTCGCAGCAGTGTTGAGCGCGGCAGGGCCTGCTTTGAAAGGTGAAACGAACTTTTTTCCGTCGTTTGCCGACAGACATACGGTCGGTTTGTGGCTTTTTGACGAGACGGATTATCCGTATACGACTTTGACGGATGCCGGCCGGTGCGAATACGACCTGCGTCTTATGAAGGGCGGCAAACTGGTCAAGGGGAAATTCGGGAACTGCCTTAAGTGTACGCCGGGGCGCGACTACGCGGTGGGTTATGCGGCGTGGAAAGGGCCGGTTGCTTTTGTGCATATGAGAGAAGTCAGCGGCAGGCCGGGAAGCGGTCTGTGGGGACCGACTATCGCACCCGAGCAGATAACAAAGACCCTGGCCGAGCGCAACTGGACCTGCGAATTCTGGATTATGCTGATGTCAAATCCTATCCAGGACGCTGCGCTGATAGACCTCGGCGACAAATTCGAGCCCGGCTTCACGGTGACTCTGAAGAAGCGTGCGGCCGGTTTTGTCGTGGAAGACGCGTACGGCGGGTTCCGGGCCGTCTGTCCAACCGTGCTTAACCAGGTATGGGGAAGGGCGTGGCATCACGTTGCTTTTACATATTCGGCTGGAAGTGATGAGCTTGGCTATTTCATCGACGGGCGGGTGCAGGAGCCCGTGGAAGTCTCAAAGATAAAGAAGATGCAGCCGATTCTCTCTGTTGTGCCGGAATCGCGCGCCGATACGACGTACGGGATTTTTGAAAAGGAAGACAGAAGGTCGCTGCCGGATTTTGACAAGCGAATTGCGCATCGATTCAACTTTGCAATCGGGCACGACCGTCACGGCGAACACGATTACAACGGCAACATAGATGAGCTTCGTTTTTCGGATGTGATTCGCTACACGAGCGACTTTGCCCTGCCGGACAGTTTCAGCAGAAACTATCGCAAGGGCGCCCCGGCGCCGGCTGTCGCGAACGGCCCGCCATTGCTATTCGGCCCGAACAAAAGATACTTACCCAACGAACCTGTTATGCTCGGCTCAAGAAAGCACGTCTTTATAGACGAAGTTATGGTCGACAAAAAAGAAAACGTTAAACTCACGCTCAACCCCCCAGCCAAAGGAGTCAAGCTGAATATAAACGCTGCGTGGGATGCATCGTTCTTCGAGCACGAGGGAAAGACGTATACGGTTGCGTCGGAGGGATATGAGGGCGATGAAGCTGCTATAAAATTGTTTGTATCCGAGGACGGGGTGAATTTCGACGGTCCCGAACTGGGTTTAATAGAATACAAGGGCTCCAGGAATAATAACCTGATAATGCTTGGGGTGCCGAGCTGGGGCAAGTATTTCAAGGATACGAATCCTGCGTGTCCGGCCGAGGAGCTGTTCAAGGCGACACTGTGGGTTGCGCAGCGTGGAATATACCTTTATTTCTCGCCGGACGCAATTCACTGGCGGCGCAACGAAACGTGTATGCTGCCGCTTGTGAGCGGGGGCGGATGCGAGACCTTCTGGGACGACCAGCAGGGGATGTACCTGAACTACATCAAGCGGGACGGCAGCTATAGTACCGGGGATTATCCCAACTACGGGCGAAGCGTGACAATGTTTAAGACGCGCCAAGTCAACAAGACGTGGCCTTTTAACCGTGTGGCGAATCCTTATTTCGAGGGCTGGGCGTTTCCAGCCTTGACCGGTGAGGGCGTTACGATAATGGGACCCAACGTAATGAATCCCAACAAGGGTCAGATATTCAGGACGCGTCCTCAAAAATACATTTGGGCCCCCGACACCTACGTGGCGTTTCTGATTCGCGGCGGCGGCGATATGGCCGTCAGCCGGGATGCGGTGAACTGGAATATCCGCCCCGAACTGGGATTTTACATGCCGCGCGGCAGATTCATGAACCAGCCTGACTGGCAGCCGGAGTCGTATGGCAAAGCGAGGCATAAGTCAAAAAAAACTAACCAGGACAAACGAGAAAAGCCGGAACTGAACGAGCAGGCCAAGACTGTTGACAGCACTGGTTTTACCAGCGGTGACATAGCCAACGGCATCATACGCCGGGGCGATGAACTCTGGCAGTACGCAAATTGTAGGATGACAGGCGGTGGCCTCGCCACGGTCCGATTCACCCAGCGACTCGACGGTTTCCTCTCACTCGACGCCGGCGACCAGGCAGGGGTTGTGATAACCCGGCCTTTTGTTTTTCAAGGCAATAAACTGGTCTTGAACGTGGCGGCAAAAGGCTCGGTAAAGGTTGCAATTCTGAATCTGCCCGCTATGGAAATAACCGGTTACAACGTGGGACTAACGAATAGACCGAAAAGGCCGGTGACAGGCTATGGCATTGATGATTGCGACCCCATCACAGCGGACTCGGTGCGGCACGTGGTTACCTGGAAAGGAAATCCCGACGTCGGCAACCTCGCCGGGCAGGTTGTTCGCTTGCGTTTCGAGATGCAGAACGCAAAGCTTTACGCGTTCGAGTTCAAAGAGTAAAACCTGCTGCGATACTTGGAAAAACGTGAGGACTTTTTGAAAGGACAAGTTTTTATGAAGGTCAGGAATTTTGGAATGATTTTAGGTTTGTCGGTGGTGGTGGCTGTCGGGGGGGCAATAGCGGTTGGAGTGGAGAAGAATTATTTTCCCTCATTTGCGGACGAGCATACGGTAGGTCTATGGCTTTTCGACGAGGCTGACTATCCCTACACGACCCTGACCGATGCCGGTCAATACGAATATGACCTGCGTCTGATGAAGGGCGGAAAACTTGTCGCCGGCAAATTCGGCAATTGTCTGAAATTGACGCCGGGGCTTGATTATGCGGTGAGCTACGCAGCGTGGAAAGGAATGGTGGGATTTACTCATATGAGAGAGGTCAGCGGCAGGCCCGGCAGCGGACTTTGGGGCCCGACCATGCCGCCGGAGCAATTGCTCGATACGCTTGCCGACAGAGACTTTACCTGCGAATTCTGGTTGATGCTGATGTCTAATCCTATTCAGGACGTTGTGTTAATCGACCTGGGCAGCAAGTACGAACCGGGCTTTACTCTGACCTTGAAGACGAAAGCAGAAGGTTTTGTTGTCGAAAATGCTTATGCAGGTTTCAAGGCGCTCTGTCCCATTGTGCTTAACCAGGTCTGGGGTAGAGCGTGGCATCACATAGCTTTTACTCGCCAGGCAGGCAGTGACAGGCTCGGTTACTTTGTCGACGGCAAGGCCCAACCCTCGGCGACGGTCCTGCCAATAGATAGAACAAAACTGCATCGACAGGATTGGCCTGATTCACTGCATCACACGACCTACGGTATCTTTAAGAAGCAGGCGAGAACGGACATACCCGACTTCGAGACGCGGCGGCAAAACCGGTTCAATTTCGCAATCGGGCACGACCGTCACGGCGGCAGCAATTTCAACGGAAATATCGACGAGCTGCGTTTTTCTGATGTGATTCGCTATACGAGTAACTTCGTGCTGCCGGACAGCTTCAGCAGAAACTATCGCAAGGGCGCGGCGGGGCCTGCGGTTGCGAACGGTCCGCCGCTTTTGTTCGACAAGAGGTATTTACCCAATGAGCCGATTAAGATTGGTTCGCGAAAACACGTCTTCATCGACGAAGTTATCATCGCGAAGAAGCGAAATGTCCGGCTGAGAGTTAATCCACCCGGTAATCCTGTATTCACCAATATCAGGATTCACGGCGATACTCCCTTCTTCGGGCATGATGGAAAGATATGGACTCTGCGGACGCCCGCTTACTCTTCCGACGAAGGCGCCATTGTGCTGTTCGTGTCCGATGACGGCATCAACTTCCAAAAGCCCGACCTCGGTGTCATCGAGCATGATGGGTCAAGGCACAACAACCTGCTGTTCCTGCACGTGCCGTGCTGGGGCCGTTTCTTCAAAGACCCGAATCCAAACATAAAGGCGGAGGAACGCTTCAAGTTCACCGGCTGGATAGCTCAACGCGGGATTTATCTGTATTTTTCGCCGGACGCAATACACTGGCGTCGCAATGAGACTTGTATGCTGCCTTTCGTCAGCGGCGGAGGGTGCGAAACGTTCTGGGACGACCAGCGAGGGGTTTACGTCAATCTGCTGAAGCGCGACGGCAGTTACAGCACGGGCGACTACCCTGCCTATGGGCGCGGGGGGACGCTATTTGAAACGCGTGAAGTGGGCAAGGCCTGGCCTTTCAAAGAGCTGGCCAATCCGTATTACGAAGGCTGGCCTTATCCGGCTGTTACCGGCGAAGGAATCACGGTGTTCGGTCCGGATTTGTTCAACCCCAACCGGGGGCATGTCTTCAGAACGCGTGCCGTCAAGTATCCGTGGGCGCCGGATACGTACGTGGCTTTTCTTGCTCGTAACGCGCATACGGAACTGGCGGTGAGCCGGGATTGTATCCGCTGGCACATATACGACACGGACAACGTCGAGCCATATTTGCCCCGCAGCCTCCAGGTTGACGGCGAATCGGTCGGGCTGGGCTGGGTACAGGACGGAATGGTGCGACGGGGCGACACTATATGGCAGTATTCCAATGCCGGCAGGCCTAACACCGTTCGTCTTTCGCAACGGCTGGACGGTTTCGTGTCCCTTGACGCGGGCGAGCAGACCGGCACTATCATAACTCGGCCTATAGTTTTCGACGGCGAGAAGCTTGTCTTAAATGCAGCGTCGAAAGGTTTCGTAAAGGTGGGAATCCTAACCCTGCCGGGCAGAGAAATAGCCGGCTTCGGCGTTAAGGACTGTCAGCAGATTCAAAGTGATTCGATAAGGCACGTCGTATCCTGGGCCGGAAAATCCAACGTTGGCAACCTTGCCGGCCAGGTGGTGCGTCTGCGGTTCGAAATGCAGGATGCGAAGCTCTACGCCTTTGGGTTCGAATGAGCAGGCTGATGTACGGCAGAGACGATAAAGCGGCAAGTAAGCCTGAGCTGTAATACCGAAATCCTTTGACCGGATGGACGGTTTCAGGTTATATTGAGCCCTAATGAAAACCGGACAAGTCGCTTGGGTGATGTGGATTCAAGAGGATTGAGAAGGCGTCCAAAAACCAATGTTGTCAGTAACTTGAGGAGCAGTACGATGCGCGCAGGATTTATATGTTTTCTTTTTCTGACCCTTGCATTGGGGTCGTTGGTTTCGGCGGAGATGCCGGAAGGAAAATACTTTACGAATTCCGTCGGTATGAAATTCGTGCGTATCGAACCGGGCGAGTTCAGGATGGGCCAGATAATGAAACCGCTGCGTCCGGAGGTTCTGCCGGTTTTTCGTGGCCGGGGGCTCTTTGATGCGCTCAAGGAAGGTGACTACGACGAAAATCCGGTTCATCGGGTGAGAATCACCAGGCCTTTCTATGTGGGTGTGTTCGAAGTGACGAACTTCCAGTACGAGGTCTTCCGTCCGGAGCACGCGAAGCTCCGTGGAAAGAAAGGCTATTCCAAAGAAGACAACGAGGCTGTGTGCTTTGTCAACTGGTACGATGCGGCTGCTATGTGCAAGTGGCTGAGCGACAGGGATGGCCTGGTGTACCGGCTGCCGACGGAGGCGGAGTGGGAATACGCCTGCCGGGCCGGCGGCAGTGGGAATTACCATACCGGCAGCGTTCTATCACCGGAATTTCCGAATACGAAACCGAAAAGTCGAGGGGCACAAGTTGATTTGACTGTCGGCCGGACGCCTGCTAATAAGTGGGGACTTTACGACATGCACGGCAACCTCGAAGAATGGTGCTATGACTGGTACGGACCATATCGGCAGGAACCCCAGGCTGACCCCGTGGGTTACGCGCGTGGGGATTTTCGCGTCACGCGCGGCGGCAGTCACAACTCCGACGTCTATTTTCTGCGTTCGGCAAACAGGCTGGGTGCAGTTCCGGAAAGCAGAAACTGGGTAACGGGTTTTCGTGTCGTTATAGGTGAGCTTCCGGATACAAAACCTTTGAGTCCGCCCGTGCCGCTTTATCAGCAGAACGTTAAGCAGCACAGCCGGGAGCTTGCATCGAAAGGCCCGGCGCCGGACAAGCCCTATTTCAGAGGGCCGCGTCGCTTCGTTAACATGCCCAGAGGCTCGGATGGCCCCGTGTATACGTGTCATAATCATGACCCCGCCATCACCGAATGTCCCAATGGCGATTTGCTTACCTGCTGGTATACCTGCCACGATGAACATGGGCGGGAACTCGCCCAGGCAGCCAGCCGGCTGCGTTTCGGCAGCGAGGAGTGGGAGCAGGCTTCGCTTTTCTTTTATGCGCCGGACAGGAATAACCACTCCCCGGCGCTGTGGTTCGACGACAAAGATACAATCTATCATTTCAGTGGGGTATCTGCCGCCAGAAGCAGGAGCCTGTCCGCTATTGCCATGCGAACCAGTACCGACAGTGGAGTTAGCTGGTCAAGTGCGAGGCTGATAGTGCCCGGGTTCGAGCGGAACCATCTGCCAAGCGAACCGGTATTTAAGATGACGGACGGCACCATTGTCTTCGCTATCGATGGACCCAATACTCTATGGATGAGCAAGGATGAAGGTTCGACCTGGTACAATCCGGGCGGTGATATACCCGGCATACACAGCGGAGTCACCCAGCTTTCTGACGGGCGTTTGTTCGCGTTCAGCCGGGGTTATGCCGTGGAAGGAAAACTGCCCATCAGCATATCAGACGACGGCGGCAGGTCCTTCACTCAGAAGGCCGGCGAGTTCCCGACGGTCGGCGGAGGCCAGCGACTGGCGCTTGTGCGACTGAGAAGCGGGGAGCTGTTTCTTGCGTCCTTTACACACGAAGGAGGCCGCGGAATCTGGATAACGGATTCCTCCGGCAACAAGCGGGAGGTGCGCGGACTCTTCGCAGCATTGTCTCAGGACGATGGAAAGACATGGCCCTACAAAAGACTTATAACAGATGACGGCCCCGTCCGCACAATCGAATGTACCGACGGCGGCGCCATTGCGATGAGCGCCCGCCACGCTGAGTACCGTGGGTATCTGTCGGCCTGCGAGGGCCTTGACGGCTTGATAAACGTGATAAGCAGCCGCAACCACTATGCCTTCAACGTGAAATGGCTCAAGAGTACCCCCCCGCCGCCCTGCGACACACCGACGCAGCTAAAGGCCGCCGTCGAGGACTTCGACGGGCCCGATGATTTCGACCTCGACGACTGGCACGATTACAAGGGCCCGAGCGGTAAGTTCAACGGGCGGGGGCAATACACGCTTATATCCGGCTCGCATTACAACGGTTTTAACCGCCGCGTCGGAGCCGGGTCATTCGAAGCGGTATTTTCGGTGAAGAACATAAAGTACAATGTCCAGGGCGCACGTATCGCCGAAGGTCTGACAATGGGTTTCCGCGACCCGATGTCGGAGGGCGGCTCGACTATGTTTGTCTTCACGAAGCTCAATGAAATCGCTCATCGCTTCGGCAAACCCGTGCGGCTTTCTTCGGTGCCGCGGTCTATAAAGCTGAGGTTTGTGTACGACGCCTCCAACTACCGGTGGCGTATTTTCTACGGCCTTGACGGCGCAGAACCCGTTACCGAGTTTGCTGAAAGCGCCAAGGGCTTCTACTGGAAAACGCCGACCAGCGAATCATGTGCGGCATATATTCTGATGAGCAACGGCCAAGCCGACCTGGACCGTTTCGAAATCAAGCCTGTAAGCGGAACTGTATCTCCGGAGTTGACATCATCGGAGGAGAACGTACGGTAATATGTATTCGCAGACCGGTATCGCCGGGCGGGCTGTGAACGAGTAAAGGGAAGGATGACAAAGAGCATCTCCGACGATATGGGCAAGACCTGGCCGAAGATTCGGCTGATAAGCGACGACAAACCGGCGCACGAAGTCAAGACAACTGACGGCAGGACCTTCACGATGAGCAAGAGCAGCGGCGAACCGAAGGGCTATTATTCGGTCTGCCAGGCCAGAAGCGGCGTGATACACCTTATCAGCAGTTGGAACCATTATGCATTCAACGTGAAGTGGCTGGAAACGGCGTCGCCGGCGCTCGAGGACGACTAAGCTTCAAAGAATCTGGAATCTTTTCCTGTCAACCGGAGGCGGCATTTTAGTGCGGTGAATTGCTGGGCCGGCGGAGAAGTCTCCTCGGCCTGAGCAGGATTGGGCGTTGGCCCTGATGTGACTTGTATCCGGTCGCGCCGGCAATCCAGCCATTGTCATTGATATCGCACGCATCAATCTCGCCGGCGCCGGCCGGTGCGAATCGTTCGAGATAGAGAATCCGGCCGGATGGCTTGCGAAGAAAGGCGAACCTTCTCGGTCGGAAAAAAAGGCGCTTTCGTTCTATGACCTTTCCGATGACTGCCCCGGCCTCGTTGAACCTGCCGGCATACCAGGAACCACCGGGAAGTTGCAACTCGTTCAGCCCGTCGGTCTTATCCCAGATAAACGGATTGAACTGCCCGGTGCCTCTGTCGAAGAAGTCACCGATGACCTGGCCGGCGTCGTTGACGCCAACGGCATAGCTATCCATACCGCTGGGAACCGGAATCATAACCATGCCGGAGGCCTGGTCCCAATAGAAGGCATAACTGGTGCGTTGGGAGGAACCTATAGACTCCACATAACCAACAATTTGTCCCCGGTCGTTAATGTCGGCGCCGCCGCTTTTGGCTGCCTGGCCGGCGTGGAGGTCCTTCATACCGGCGTCTCGCTGCCAGAGGAAGGCGTGAGTTTCACCGTCGGCGGTTTCCGAGCGCCCAACGACTTGTCCGTTGTTATTGACGGCCATCGCGTTGCTTGTCTTTCCGCCAAGGGTGCCCAGGTCAATCATTCCCGTCGTGGGGTCCCAGATAAAGGCGTGAGTTGAACCGTCACCGGTCTCGGAGGCGCCCACGACCTGGCCTTTTTCGTTGATATTCCAGGCCTCGCTCTTAGCCCCGCCGAGCGTACCGAGGTCGCGCATCCCATTGTCGGCGTCCCACAGGAAGGCATGTGTGTGCCCGTCGGCGGTTTCGGACCAGCCGACGACCTGGCCACGATTATTCAGGCCCATGGCTACGCCGGACGTGCCGCCCAACGAACCAAGCTGCACAAACTCATACTCCGAGTACAGCAGCCAACACAATAAGACGGCCACAATTGCGACAGGAATGAGAAACTTCGCAATCCTTAGCGTTTTTGCCGTTCTGGATTTTGTCGGCATTTTTATTTGCTGTAGAATTTGTGCACGGTAAGGTGCGTGTATTTTTCACCGGGCCTGAGAATCACCGATGGGAAGTCCGGCTTGTTCGGCGAGTCCGGAAAGTGCTGTGTCTCGAGGCAGAATCCGCAGCGGTGCTTGTATACCCTGGCGCCTTTGCCGGTAATAGTACCGTCCAGGAAGTTCCCGGAGTAGAACTGGATGCCCGGCTCGGTCGTGTATACTTCCATTACCCGGCCGGTGGTCGGCTCATAGACTCTCGCAGCCAGCGTGAGTGAATCGTCGTTCTTGTTCAGCACCCAGTTGTGGTCGTAGCCGCCGCCGAACTTGAGCTGCTCGTCGTCCTGTTCTATTCGGGCGCCGATTGCGGTTGGCGTGGTGAAGTCCATAGGCGTACCCTTGACTGGCCGCAGCTCACCGGTGGGAATGAGCCCCTCGTCGACAGGGGTAAACCTGTCGGCATTCAGCATCATTGCGTGGCCAAGAATATCACTACTGCCCTGCCCGGCCAGATTGAAATAACTGTGATGCGTCAGATTGATTGGCGTGGCCTTGTCGGTTGTGGCCTGGTAGCTGATTTTCAACTCGTCATCATTGGTCAGCGTATAAATGACGGTGCAAGCGAGGTTGCCTGGATAATTTTCCTGGCCGTCCTTGCTCAGATAACTGAGCTTGACGCCCACGGCATTATCTTGTTTTACCGGCTCGGCGGCGTCCCAAAGAACCTTGTCGAATCCTTTGATGCCGCCGTGGAGGTGATTTTCGTCGTTATTCTTTGCTAATTGATATGTCACTCCGTCGAGGGTGAACGTGCCCTTTCCGATGCGGTTGCCGTATCGCCCAACTATCGCCCCGAAGTAAGGATGACCCTTGAGGTAGCCCTGCAGATTGTCAAATCCGAGCGTGACATCGTCGAGCCTGCCGCTGCGGTCGGGTACTTCGAGCGAGACCAGAATCCCGCCGTACGTCATTATGCGCGCCCTTGCGCCGTTGGCGTTTGTGAGCGTGTACAACTCGACCTGCCGGCCGTCCGGCAGCTTGCCGAATATCTCCTTTTGCACGTCCATCTTAAATCCGCCTTTCTTGTAGAGGCCTTTAGTTTTTGTGTCACCCTGCCTGCGACAGGAGCAGACAAACAGGCTTGTCAGAATCAAAAGACCGACTATTGTGCGGCGACTAAAGCTTCTATCCATTTTGACACTCCCTTTCCTGACAATACTACCACGTCATTCATTCATCCGGCGTATTCTACGAGGAAAACGCTTAGACTCCACGGCTTACGGTGGTAATTTTAGAGCAATTGCGGCGAAAGTAAAGACCTGTAGTCTGAAAAATCGCCGGCGGCAGGCAGGTCATCGGTCGTGCGGCAGGCGAGCCAGGGGGCAATTAGAATTGCCGGCCGGCGAAGCTCACAACCGTATTACCGCCGACCGGCATCGATATCCGTTTGAAAAGGCCGCAATTGACCGTGCAGGCTACCGAGGATAGGCCTCCACGTGAACGACCCTTGTCCCGTCACTGTCGGTGAAAAGCTCGGCGCCGCTGATTAATTTCTTCGAGTAGAGCTTGTACGTCTGAGAGGACTCTTTTTTTAGCTTCCGCGCCTTTTTGAGTTCGTCCAGAAACCGCTGGACATCACTCGAATCGGCCTGTTTTCTGCTTTGATGGTCAGGAATGCACACGGCGATGGCGGCGCTTTGCATAAGCTGGGCAAACATCTTCCTGAAGAGCTCCGGGGACGAATAAACATCTGCCGCCAGGATTTTGCTTCCGTCGGTTACGATAATCCCCGAAATGCTCTTATCCTTTGCGAGCACCTTTTTAGAATCGGCAACGTAATAATCGATAACTTTTTTAATGCCGGGGTGCTTGAAAATGTCGATAAATGCCCTGGTGGTGCTTTGAACACCCAATAGTCTCAATTCCTTTTCAATCTCGACGTGAATATTGGTCTGATTGGGGAACAAGACGAGCTTTTTTCTTATACTCGGACTGGCCATACCCGCATAGGCGAAAAACTCCGGCTCGCCCCGTTTCCTGGATTGCTTTATCAGGCGCCACTTTTCAAAGCACAAAGCATCAAGCTTAATCTCCACGACCTCGTCGGAGCCGGCTTCGGCCAGTTCTGAGTTTTCAATGCCTGTGCCTTGAGAAGCGATTTCGTTCAATGCCACAGGTGTTGCCAGGCGGTCCGTCCTCAGGGCATCCGTGTCGAGGTCAAGTTTTCCGAAACCCATAGACCGGCGGTTGCCGTAGCCCTGGTCATATCCGTTGCCATAACCCGGTCCTCCGAGTATACTACTCATGCCTAAACCTCTGCTTTGCCAGCCGCCGCCGTACATGCTCCCTCGTTGGCCATACATCGAACTGCCGGAGCCGGAGCCATAACCGGAGCCATAACGCGACCCAGAGCCGTAACCGGAGCCATAACCGGAGCCGTAACGCGACCCGGAGCCGTAACCGGAGCCGTAACGCGACGACCCATAGCTGCTGCCGTAACTACGCCCCGAGCTAAAACCAATCTGAGCGACGATACTTGTAGGAGGGTCTTTGTGGCCCAGAGCCGGATTTCTCACATCCTCCCTTAGAACCAGCAGTTTCTTTTTCATCGCCTCTTCAAATGTGATGTAACGGGTCTCCAAATCAGGAGCGGTTGTCAGCAGAGGGAAAACGTGCATGTCGGCGACGCCATCCCGGTCGTGGTCGAATTCGTAACTGTCCTCTGCAAACTCCACAGACGATACGAACTCGGTAATTGCCTTTTTTGGATTGACCCTGGCAGGCTTTGTTGTGGCTGCCGAAACCGTATCAGGCCCGCAACAGAGCACAGAAAAAACCAGAACTCCGGTTAAGGCGACCGCAAAGAATTTGTTCGTAAGACTTTCCATGGCGTTTCTCCTAAAATTCTGCCACATTTCCGATAAGCAAATTGTACTACCCTACCGGGTATATGTCAAACAAAACCAGGTAAAGCTCCTGACAAAAGCATATTCTACCAATGACCCGTACGCGAATAATCCTGGAAGAAGCCATTTGTGCGGCTCTTTTGGCGTTTCGTACGTCTCTGCGGCATAAAAAGAGCCTTTTCGACGTTATATTTGTCTCCGGTGCTTCAAAAGGTTAAGGCGCTGAACGGCTAAAAAGTAACGGGGTTTTCCGGAAATTTTCGAAAAAACATGCAAACTATTGTGCGGGAATCGGCGTTTGGCCGTTTTCGTAGACAGTTCGGGCCAGCGGCACCAGCGTATCAACGCCGCCTCCGGAGATATCCTCGGATATTGCGACTATGAAACGGTTGCCCGGAGCGGCTTGTTTGAGTATGTCAACCGCTGCCTTTTGCACCGCCGGGGCCCCTGCCAGGTGCACGGAGGATGGGAAGTTTATCTGGATGGTCTTGTCAGGCCACAGGCGGCGAGCCTCGGCAAGCGGCAGATTACAATCAGGCGGCGGTGTGAACGATTCTATGAGGTCCAGCGACGTCCGCGCGACAGCCTCTGCCAGGAGCTTATTGTTGGCGTCAAGATGTGCACCGGCGAGTTTGCCGTTCTTGTGCAGCAGCTCACACGCCTGCTCAATATACGGAGCGTGGTACCTCTCGAAGCGTTCGGGGCCGATGAGCTCAGGGATGACGTTGCCTTCAATGATGACAAACCGGGCCTCGGAAGCGGCAACAATTTCGAGTCTTTTACGTCTGTCCTCGGCGATTGTCTCGCACAGCTTCAGCAGCCGGTCTCGCCGGTCCTGCCATTCGATGCAGAATATCTCGACGCCCATATATTTGCAGATGAGCTCCTGTATAGGCGTGTAAATGGTCTCGGGCCTTGCAACGGACTGGCGGCCGTACATAGTATCGTCGGCGAGGAACTTGTCGTAACAGGGCTGGTACACCTTGCTGCGGACAAAAGCCTCCAGCGGCTCATAATCATCGGGCCCGCCAAAGGGCATCTTCTCCAGCCAGATGCTGCCGGGCACAATCCGCTCGATTGTGGTGAGCCTGCCTGCCGGGGTATGATATATTCTGCGTCTGCGTTCAAGGCCGGCGACGCTTTCGAGCTGCTCGGTTCGAAGGTCGGTCCCCGCCGTGCTGAACGTGTAAACGCTGGATTTGTTTACGATGCAGGCCTCCAGCTCGAGGAGCCGGCTGTTTACCGGCTCGCCCGGCAGCTTGTTATTCCAGACAGCAAAAGGGACCCGGTCGGGCATCCGGCCCGCCAGCGCTGCCAGGTATCGTTCACGCGGCGTCATCCATTGCCCTGCCAAGTGCTAATTCAGGTGAGAAACTCTTATGGGTTTTCATCGATACCGGTGACTGTTGCTTCGAGGCCCGTAAGGACGGCTTTGACGGCTGGGTCGCTGATAAGCTCGTTTCTCTTGCCGCTGGTTTTGGGCTGAGCCGACGGTGTTTCGCCGGCCGACCGCCCAGATGGGTCGCTCTCGAACTCGAGTTTAACAAGACCCGTGTAGTGCCGGCTTAAGACGGTCTGGATTTTCTCTACCCGGCCGTTGCTTTCGAGTATCTTTTTGGAAGCCTGTGCCGAAGCGCCGACAGCAAGCGTCAGGACCCCCTCTTCGAACCGGCTGGGCCGCAGAGCGCTCAACAAGCCAACCGTGCCCGGACCGAGCTCGTCGCCGACTATATTCAGGATACTCTGGAAGTTGTCTTTTATGGAGGCCAGGTCGCCTAATGCGGGCAGAACGGGCTTTCGGTCCGGCATGGACGCGGGTTTGGTGGTTTCGGGGGCGTCAGCGCTTGCTATCGGCTTTTTTTTTATGGGTCCGGGCGCAGCGGCGCCCAACCGGCGGAGAAGCTGGTCAACGTTTATGAAATGCTCACTCAAAGCAAATCTTACCAGCAGGGCCTCCAGAAGCACCCTGGGGGTGTCGCTGTTTTTGATTGTCCAGCGGAGCTTTTCGAGGGCCGTTATGTTGTAGACCAGGGCGGCCACGTCGAATTTCTCGGCCAGCTCAGCTACCCGCTTTCTTTGTTCTTCAGTGAGAATCAGAAGCTCGGTTTCAATGCCGGCTGATTCGACCACCATCAGGTCCCGCATAAAATCGATAAGCGAATCTACAATCTGGACTTCACTCAAACCACTGCTGATGAGCTGCTCAGCGGCGGTGAGTGCGCCGGCTGCGTTACTGTCGCCTATCTGGGCGATGAGATGATAAATCTTTTCGCTGTTGGGACAGCCGAGATATTCTTCGAGCAGCTCGCCGGTCAGGGGTTCGGCGCCTGCGCTTATCAGCCTGTCGAGCAGACTCAGGGCGTCGCGCATCGAGCCGTTCGCCATCTTCGCCAGCGGCAAAATTACGTCTTCTTCGTACTTTATTTTTTCTTTTTTGAGTATGCTGCGGAGCTGCCCGCCGATAAGCTTCGGATTTATATTGTTGAAATCGAATCGCTGGCACCTGGATTGGATTGTCGCGATAACCTTGTTCGGCTCGGTGGTTGCGAAGATGAACTTGACGTGGCTTGGCGGCTCCTCGAGGGTCTTGAGCAGTGCGTTGAACGCCGAGATTGACAGCATGTGTACTTCGTCAATGATATATATCTTGAACCTGCTGCGGGCGGGCCTGAAGATTGCGTTCTCCCTCAGCTCGCGAATCTCTTCGACCCTGTTGTTCGAGGCGCCGTCGATTTCGATGACGTCGATATCTTCGCCGATGTTTATGGCCAGGCAGCTATCGCATTTGCAGCAGGGCTTCGTCGTAGGTTCGTCGAACGAAAGGCAGTTAAGGGCCTTTGCCAGGATGCGTGCCATTGTGGTTTTGCCGACGCCGCGAGTGCCGGCAAAAAGGTAGGCGTGAGCTACTCGGTCGGTCTTTATAGCGTTCTTGAGGGTCTTGCCGATAGGGTCCTGGCCGACGACATCATCGAAGCCCTGTGACCTGTATTTTCTTGCCAGAACAGTATAAGCCATTTTTCAAAAGATGGCCGGGTTTGCCACGGCACGACAGAGCGACCGCTTATGGCTGCTCGGTTCCCCGTCTGACCAGATTCACGAGCCCCGCCTGCATGGGACCCGGCCGTAAATCTTCATTCTCAAATTGCAAACTTCAGTATCTCTTAACACCTTCGGAAACCACGATTTGCCAATATAACAAAGCCGGAGGGGAATTTCCACTGAAACATTTCGGAACCGGCGAATTTTGCCCGCCGAACCGGCCCGAAAGCCCCAAAAAAAGTTTGACAGGATACGTGGACTGTGGTAGAATTTGCTAAATCATCGGTGGGTGCTCGCTGCGGCTTTTCACAGAGCGGCAAACGAGGGATAATCAGCGGGCGCCATAACCTCGAAGGGTTATAATCGCGGGAGAGAAAAAATGAGAAGATTAAGAAGGGCCCACCAAAGACAACTTCGGCGAGAGGCGAAAGTGCGCAAAAAGTTCAGGACGCAGGCTGTCACCGCGGGTGTCACGGTCGCGCTTGCACTCGCCGCGGGCCTGGGTATGAATAAAGCTGTCGCTTCAGACCAGCACCAGCAACCCGTTTCTGATGACGCGGACGACGACTTGCTTTCCAACCTAGAGGAACTTGCCCTCGGCTATCAGCCGTTCAGAGGTGACCAGAACCGCAACGAAATACCTGACGGAGCAGAATTGGCCAGACGCTGCGCGGCTGTCATTACAGAATTGCCGGCATACCCGCTGTGGGATATCCCGCCGGATGCCAACGGAACCTACAGGATTTGCCACGAAGTTGACGGGCTCGAGCGGTGCGACGTCTGCGGCGAGTGGATTCATATGGGCGGCTGCTGCATTATCAATCCGAAAGTCGGCTTGAGATACCCAGACCCCCACGACCCTCTGGATCCGCAGTTTCTGCCCGACCTGGCCTTGCACTATATGCAGCACGGTTCGTTCGATTGCCTCGGCAGCATCCATAGCGGCAGGGTAGATTTGCCCAGGTTGATGAGGGTTCTGGAGTTGCGTTTTCCTTACGACCCGAATGAGCACCAGTTGCCGCTGGATTATCCCGACCCTTGCGACCCGGGCAGGACCCTGGCAGCGGACACAAACGACGCTGACAGCGACCTGCTGGCGGACAGCGAAGAGCTGGCGGCAGGCTACAACCTCTACAACCCCGACCAGGACCAAGACCTGACGCCTGATGGAATCGAATTGGCCAAACAGTGCGCCGGGGTTATTGATGCGCTGCCTGAGCACGACCTGTACAGTGGCGAGCCGGCCCCAACGCAGACGTATAAGGAGCGCTGGTTCCAGCGGGGCGTGGAGCTTTGCGAGATATGCGGCGGCACGGTGAATATGGGATACTGGCGTGTTATCAATCCAAACCTGGGGCAGTCTGTGGACGTATACGATATCACCTGCCACTATATGCGTCATGGCTCATTCAGCTATTCCGGCCGGCATGTGGCTACGCCGCACGGGCCGTTCCACTACGGAAGAGCAGACATAGCGCTGTTAGCCACGATACTTGAAATGCCGCGCCAGTGCGGTCAGTTAGGTATCCTGTATTTGCCGAGCGACTCGAACCGGGATTGCAGGGTGAATCTTAAGGATATGGCTGAGCTTGCCGAGAATTGGCTCAATTCCACCGAGCCAGAATAGATTGTGTTGGATGTGCCATAATGAGAAGGTTAAGAAGGGCCCACCAAAGACAACTTCGGCGAGAGGCGAAAGTGCGCAAAAAGTTCAGGACGCAGGCTGTCACCGCCGGCGCCGCGGTCGCGCTTGCACTCGCCGCGAGCCTGGGTATGAATAAAGCTGTCGCTTCAGACCAGCACCAGCAACCCGTTTCTGATGACGCGGACGACGACTTGCTTTCCAACCTAGAGGAACTTGCCCTCGGCTATCAGCCGTTCAGAGGTGACCAGAATCGCAACGAAATACCTGACGGAGCAGAATTGGCGAAACGCTGCGCAGAGATAATCAATCTGTTGCCGAGAAACGGCTTGCCCGGCGCAAACCAAATCTACAGGATTTGCCACGAAGTTGACGGGCTTGAGCGGTGCGACGTCTGCGGCGAGTGGATTCATATGGGCGGCTGCTGCATTACCAATCCGAAACTCGGCTTGAGATACCCGGACCCGCACGACCCTCTGGACCCGCAGTTTCTGCCCGACCTGGCCTTGCACTATATGGAACATGGTTCGTTCGATTGCGCCGGCAGCATCCATACCGGCAGAGTAGATTTGCCCAGGTTGATGAGGGTTCTGGAGGTGCGTTTTCCTTACGACCCGAACGAACATCAATTGCCTGTGGATGCCAACGACCTGGACGGCGACCTTTTAACCGATAACGAGGAACTCTCGACGGGGTACAACGTGTATGACGCCGACCAGGATGGCGACCTGACGCCGGATGGCATTGAACTGGCCAGGCAGTGCGCCGAGGTAATCGGTCAACTGACTTTTGGCCCGGACCCGGCAGATGCCAACAAGACCTATATAGACCATTGGCCAACGTTCGGGCTTGAGACCTGCGAGATTTGCGGCGCGACGGTAAACATGGGGCCGGCGTGGATAGTCAATCCCAGGCTGGGTTTGAGCGTAGATTGCCCGCTAATCGCCATGCACTATATGGGCCACGGCTCCTTCGAATACAGTGGCGACGTACACGGCAGGGGCAGGCTTGATGTGCCGCTTTTGCTGAAGGCTTTGGAAATGCCCCGTCAGTGCGGCCATCTGGGGACAATTTATTTGCCGGGCGACCATAACCGCGACTGCAAAGAGAACTTGGCGGACTTTGCCGAGTTTGCCGACAAATGGCTGCGGTGCACGGACCCAAACGATGGGCAATGTGATTAGCTGTGCGTCGAAGGCGGTAGTGTTGGAATTGGACTCTTTACATCTGAACAGTTCGGTCAGTGCGCTCAAAGAGGTCGATTTTGAGCTGGCATATCTGGCGCTGCTCAGCCGTGAAGGAATAAAGCCTTTAAGCAGGTGGGAAAAACCGCTTGGCGACCGCGAGATGGGGCTGCTGCGAGATTCGGGTCTTCTTGCAGAACAAATCAAGCGCACGGTTAAGACCGGCAAGGAACTGACCGAGACCGTTTTCAGCGCTTCGGCGGGCTATGTCGAGCTGTACAGGGAACGCTTTGCCGACACACCCATAGATAAATCCGCCGCTACCGTCCGATTCGAAGGGTTCCTGTTCGGCTATCCGCCCTGCTGTGTGGAGCGGTTTATACGTCAGCCCTACGCCCAAAACGACCTTGACCCGCAGCAGCAGAAAATTCTCTTCCACTGGGCCTGCAAAGGCTGCACAATTACCCCCGTACTCTGGCCCGCCTACAAGAGCATTCACGATTTCATAACCGCTTTGCCTGCAACATCTTAAAAAAACTTTCCATTTTTCCTTGACAAGCCCCGTAACCGATAGTGGGTTCAGACGACCCGCACCGACAACTGGCCTGCCTGGGAGGTGTACCCGACGACAGCCTGGAAGGCGAAGCGCTCGCCGCTCAAACGGTTTTCTCCCGTTGCAAGTGATAAGCATCGTCTGGAAATGATAGCTCTTGCAATCGGCGGCAATGAGAAGTTTCAACTGAGCGACTGTGAGCTGAAAGAACCGCGTCTCGGCTATCAATCGGTGTGCGATTCCGTGTCCGCATCCGGGGCAATAATGGGTCGGGCAGTCTTTCAAAGTAGGCGTTCGCGCAAATACAGTTTTCATATCGCTAACTTCCGGCGCAGGCTGCTGTTTTCGGGTATCGTCAACTGTCTTATCTTTTCCAAAATCTGTTGAACGGTCGG
>Ga0210003_1000703_pt1 | contig 30234 bp, 36 predicted proteins | sample LantaG_FD_182804 | JGI IMG/M metagenome (GOLD analysis project Ga0210003, IMG submission 182804) | Deep subsurface microbial communities from Baltic Sea to uncover new lineages of life (NeLLi) - Landsort_02402 metaG (SPAdes) (version 2) | ecosystem: Environmental > Aquatic > Marine > Oceanic >... | reverse complement strand
GTAGTCTGTTTTAGTTTCAAATGATTTCATAGTTTCCGTTTTAATTATAATGTGAATATAATACTTTTTGTTGGGAACTTAGCTATTTATTCTTGTTTTGTTTCAAGAAGTTATTAACAATTATTCAGGTAACCAACTAATACGTGGGTTATTTTAATTTTTTCTTTAATTCACCATAAATTTCACTTTTAAATTTAGGTAAGTCACCACCTATATTATCCAAATCATTTTCTATCTTTTTCCAATTTTCTTTTGGTGTGGGTACTCTATCTCTAACAAATTTTTTAATTGTCTGAGCGGCATTCTTCCCATTATACAAATCATATAAAAGTCTACCACCATCAACGGGTCCGGGAACAATGTTCATATTAAGAATAAATCCAATTACGTCTTTAACTAATTGAGATACGTTGGAAACAATTTGTTCATTCATCACCCTTTTTTCCAAAATTTGGTTTGATTCCTGTATGTGTCTGATTTTACTGTAACTTCTATTCATAATTTTATTTTATTATAAATACTTAACTTCCAAAAAAAGGGATGGGATTTCTGCGGTCCCCACTTTTAAAGTCTTTTGTTTGACAGTATTAAAAGAATGTGTGGGTAGTTCACAGGTTAATATACTAGTGAAGAGATATCGTTAAAGATTTGTCTTTCTTTTTTCCCGTATAGTCCGAACATTTTATTTTCAGAGTTATCTTTTTTGGATATTGAATGTGTGGTGTATTTTGTAACCCCACTAAATAATCCCCATAGGTTATCACCTTTTTCTTTAAGTTCCCCATTTAAGTCTACATAGAATCTTGAAATTCTATTCTTTTTTATCGTTGATAACATATTACTATTTAAGTAATTGTCTAAATCCACATCCATGTTAACGTCAAATAATGTTTGGACAACTCTATCTTTAAGTTCTTTAGTTTTAAGGTTAGTTACGGTTCCCATACCGGTCTCAGACATTCTTATGATTTTATTGAACATTACTTTCTCTTCCTCAATTAATGTGTCAACCCCACGACATATATCGTCAATACGAAGTTCCATATTTTTTGTATGTCTTATTTTTGATAGGGTCTTCATAGCCGCAAAAAATTTGTTAGTACAACTGATGGTTAAGTTGGAATTACCAAACGATAATGAAGCGCTTCCATCAAAACTATTGATTCCTGTTACAAAACCTTCAACCCTATCATCTCCGATTTTAAGGTTATCGCTCTTTAATTGAATATATACTTTTTTACCCCCACCAAACTCACCACCTCTATGGATGTCTAAACCTGTTGAAGATGATACTTTCTGTATTAAATCAACTAATTGACTATTTTGGTAAACCCCATAATTGTCAGAGTGAGTACCTAGTACTTTATTATTATCTTCCCTTATTAGTGCGATTTTATCTAATCCAATACCGCTTAATGTTTGAGTTTTCTCTGTACGGACGTCCCAATCTAAACCTGATTTAATTAAAATTTCTTTATTATTCATGTTTTATTATTTTTTATGTGTTAATGTTCTACAAATATATGGATAAAAAAACTCCCTACCAAATAAAATACTCTATTTTTTAAATTAAATTTTTACTGTGAATATTGTAAATAATATTTAATTGAGATTTATAGGTTTTTTCTAAACATTCATCATAACTAAAGAAATTTCCTCTATCTACTTCATGTGTTTGTAATTGACCTTTCGGTATGGTGGTACTATTCAAACCTATTTGAGATAAATCATCGACTTTAACGATAAAATATGTTACAATTTTTTTAAATTTGTGTCGTTGAGATATGAAAGAATAAGAATGTTCATTTGTACCTATCATACTAATTGGTACATTTACTCCACATTCCTCATGGGTTTCTCTAATGGCAGCCTCTAAATTAGTTTCGCCTTCCTCTAATTTACCTTTTGGTATGCCATATACTTTCCCAAACTTTTTCCCTGAAGCTCGTAACAGTAATATTTTTTTATCGTATATTATTGCTAATCCGGATGAGTGTACTATTTTTAAGTTCATTTTTTTTAATTTGTATTTTTTAAAACATAACAAAATCAAATAATAAATTGGTTGATTTTATTCTTCAAGGGACGTTGGCAATGATGTAATTCTTATCGCCTTACCTAAAACTTCACTTTCACCCAATGTAAACGCACCTTGTTTAAATGCGTAATTAACAGCTTGTTGTAATATGAAAATCGCACTTGATTTATCCATGGTGTCTAACAGAACTTCTAAGTGTTTCTCAGTCGTAAGGGGAATTGTGTTAAATAAGGTTCCAAAATCTTCAGTCATAACTAATTATCATTATATTTATTAATATAAAGATTTAAATTTAAAAAATAAATAGGTTATTATGAAAAAATTACGTATTAATGAAAGAGGTGGGGTTGCAAGAGGTGGTGAGTATGCCGCACCTTTAAGAGACGTGGAAAAAATATGGAAATCTAAATTTTTGGATCCATTTACAGAACCTTTTGAATACGAAAATGATGATATTAATCATAAAATTGGACTTAGAAAACGTAAAAAAATAAAAAACCCTATAGAAAAAATGTATAATAATGTTAATGATTGGGTTGAAATAACCGAAGACGTTATTTTAGAGGATTTATCCGTTTGGTTTGGTAAAAAGAAAAAAAAGAAAGGTTCTTCACAACCTCAAGGGCCTTGGGTTAATATATGTAAAAAGAAAAAAGGTGGCGGTCATCCTCCGTGTGGTAGAGAAGATTCTGATAAGGGTGGGTACCCTGTATGTCGTGGAGTAGGTGTTGCTGGTAAGATGAGTCAGTCTGAGAAGGACTCTGCGTGTCGTAGGAAGAGAGATAAAGAGAAAAAGGATATACAGACAGGGAAAGGTCAGAAACCTACGAGAATCAAGGTTAAAAACTACAAAAAAGAATCCATTGACGAATTAGCATATGTTATATTAGAATCTGTTATTGTTGGTAATGGAGAAATAGAAGTTTCACCTTCTAATAAAGTGGTCAAAAGTATATGTGATGTAAAAAAATATTGTGACGCTCAAGGACCAATTACTTTTGGTCAATTAAGAGAAATCGTTAAGGTTGCTAAAAATAAAAGATTAGGGTTACACATTGGGGAAGGTGGTTTTAAAGCGTTTATACGTCTATTACCATGGTTTATTCCTCAGATAGCTATCGCAGGGATGGTTGGTTCAAGTATGAGAGCATTTAATAAAATATTAAAACCTACTCTAAAAGAAACTTCATCATACAAATCATGGTGGTCAAAAACAATCGTTAAACTATTTGATTATATTGAGGGTGATATATTCAATACAGGAGACCCACTTAGTAAAATATTTTTTATAAGTGATGGGTTATTGAATTTAATGAATGAAGAAAATAAATTAAAATTCGCTTATCATATATCCGAAATTGCGAACTCGAAAGAAGATATCGACCCTGTACCTGAATTTTTTGTTGAAAACGAATTGAGGGAATGGGTTAACAAAAGATTTTTATTGGACCCTCCATTAGGTCAAAAACAAATGAAAAGTTTTGATGACGTAACCGTCCCAACATCTGATGAAGATTCTTCAGATAAAGAAGAACTAGTTAAAAAATTAACTGAAAATATTTTAAGAAGGTTATCTTAACCATAGAATTTTTAAGAATTCAATCCAAGTCTCAACGTCATTTTCATATAATTGGAGTGTGAAACCTATTCATCACGTAGTGTGGATGGGTAATTGACATCTACCTATATTGATGGAATAATAAGAAAAGACAAAAAAAAAGGTTAGTATTAACCTTTTTTAACAATATGGTGATGAACACCTTTTTTTACCATCCAATCCAGGTTTTGTACCTTTGCAGACCTGCACCGCAAAACCTGAACTAAATGCTGAGGGCCAAACTTCATATTTAGCCTTAGCCGCGGCTTTACCTCTCGCACATAACTTAGTACCGGTTTTCTTCTTACCTTCGGTTGTTTCACTTTCAGCCATATCAATACTACCTAAAGTACCGATAGGTCTATTCATTTTAAAACCTTTTTTTTTACCTTCCATCATACCATTATTAGGTACAACTACGTCTTCTTCTTTTTCTTTATTCATAAAGAAATCAAAAACTTGGTCTATAGATTCTTTAGCAGTTGCGATATGGTCTTGAGCCCAATCGTGTCCATCATCTAAAACCCCTTCTATCATTGCGGGGTTCATTTCTAACATAATATCCATTTGTCTTCTAACCTGTTGTAAGTTAGAAAAGAACATATATCTATCACTCTTCTGTTCTTGTAATACTTTACTAACTAATCGATTTAAATCTTTTTCGGTTAAACGAATTTTTTTCATTATTACGAATTTAGCCCATTACCACCTATAAGTACGGCGTTTATTTGTTGAACAGTTTTACCAAACTCATTCGTCATTTCCGGTTTAAGGGGTGTAACCGTTGATGTTTCACCTGAACATACAACACAAACCTCACCATTATTACCACCAGTACTACCGCTAAAAGGTGCTAAACAATCTTCACAATCATCGAATGGTCCATAAGAGAACCAATTAGTTAAACTATCGCTTGTCGTTGAACCCGTTGCGGTTAATTCAATACACCTACCATCGGATAATTGATAAAATTTATTTAAGGTTGGTGAAACATCTTGTCCGATGAATTCAACTACCACATTGTTCCCACAGGTTGTACCTGTCATTAGTCTATTTGCCATTTTTTCTTTTTTTAATAAATAGTCAATTACTTGACATTAACTACTTGAAATTTAATTTCTCTTTTATATGTATTTATTTCACCACTACTTTCAACTTTAATATCCACAAAATACTCATTAGGTATCTTATCTCTGGTATCGAAAACGAAATAATAATCATTAGGTGTTCGATTAAGTTTGGTCCAATCTTGTACTTGGACTTCGGTCTGACCTTCTTTAACATAAACTCTATACGATGCGTCTACATTTGGTAATAATTTATTCGTTGTGTAAGCTTGTTTAATTATGACCCCTATTCTTCTTACATCGGTACTTAATATTTTTTCATCTTGTTTTAACCCATAAAAATCAAATCCATAAAGTTCAGGTTCAACAGAATTAGTACCTATTTGTACTGAGGATGAAAATGGATATAATACAAATTCATTAGTAACTTCGGGTATAGGGGTATTATTCAATTTCATATTATACCATTTGTCAGAAAATGAACAAACTGTACTATATCCTGCGAATGGTGGTATAATAACTTCATACACTCCTTTAGTTCTTTGACATGAAGTTAATCCCGTTAGTCCGTCAATTGGCTCGTCATCGTAATTCATTATATCAACAGTTGGTGGGGTATCTAAATTAATAGGACGACCCTTATCGAATAAATACAGATATAATTTGTTGACCTTATTCATTGAAAAGTTATTTCTATCGTCCATAATTAAATCGTTATAACTTGTTTCCAAATACGGTTCATAAAATGTTTGTGTGTGACGAGTGAAAAATTGAACTTCATAAGTGTCGGTAAGACCAGTTAGGGTTTCTACTTGAGGTTTATAAGCTATACCCCAACCTGAAACGTTTGTTAACGACCCATCTAATATACTATTTATCTCATTAGTCATATCGAAATTAACATTTTCATTTCCAAATTCAAAATGTTGTGTATCGACTATTGTTAAATCATTATAGTTAAAAACTCCGTTATTTTTATTATTATAAATTCCGGGTTCAGTCCATACTCCAATGGTTGTTGTCTCAAACCAATTAGAAGGTCTTACAGAGTAATTTTTATCTGATTCCGATATTGTATATTTTAAATCTGCAAAATCGTAACCAACACCCTCATCCCACACTTGAGGTAAATAAGATTCGATATTGGTATATGGGATTCTAAATAAAATTAAATCAAATGAAGTTGAACGTAATCTTAGTTGTGAAGTTCTAGTATTGAGTAAATCTAAATCAAATGTTGACGTATTAGTCATATTAAGAGTGTGGGTAATATTGTCGGTACAACCTGTCGTAATTGTTCCGTCATAAACTTTAAACATTAAAAGGTCCATGTCCAAATCGAATATAAATCGACTATACCCATTAGGGTACTGTGATGTTGAAACCCTACCAAAAAAAAGTTCTGTAACGGGGTTTCTACCCGTGTTTACGAAACTATTTGATATTATCGTATTGTTTTTACTAAAATATGATTTATTAATTGACATTTAAACTTTTAATATAAATATATCAAAATTGTATTTATACCCAATTAACTTATTTATTTTGATTTTGGAGTGTTTTTTTCAGCCTTAAATGACTAATAGAATACCATTTTTTTTAATTAATTCTAATATTTTGATTTAAAATTGTGTTTTCTACGTTTGCCAAAATTTGATTAATTTCTGAGGTTGTTTGACCATTACCTGAAGCAACAGATACCGGTGGTATCGTTGAGATTGGGTGAACGTGACCTGTAATATAAGAAAACATCTTTCTCAATAAAGACATTAATTCGTCACCCCTAACCATCGGGTGGGTTTTTATTTGAATACTTTTTTCATCACCAACAAATCTATCTTGGGGTATCCCATATAAAGTTTCACTTAAAGATATTCTACCTTTAGGTGATGAAGTATTGTGAGATAATAAATAAATTTTTTCTGACCCTAAAATACCATAAGTAACATCTTGAGATGTTATTTCAGTAGGTATTATTGTACTTGTTTTAACCGACGATTGAGGACCAATAACAGGTTTACCATTAGTGTTGTCCCACACTAAATAAAAACCACTTTTACTCATACTATCGTTTATTTTTATACTCGAATAAAAGTTAACAAAACTTTCATATATTGGGTTGGTAGTTGACGTAGTTGGATTGACGTTACCGTTAATATAAGTTAATTTAGACGGTGTAACCACAAATGGGAACGTAGATTCTTTTGATACGTTATTTTGGTTATTAAAGGAATAATTTGGCATATCAATAAAACCATCAAAAACACCTCTAATAAACTTATTCATTAAGTTTATAATATCTGTAGAATTTTTAGCTTGAAATCTAATTTCTTCTAATGGCCCAGTATAGTTAGTACCTACACTAAGTTTAGTTATTGAATCTGACTTAAAATTTGATGTATTAACCGAAATACTAGGGATAACATTATAAAGACCGATAGTGCCGTTATAAACATCCTGAGTATTTTCTAAATTTTCAATGTCCCAAATAACTACCTTTTTAACCATTTGGACATTTTCTTGTAGAACCCCTCGTTTTTCTTTTGGTAAGTTTGACCTTTTTTCAGTGAAATTGGATAGTTGTAAAAACGACCTAAAAGGGTTTCCCACAGGTAATTTACCTTTACTTATTTTTTTGGATTTACCGGCTCTTATTAAAACTTCATTTTCTTTAACTATAACATCGGCGCTACCTCTACCTAATAGAGCGTTATCCCCCGGTTCAGGAAATATTCCCTTACTTCCAGCATTTCTATAATCACCACTGTTATTCTTAAGGGATATTCCTTGTTTAATCCTATCACCGGTATTTAAGAATTTTTTAGACCCCTCAAAATTTTCGAATGAAGTGGTTAATGGGGATGAAAATGGGCCTTGAATATAAAATTGGTTCTGAAATAAAAGTTGTTCACTGTCTTGATAAATTATGTTAACATATTCGTCGACCTTAGGTGTTTGGCTAAAATAAAAAGGTAATAGTGGGAAAAAAATTAAGGGGTCTCTATAGGTCCATACATCGGTTTCTTCATTCCAGTCTGTAACAGACGCGATGATATCACCATAGTTTTTTGTTTCGGGAATAACGCGTATTCTCCCTAACATCATCGGGTCTTCATTATTTAAGACTCTACCCGGAAAAATTATTTGATTATTTTTTTTATGTGTTCCCATTGTTTCTTTTTTGGTATTCCGTAAGAATTAAATCATATAAAGATTCTAATTTATCTAAGTGGTTAGTTAATTTAAATAATGATTCTTTAGTTTTTTTAAAATCTTCTTGAATAAAATCCATAACGAAAGTTAATTCAGAATTAGATGATGATTTATAATCTTTAATAATATTAACTACTTTTTCTGACTCTTCTCTATTTAACATAATTATACTTTTTTTCCAAATGCATTTGACGGTACTGTAAGACCTGCTGGTGATACTGTTAATGGACCTATAGCAACCTGAACTTTATTATTTTCACTTTCTTCCTTACCCATAGCTTTCATTTGTCCAAATTTAGCTAGTACATCTAAATTTGGACTACCATCAGGTAAATCACCTGTAGGTATACCTAACTTTTGTAATTCTTCTATTGTCCCAATAAAGGCTCTAGTTTCCGAATACCCACTTAATAATCGAGATGCAAATAATAAAGGTAGGGGTATAGCACCTCCAAGTGTGACCCCACCAGCTAAATTAAGTAATGCTAAAATTTCATCAACAACACTTTTACATCTTCTCCAATCCTTAATCAATGACGCAATTATCAATATTAACTGTATTAATTTAAGTATCATAGCGTATTTTTTATTTAACGCCTCCTTAGCTAAATCAGTTATTATTGATTGTATTAAATTCTCAATATCTTTTTTTATAATCTTAAATAATTCTTCAACAAATATCGCCCCAACTTTAGACACTACTTCAGCGAAAAATTTAGGGAATTTTTTGATAAAATCCATGGATGATTGTACTGTGTCACCCACAGTTTGACCTAAAGATTTAACCATTATTAAAATAGGTAATAGTGTTTTTGGCGATAATAGAGCCCCTATAATTCCTTGAGCTATAAGTTTAATGAAATTAAAATTTACAGCCGCTTTAACATCAATATTAAGTCCTAATAATAACTCATTATTAATTAAATTATCGGTTAACTCATCTGATAACTCATTTAAATCATCACCCTCAACAAAGTTTAGGTTGGTTAATGACGAAAATATTGAATTAAAATCTACGGGTACTTTAACGTTATCGCAACCCTCAAATTCGACAACACCATTTTTTATATTTTGTATTCTACTTTCAATAAATCTTAAATCTAAATCAGTAAATTCAAAAAATGATTCATCAATGTCACTCAGCTCTGAAAGTTTTGCAGTACCACTAACGTCAATCTCCCTTCTGTTGTCAAAACAAAGACCTAAAACTCTTTGTATTATTAATTCAAATTTAGTCGCGTCCTCAACTTCACTTACACCTACGTCTAACCCAATAGAGGCGAAACCGGATAATGATTCCATAATGGATGCCATTATGTTGGTGGTATCGACAACATTAATTGATCCATAATAGTCGGCCAAAAATTCACCTACTTTATTAATACTACTAGCTCTATTAGGTAGAATTATTTTAAACCAAGGACCACTAACCCCCAAATTATTAAATTCTTCGTATTGTATGTCCATTAACCCCTGTCCTGACCTACCTTTATATAATTGACCATTTAATATCGAATAAGGATTACCATCTTGAATTAATTCATATAGTTCTCTGTTCATCGAAAAAGGGTTGTCCTGAATATTAATCGGATTTTTTTCGTAAAATACCGACCCTTTTTTCTGATTAGGGTCTAACTTTAGTATATTAATAATATCTGTAGATTTGACTTTAATATAAAGTGTTTGAGGTGTATAGGTTTGTTGTAAATCACAACCAACAGCTTTAATAGCCTCGTCTAAAAGAATTTGTTTTAATTTAGGTTCTACGTTACGAACAGCTCGGAGTAAAGTTTTTTTAGCGTATTGAATTGTTGCCCCATTTTTACCTCCAGTGACATTATTTATATCTAATAGTTGGTCAAATTGAGATTTTACCTTTTTTTGGAATCTCTTAACATTTTTTTTTGCGTTATCTAATGATTGTTTAGTATCTCCGGCAAAGTCTTCAAACCCCTGAGTATTTGGGTTAGTTATTTTATCGTATTTCCCTTTTAAGGAATTATATTGTTTAGAAGCGTCAACTTTATTTTGAACATCTTTATAACTAAGACCTAAATCTAATGGTGGCATAATTTAAAGTATTTTACATTTTATACTTGGAAACCATATCTCCTGAAGTATCTTTATCAATTAACGATCTTAACATATCATCATCCATTTCAAAATCGGATACCGTAAAATTTGATCCATCTGATGCTCCTGATTTACTAGCTGTATTAGTTTGTAGTTTAGATAATGTCAATTTTTTTTCAACACAGTCATTAATAATTTTTTGTTGTTTTTCTATTACCGGCCCAATTAGAGTCATATCTTCAGGTTCCTTCATCATAGTTAACATTTTATTTTGTATTCTAATGGCGGTATTTCTTTGTTCTACTAATTCATTGTAGATTTCTTGCATTAAAGACAAAATAGATTCTTGAGTTAAATTAATTTCTTTTTTTTTAGGTCTTCCCATATAGATAAATATTACACGACTTAATTTTTATTTAACCATTTCTTGTATTAGGTTATAATACATTAATTTATACTTTTTAATAGATCCTCTAATTTCTTTGGTCGTAAGATTAGTCATTTCTCTTAAAGATTGTAAAACTACGTTTTTATTAAATTTATTATTATCGTTACCCACAAAAATATTGTCATAGTTATCAAATATATCATGTAAAGCGTGACCTAATTTAATTTCATTAACGTTTAAATTTTCCCTTTCCATGAATAACTCTAATTCCTTTATGAAGTTCTTAATCACATCTTCCGGTTTAATTGAAAAATCTTCCATCAAATATGAATATTCATTTCTATTTTCTAAACTGGTCGATATGTCTTCGTAAGATATTTGTCTGTTTAACTCTTTTTGGTCCTTAATTATTTGACCCATTAAGTAATTTTTACAGATTGTACCAAAATAAGAATAAGCCTTTTTTCCTTTAGCGGGTTTAAACTTATCTACTTTAGTTATTAAAAAAGAGTGAGTATCTACGTGTATTTCAGTAAATTCCATACCTCTTCGATATAATCGATATCTTCTTATTATTGACGATATCATTTTATCTAACGGTTCCCTTAAAAATTCATTATAAATCTTATTTTTTTCGTCGTAACATTGGGACTCTAAGAATAGAACTACCGCCTTTTCTTCCCTGACATCAAAGTAATTTTTTTTATTCGGGGGTTTCCCCTTTTTTTTAACTAAAGATTCGGTACCTCCACTTATAGTTTTGTTGGTATTATTTATAAATTCAGCATCATTATTTTTAGTTTGAGACATTATACAGTTTCAGTTTTGTATTTTATCTCTCTATCCTCATTAAAATAGAATTCTTTTTTAGCCGATTCAACCCAAAATTTCACTTCTTCAGGTGTTAATTTATTTTGGTTATTTTTATATCCCCAAAATATCGAACCTTCTCTAAGGTTTGTATGTTTATAACCAATTTTAGGTATTGACATAACTTTAACCGAATTATGGGTTAATCTTAAGAAAAGTTCATAACCAAAAGTTAATTTAAACGATGGTTTTAACATTCCGAAATTTTCAAATGCCGACTTTTTCACTACCATACCGGAAATTTGGAAATTCTGATAATCCATTAAAGTCTCATTGGTTAATATTCCCATTTTAGGTGTAAAATTAGCCGCGAATGTCGCTTCATTAGTAAATCCAGCAAATTGACCTCTTTCGTCTGTATCAACAACTATTGGTAAAAAAACTGAAGTATCGGTATAAATTTCAGAATACTTTAAAACATTTTTAAACCATATTGACGAATATTCGTCATCGAATTCAAATAAAGAAACCCACTCGGAAGTAGAATTTTCTATACCGTGATTTATTTGAGATGAATAATTAGGTTTGTCCGTCCAAACTAAACGTTTTACGGTTAAATCTCCAAAATCGAAAGAATCTAAATGTTCCACTAATGTAGTTTCGTCAGTATGTACGATGATTAATTCGTTAAATTTAGTTTTTTGAGTCTTTAGAGATTCGATACATTTCTCAAAATAATCTGAGAAGAACGGCACTGTTGCCGATTTAATTGGTAATATTACTGATAAGTCAAATATTGTTTCCATTATTGTTCTGTTGTTTCTATTTGTAGTTTATTTAATTGAGTTTCAAATGATACTAAACGAGTGTTAAGGAATCCTTCAAATAATGTGTCAACAGTTTTTTCGAACTGTTCTTTAGTTGGTAGATTTTTAACGGTATCTTCCATAGATTTGATTAATGTTTCAGAAATATTATCTTCTAACCAATTTTGTAAAAAGTCGGCTACGTAATCGACTAATTGAATCTTATTATTAACCCAAATACCATTATCCTCAGTCATCCAATCAGGAGTCATATCCGGTACTAATCCTATTACGGGTACACCTGATTTCATAGACTCTAATGGGAATGTCCCGTAAGAACTAAGGTTATCTAACCATACCGAAGCAAAAGATTCATTTAACCCTTTAGCGAAATCTACTTCACTAAGCCCTCTCATATCTCTAAACGTTATCCATCTATATTGTGGAAATTTAATGTAAAATTTTTTGATTAGGTTAACCGTATCTCTTTGTTCTCGTGAATGTACCGCAATGATTGGTTTAGGTGGGAATTTAGATTTGGTAAAGTTATCGCTAATAAATGGTTCTAATACATCGTAAGATACTTGCCTCATAATTTCACCCATATGTTCTTTTTGTTTTTCACTTGTTGTGATACACTTAAAGAACCCTAATTGGGACCAAGTCTCACCCGGTTGTAAAGTGTCTACAGTGTAGTCGTATGATTGTGATAAAACAATCTTACCACAAGGTAATTTAGATATTTGAGCCATAACGAACCCAAATAATTCAGGTACAATAAGAAAGTCATCAGGTGAAACCTTCAATTCCTGACCTTCAATTGATTGATGGGTTAACCCATCGTATTCCGAACCTAACCAACTACCTACCGATGTGTAATTAGGTTTTTCATGTAAGATTATAGGATTATATCCTAAGTTTTTTAATGACATACCTAATCTATATATGTATGCGACTGACGCTTTAGCATTGCCTTTAGTGTCTTGAACAATTAAAAATAACTTTGACGTCTTGTCCTTAATGTTTTTAATTGAATTTTCTAATTTTAAAGTTACTTCTTGACTCATTTTTAGTTTAATATTTAGTAATTATTTTTTTATTTAGTAATGTGTTAAATGCTAATTTAAATGGAATTGTTAATTCAGTACTTTTAATACCCATTTTTTCATCTATATTATCATGACCATCCATAACGATCTCTATCATTAATTTTAAAAGGTCGTATTTTACGATACTAATAGTATTAGCATTAGGTTCATTTACATTAGATTCACCTACATTTTTTTTATCTATAGATCTTTCTTTTTTTTTCGATTCTATTTGTACATACACATCAACCTTATCGATATCGATAAAATACTGTTCGTTGAAAATTGATAACATCATATTAATTCTTTTAATTTAACTTTTAACTCTTTTATAGTTTTAACTGTATTTTGGTTATCAATAATAAGATTATATTGAGTTTCAAATTTTATAACAATTTTACCCTTAGGGTGTTTTAATAATAAATCAGGGTTAGATGTGACTAAAATATCAATATCATCCCACATATCATCTAAAGTTATTATACTATAAAATCTCAATTTTTCAAGTAAACAACCGAACTTACTTAGAAAAAACAGAGAAGCGGGTTTAGATTTACCAATTTCATCTGAAACTATAGATAAATCCAATCTATCTCTTAATTCTAAGTATAGTTCATTTAAATCGTTAAATGTAGAATATTCAGTTGATGGTGCATGTCCAAATAATTCCATAGTGTAGTCTTCATACATAAACTCAAAGTATTCTTCTTGAGATTTAAATGAAAAGTGTTTATTTAATTCTAAAGATGTTACCTCACTTAGTTCCTCGTATTTGAAATCATCTTTAACTTTAACTTCTTCCGTATTACCTGATAAATCTAAAGTATATGTTTTATCCTCAATTACGTCGTCCGAATCAATTAAATGTTTTTCGTATAACTGTTTAAATTTAGCGATGGTATCTCTAAGAACACCATTCAACTCTATACCGACTTTTTTCATAATTCTGTATCGTACCTTTTTAATATTTCTTTAATAATTGGATTTCTCACAACATCGTCATTTCCAAATTGGAAGAGTTCTACATCATTAATATCTTTTAATTTGTACATTGCGTCGTACAAACCTGATTTTTCTTTTTGTTTAAATTTGTCCGACTGTTCTATATCTCCAGATATAAAAAATTTACTATTAAACCCTATTCTAGTTAAAACCATTTTCATTTCGGACGGAGTAGAATTCTGAGCCTCTTCAACCACTAAAATCGAGTTGTCTACATTTATCCCCCTCATAAAGGATAGGGACATAATTTCTATAAAACCATTTTCCTCAAGACTTTTAGTCGCTTCTTTACCTATAATCTTATGAAGTAAGTAAAAAGATGCGTAAACATACGGGTCCATTTTTTCTCTTAAATCGCCAGGAAGACTACCTAATTTAGAATCACTACTCTCGACCGCGGGTCTAACAATAATTATTTTTTCGTAAGGAGTTTCTGGTCTCATTATTAAATCAATTGCCGCTTTCATGACTAGGTAACTTTTTCCAACACCCGCTGGACCTGAACAAATTGTAATTTGATTGTTAATCAAAATATCATAATAGTCTTTTTGATTAACGGATAAAAATTTACTTTTTTGCTTTCTTTTGATTACAGAGTTAATTAACTCTTTCCTTGAAATTTGTGGTTGAGTTGTTGGTGTTGTTTCGTATTTTAAAGTTGTTTTTTTTCTAATTGCCATAAGTTTTTTATTTAACTTAAATATAAAACCAACTTAAAAATAATAAACAATTAGTGATTGTAATTGAATATAACAGATAAATTTCAAAAATATTTTTTAACTGTAACAGTTCTTTTTTCTCTTTGTTCTAAATTTGCGTGCAAAGCTTCCAACCCATCATCCAAATTACTTGATGCGTTAATCTGAACGTCAACGTCGTAAGATGTGTTATCTTCAGAATTATTGTTCCATAACCAAATAGTAATATCAACTGATTAATCTTTTATTGATTGGATTACCTTAACTATGTTTTCTTGACGTTTCCAATTAAGGAGTAATGCCGTTATTCTCATATTTTTAAATATCTAAATTGGTGTATTTACCCTTAACAGATTTTGGTGTCTTCCATTCCAATCCAAATCTATCAACTAAATAATCTTCTATCGGATCTAAAAAAGGTAATTCCCCATATTTTGTTTTTAATTTTTTTATGTTAAATAATGGTTTAACGATAAAATCTTGGTTAAAATGAACATGCCCATATTCCGAAACAGTAACTAATTTATTTTCTAATATGTCATCATAATAATAATAAATGTCAAATATACATCCATTATCATCAATATATGCGGTTTGAATGGGTCTATCTCTCCAATCCATTGTTCTAATTAATTTAAAATCATTTAAAAAAATGTGTTTTTGACCAAGACTAGATCTAACCCCAATATCAATATCTGTATCGTCGGGTATAAAATCTCCATCACGATAAAGACCAATTGCCGTCCCTGATGAAATCCACCAACTACAGTTAAGTTGTGTTATTGCTTTAGATAGTGTCAAATTAATATTCTCGATTGAAGAAAGTTTTGTCTCACTAAATGGATTATAATTTTTTATTATTAACTCTTTCATATCTTACATATAAATGCAATTTGTTTAGTGCCAAACTTACTTTCAATTTCGTCGGGGTATATTTTATTAACTTCTAAAATTTTAAAATGTTTATTGATAATATTAATCATATCTGGTATTGTCCTATAAATTGAACTATAGTATGAATTTAATTGTTCTGAATAAGTGTCCACAGAAATGTTAGATACTTCCATTGAGCATGGTGATTTGATATATATAAATTCAGACTTTATTTTTTCTAAATTCATATGTACAATATCGTCCTCAAATAAAAATGGAATCACACCAGAAAAAATTGTCACATCTGTTTGTGGTAAATCTTTAGGGTTGTAACAATCGTAATACCCTGTAATTGCCGGTATATCTTTCATCATTTTTTCAGCAATGTCGAATGCGTAAAAAGTTTCAATATTAGTTAATTCATGTAAGCATTTCACAAGTGAACCGTCACCACAACCTAAATCAAGAAGAGTCTTAAAGTTTTTTAATTTTGGAACGATATAGTTCAATTCATATAAACGTCTTTGTTTTATTGTTCCATAATTTGGGTATTTATCTTGCGTTACCCAAAAATTTCTTGCGGTTTCTTTTTCCATCATCTCATTTTTTTTGATTCTAACATACCACTTCTAGGTATAAAAACACAATCGGAACCAACTTTATCACACCATTCGATGACTTCCTCGTTTCCACTAAGTATTGTTTTGTTAAAAGGATTTATTTTTTGATATGTTAATTTTTTATCATATTTTAAAACTTTAACCCCCAAGTATTCAATTTCTTTAGCTATTTCGTCTTGATTATATTTTGAATTTTGTGGTTTGTCATTAGTGACAACAACCGTCAGGTTGTATTCATTTTTTAATTTTAAAATAGTAAGAGCGTGTCCCAAGTGAGGAGGATTAAATTTACCAACAAAGTATCCTTCAGGTTTCATTAAATTTAATTGTTCCAAAATGTAAGATCTAGTTTCCTCTAATTCATATAAATATTTTTTATTGTGTTCAATTTCCTCAAAAATTTTACTATCATAAACTAAATGTTGATACGGTCTTTCATTAGATTTTTTTAAATCTGAAAGTTTTGTTGGGGTATCGTCTTTTGTGAAAAAAAACTTATGTCGTGTTGTTCTTGGTGGTAGTAATTCAGTTCTATTTAAAATTTCTGATTTTGTTAACGATATACCCGTAGAAATTCTTTCATCCAAATAATCAACCCAAAGTACTGGAACAGTTTCGTAACCATTTTTAAAAAAATAAACATACCTATGACTACCATCTAAAATAGTTCCACTGTTAATATCCACAATAATTGGTTTATTAATCACAACATTAATCATAGACTCTAAGTTGGACAAATGATTTTTAAAAACCAATTCTAAAGGTTTTAATCTACCTATCTCAACGACTTCAAATTTAGGGTAATTCTCCATTATTTTGTTAATAATATTTTTTCTTTTATTTTATTTCAGTTGTTGTTTATAACTGACATTAATTTACCATAATTAAACTATTATTATGTTGTGTTTTATTTTTTCAAAACTATTTTTTATTTTAGGTAATAGATTGTGATTATAATCATGAAATAATTTTTTTATATTATTCTCGTCTTCATTTCTCGTTGATGATTCGTAATGGTACGCTACACAATTACTATTAGTATAATTAATATACCCATTATTTATATTTTCAATATTTAGATCAACATCTTCAAAACAGGAAATATATGACTCATTAAACATTCCTAATTTATTAAATAATACATTTCTTATCATTAATAAACCTCCTGTGTTACCAAACACACTTCTAGTATTAATATTAAAGTTATAGTAATTTCTCAAATTATAATGTCCTACTTGAATACTTTTATCCGCCTGTTTAAATGCAATTAATACCCCATCGTGTTGTACGGTATTATCCCCAAAGTGTAATCTACAACCAACAGTACCTACTCCGCGATAATCATTAAAAACCCCTAACATACCTGTTATAACGTTATTAAGAATTTTAATATCATTGTTACAGAATAATAAAAATTCATAATCATCAGATACGTGATTTTTTACCACATCATTATTAATTTTGGCAAAATTATAATAATCATACTCAATTAATTTTATGTTTGTATGATTATTAATTTCTGATTTTAGTTGTTCTTTTTCTTCATCAGTTGACCCTGTATCCGCAATAAATACGTCAAATAGTTTAGAGTTACAATGTTCGTAGAATGAATTAATACAATTCATTAACATTTCAATTTTACCTTTTGTTGGTATTATAATTGCAACTTTACCTAATTTTTTAAATGTTTTTTCTTTAATTTTAGGAACATAAACTGACTCTGGTTTCAAATCCAAAGGTAAATTTTTACCATACTTTTCCAAAAACCTATCCTTACTTTCCCAAAATTCATCATTTGGTTTACCAACAGATTGATGAGTTATTTCAAATGATGACGTGACTCCAATTTTAACCCCATCTAAATAATTTGGAATACAGAATAAATGATCGTAAAAGTGGAATTTACCAATTGTTTCATCAAACCTATGTTTAATTTTTGTTTTGTTAAATGATATAAATAAACCATCAATTGTTATCACAGGAATTAAAAATGGTAATCTAGGTGAATATTTACTTAACCATTTTTTTTGACCATCAGGATGATGATATACTTGACCAACCATTGTTTGTTGCATTCTCTCCCAATAAACACCTGATTCAGGAAAATAACAAGAACCTGCTTTTCCAATTATACCGAATTCGGGGTTATTAGAATAATCCGATAATAATTTTTTACCCCAATTTTTACTCAACTTAATATCATTATGACAACAAACAACAATGTCATTTGTAGACATTTCAATACCTTTATTATATCGATTTGATAAGGAGTATTGTCCGAAATTTTCAAACTCAAAAACCTCTAAGTCGTTCAAACCTGAAGAAGATATTAAATGTTTTTTAAACTTCTCATTATATTCCTTATCTTTATGTGTTGAGTATATTACCGTAATCATATTCCTGTACTTCCGAATCCTTTATCACTTCGGTCTTTATTCGTTAATACTTCCACTTCCTTTAGGTAAACCCACTTTCCATTAACCACAGGACATAACACCGCTTGAGCGACTTTTTGACCTTTTTTAATCTGATATTCGGAATTATTAGTGTTGAAAATAATCGCCTTTATTTCTCCGGTATATCCACAATTATGAATTAAATGATTATTACAGAAAAAATTATGATTGTTATCTACCGTAATATCGTAAGTTTGTTTTTTAGATTTTGATATTTTAATTACTTTAGTTGTTTTCATGTAAAAATTGTTTTAATTCGTATACACTATAGAAAATTCTATAGTTAGGATATATTTTTTTTGTGTAATATTCTTTAACGTTCACTTCTTCGGTATTCCACCCTTTCATTTCAATAATATAGGTTTCACCGTTTAAAAAATCAATTAAAAAATCAGGTACGTAATGTCTATTTAAATTGTTATAAAAATATTTAATCCTAATTCCGTGTTTATTTGTCCAAGATTTAACATTAGGTGATTCATCAAACAATATCATAGAGTCTAACTCATATGACGATGAATATAAAAATGTCTCACCTACTTTTGATTCGTATTTACCTGTTTTATATTTATTCGACTCATTAGATATTGTCCCCTCAGAATATAGTTTAGAGATTATTTTTGACATATTTTCTCTAAACTCTTTTGTTTTTTCACATCTACCATCATTTAATGATTTCGTAATTGATTTGATAGTTTTTTCTCTGTATTCATCATTTTCCCACCTTTTTTTACTTGTCTCCGATATTTTGTCAAGTCGTTCTTTAGATACCACCCATTCTTTAAATTTTTCGGTTTTAGACCATTGAGTGAAACCTGAAAATAATTCAGGATTCTCTCTATGTTTTTTCTTTATTGTCTCAGACATTTTTTGTCTAAACTCAGGGTTTTTATGAGTGATATTCCTAATTTTAATTTGTTTTTTTACATACTCGTCATTACTCCAATTTTTTTTTGCATTATCTGACATTTTCTGCAACGCATAGTCAGATTTAACTTTTGACCCCTCAAACATTTTTTTATATTCATGAGTTTTTAATCCGTGATTAAACTTCAAATGTTCTACTATAGAACATTCTTTTTCCACTCCGCAAATTAAACATTTTACCAATATACCCTCTATCTTTATTGATAAATAGTATGATGGTGACTAAAAGATGATTATCTCATCATTTTCTTTTAATTCTTTTGCCAATTTTAAACCATTTTTCGTATAAATTTCGCTATTAGGGGTCACTTCTAAAATTCCTTCATCGGTTTCAAAAATAATAATTTCTTGTTCTTCAGTATTAAAAATATGTACTATTACATCCTTTTCAATTTCTAGTGTTTTTTCATTAAAGGAGAAAACTATGTCATTAATGTTTAACTCCTTAATTGTTTTTTCCCCATTAACTGTTAAAATTTTCATATCCTCAGAAAAACAATCCACAGTGCCAGGAGAATTTAAACACATTAACCCTTGATTGATTGCAAGTCCGCTCTTACTTCTAACTTGAATCTCATACCCATCTTTAATATCGAATGATAATCCCGTTGGTACTAAAGCTCTCCCGAAAGGTTGTAATAAAATATCTTCCGTAGAATATAAATCAAACCCCGAGTCCCCACCATAATTGTATTTGGGGTCTAAGGTGTCAGCATGAACCTTTTTAAATGGTAAAGTTAATTTAGTTTCGTTATTTTTAAATTCCTCTTCTAAATCTAGTAAACTCTCGTTTAATTCTTTCATCAGTTCATCCTCTGAAATATCGGTAAAATCCTTAGATAAGAACTTTTGTAATTCTTCCGCTTTACCATCTAAAAAATTAAAATCTAAATAATCCATTTTACTTTAAATTTTTTAATTTTCGTATGAAATCTATTAATACTTTTACATCTCTCTCGCAGTATTTGGAAATCTCTTCTAACATACCTTTATTCCAATATGCGTCGTGAACCTTATCACCGGTTACGTCACCACCTTTTGGGGTTGGGATACCCATAGTAGAACAAACTAAATCTAATGAGGCGATTGAACTGTAAGCTCCAAATTGCCATATCTCTTTAGTATCGATAGCTTTAATTTCCCATGGTTTAGTATCGTATGATGGTAAAATCGATGGAGGTAAAAACCCATTAATAACCATTCTTTTGGCTAACATAGGTATATCGAAGTTTTTAAGGTTATGACCACATAACCAAAAACCTAATTTACCAACTCTATCTAGTAATTTTTGACTATCTTTTAACACAACTGATTCGTCATCACCTGAGAATGTTTGTGTTTTAATTTCGTTGTTATCCATAACAAATGCGACACTAATAGCCACAATCTTAGCGAATTCAGGTACTAAGGCCGCTCGACATGAGAATATCTCATTTATAGTTTTACCCTTATCTTCAGGGAATCTTTTTTCAAACCAATCCAAATACTTCTTAAATTGTTCGGCGATTTCGGGTCTTTTTTCTAAACAGGTGTCGTAATCTTTCTCAACACCCACTGTTTCAATGTCTAAGAATAACATCTTAGTTATAGGTAAATTTATCATTATATTTTATTTATTTGTTATTAATTTATACCACTCAGATCTATCTTTTGTTACGTTATTTAAATCGTATTTATCTTTAACGGTCTCATAAAGTCTCTCACCTAATTCGGTAATCATATCCGGGTTAGTAACTAATTTTTTAATTGCTTTACCCCAATCACTATGATTTCTCTGTGTTGGTACTAATATCGCATTTCCTTTTCCAAAGTTACCATTTTTTAAACAATGTACCAAATCTAATTGATATGGTCCAACATCCGAAGCGATTAACGCTTTCTTATAAAAACCGGCCTCAATAACTTTTAGTTGAGATTTCATACGATTAAACGTGTGATCTTTAATAGGTGCTAACGATATGTCAAATTTAGAGTAATTCATGGCGTAAGACGAAACAGGTTTTGTCCATACTCTCTCATAAGGTAACTCGTAATCTGACTCATAAGGGGATTCTCTAAACTCCATTAAGAATTTCTTATAATCTTCAGTTACGATTGAGTAATTATTCGTAAATATTTGTTCATATTTAGCCCAAACAGTTTCGTGAGGTAATATATCTCTTTTAGTCTCCTCATTGGTGTTAGGGTTGATTTGAGTTACGGTCCCTCTCGTGTCAAAACCACAAACGACCATTCTAACTTTTTCTTGATGTTCTCCATTTAATTTACCCATAAATCCCTTAAGTAATTCTAAATCGTCTAAATGGGATGAACCGCCTAACCATCCTACTCTTATTTTGTCTGATGGTAATGTTGGTTCGTTGAATTGTTTTTCTAATGGATTAATTGCGTTAGGGAATACAACAACGTTTTTATTAAATTTACTAATTTTTGAAGCGAATAACGATGTGGTTGTTGTAACATAATCAACCTCTCTAATATTATCAATAATTTTTTTATTGATACCATGTTGAATGATTAATTTATGTATTGGGTGTTCAGGACCAGGTGACCAATAATCATCAATATCCATAACGGTTACTATACCCATACTCCTTAAATATTTTATAATTTTAGGGGTAGCGTTATAATCGTGACCAATATTTCTATGGAAATGGACGATTTGATATTTTTTAACTAAATTCAAATCACCAAAGTTAGGTTTGTAGTCGATGTCAACGTGAAATTTATTCGGGTAAAGTTTTTGTAAAAAAACGTGAGGGTCACCCGACCTATACTTAAAACACCCACTGGTGTCTGAAGGTATTACTAAAACATTAATTTTTTCTTCCATATTTTTTAATATATAATTAATTATAGTGTAAATAAGTTAGTTAATCAACTATAGGCATAAAAAAACCCCCACATTAAATGAGGGTTTTACAAATATTATTATTTTTTTTTGGTTATTTAATTTTCCTTATTTTAACAACTTTACCTTCAAAAATATGTTTACCAACCTTAAAAGAAAAATTTTCATTAGATTTGCTGGATGATTCAGAAATAACACCACTATCGGTTAGTACTTCAGTTACAACTTCTTTTAATATTTCTCTAAAATTGTTGGGTATTTGAGTTTGGTGTCCCTCTTTAGGTTTTGATTGTGGAACGTTTGGACTTACCCCATTATTCATTAATTGAGACACTCTTTCAATTAAATCGTTAGAGAGTGTCGGCCCACTGTTAGGTGCCTGGATAGGATGTTCAATCATTAATTTTTTTATTTCATCAGGTAATCTAGAGTTTAGAATTTTATCTTCACTCATTTCCCCACCACCCTGTTTTTGTGTTGGTATCTCGGACAATAGAGGTTGATTCATTTGAGATTCTGACATCATAACGTCATTAGGTATATTATAACTCGCCTTTGGAGTATTAAATGTTTGTACCTCAGGCGATGACATATTAACGTTATTCATATTGTTACCACTTCTTGGAGTTTGATTATGTTTATCCATAATCTTTTTAGAAATCATTAATTTCTGTATTAAATCTTGTTCTGTTTTCATTTTATTTCCTTAATTTTAATAACAATTTTAGGCCGTAATTCGTTTCTTTCGGGTGTTGTTAATTTTTTACCTGTAGACTTTTCAATTGATAAGTATACTTGTTTATAAACATCAGCCGCTTTTTCTAAATCGTAATCGTCACCATATCTTTTTCTATAAGAGTCGTTAATTTCTTTTAACTTATTAGAAATTATTTCATCGATGCTTACATCAGATGTTTGAGGTGTTTCATCAAACTTAGCGTTAATTACTACGGAAGCAAACGTTTTATCTCCGTTAGGGTTATAACCCGGTTTAGGTGTGTTAAATTTCTCACCCGTAGGTTTAAAGGATTCTATTTTGTTGAGTTTAAAAATTCTCCACCCAGGTATAGGTTGTTCACCCTTATACGCCGTATGTGAGGCTCCCTCTAAATCCCAAGCTCTTAATACTTCATTACCCGCTTTACTTACACCTAAGCAAACCGGTTCTATTGTTCTTAAACCTCTACCCCCTGGTTCATCGCCATCGTAATAAATAACGACAACATCTCGATTTTTAATTGCTTTTATAACCGAGTTTTTAGCTGCTATTTCTAGAATAAGTCTTTTAGCCGTATTGTAAAGTTTCATTATGCGGTTGGTGTTGTATATGGTGTTGTTGGTTTAAATTCGTTTACTACGATTAGAGAAGTTCTTTCTGTAATATCCTGTATCGCTCCCGCACTTTGATTATGAACGTCTAAGTCACCTCCGGTCCCTTTTCCTTTATCATCCCCATCGGCTAATGCGTTAGGATTTAATGAGGAATATTTATTGTCTGTTTTGTAATCATTTTTTGGAAAAAGCTTAGCTCTTTCCATTTTCGCAATGTTGGATAAATCATTTGTTGGTTGTGAAAAATCCAATGGTTCTAAAGTTGGCATAGTTATATTATTTTAGTTATTAAATTGTTTATTCGTTTTAAACTTTCCATAACCGAAGTGTCATACTTATTCAGGGTTGAATTATGACTTTGACTTGGTCTGTTTAAATTTTTTATTCCGTCTTTATTGTGAGTTTTAATAAATTGGTTAGGTAAGACTTCAGATTTATTTTTTTTAGTCGTATAAACATCATCTCTCATAGACCTAAGAGTTTCGTTAACCCAGTTTTTCATATAATCACCCCCATTTAATATAAATGGTGGGTCATTAGGTTGCCCGCTAAAATCATCAAACCAATTCTTCACTCTTTTAAGTTGTTGGTATGTAATTTCTCTATTATCTCTCAAATCTTTATTACGTTTATAACCTTCAGTTGATTCAGACGCACCTTCAACTGAATTAAAACATTGTTCTAAATACTCACAAACCTGTTCCGGTAAAGGGATTGTATTTCCGTATAAATCTTTATTCATTTTATTTTTTATTATTTTTCCATTGGAGGTACCATATTATGTTCTGGAGATGTCATATCTGGATAATCTTCCATATCACGTTCACCATCTCTATCTTCTTGTATACCTAGTATAACGTTATCAAGTAATTTACCTAATAACATATTTGCTTTATCGATATTACTTTGTTCTACTAATCCAGCAGTGTGTAATTTTAATAATGCTTCAGTCATTACACTTACAGTGTTTGCGATTTCTTCGGGTCTTGGTTGTTCCATGTTTGTTTTTTTAAGGTTTTTTGTTATTTATTTTATTTTTTTAAAATTTTAATTAAATCCGAAATTGAGATTCCCTCTTTTTCGGCAATATTTTTAATATTTTCCAAATTCTTTTTTAAAATTTTACTAATGCCATTTTCTTTGTTCGGTAAAACATCTGAGTTGTCTTTAGTTTTTTTGGTTAATATATCCTCAATAATTTTTAAAGATTTTTTTTTGTGTTCTTCAATTTTTTCTTTTTCCGATAATCTTTGTTTTAATTTACCATTTTTAATTTTAGATTTAGGTAACTTTCCAAACTCTTTAGCTCTTTCTTCCGCATTATCAACACCCATATCGATTAAGGTTTCGACGGTTTGGTCATAATCCATATATTCAGTTTCATCATAACCAAAAGCATCTGACATATCAATTTCTTTAACAACTCCTTCACCATAAAAAGTTCTATAACCTCTTGTTAATGGGTCGTTAGTTATTCTAGATGCTGGTACTGTTTGGTCCATAGTCTTTTTAGGGTGGGTTCTTTGATTTAATTTTGGTATTCTTGAGTTTAACATACCCCCATCATCGCCAACAATCTCTTCAATTTCACCATCAATAAAGTCTAAATCTTCTTCAATATCCTTTTCAGTGGTTTTGTTTTTAAGGTGTTTAGACATAATTTTTTTTATTTTTTCCTCGTCTTTTTTATTAAAATCCCTTTTCTTATCTTTTTTTCTTGATTCAGATAAAGTATCCGCACTTGTATAATATAAAGAAATAGTGTCTCCCCTATCTTTTAAAAAGAAGTAAGTGTTGTTGTTAAAATATTCGGTATTAAATTTCATCTTATCTTTTATTTTTTATATAAATACTTTGTTTTATGGTATTTATTGTAAAATATAAATATAGTGCAAAATATAAATCAATATCAAAGACCACGTATTAAGTTAAAATTTGCGTTAGAATCTAATGACATGGCGTTAACGACCGATGAAAAGGATTTTAATGAGGAGGTTGTGTTTTCACCTTATTTAATAGCCGAGACTTATGGTCGCAAACTACCTATTAGTATAGACATTAACAATCCTTTAACAGTTCAACCGTTAAATTTGTCTTACAAGACTTATAATGAGAATAATATTTTTATTTCTCAAAACTATTATTCGATGGAGAATGAGGACTTTACTTGTTTTTCCGCGAATTCATCTTGTGATATTGGATTAACAGGTATTGATAATGGTTTAGTTGATGAAATGTCAGGTGAAACTATAACATTCACTCAAGGGTTGTTCGATAATAGTTATAAATTTAGTAGATTATATTACGATAGAAGGTTTAAAATGTTTCAGATTACCGGACATACCTCTACGAATGAAAGATTTTCCGGTTTTGATAAGACAATACTTTATGAGGTTGTTAGTAAAGTCGGTTCCGAAGGGAAGTATCATGAACTTTATGGAGGTTTTTACCAAGGATTTTATAAATTATATGGTTTTGATTATGAAGTCATCCCTGAAAGACAAAACAAAGGGTGGACGGTTGAAATGTTACTAAGACCTAGATTAACTAATCAATATTCACCTAACAATGGTGAGACAACATTAAATGAAATTTACCCTCAAAATAAAAACACATTTTTTTATTTTGGTACTAGATCAGAAAATAAATTTTATCATCATGCTGATGGTATGCCTATTTCAGGTTACACTAGAATAACAACACCTTTGGCAAATTGTTTACAAACGTGTTCTTGTTGTTTATTAGGTTCGACCGATAGATGTGTATTCGTTTATCCACCAAGAAGTAAAGATGGTGAACATGACCCTCATAAAAATTATGGTTGTCATAAGTGTGGCTCCCAGCGTACTAATGAATATATATGTGAATCGTGTGGGTGTCCACCAACCGACATATCCCCATGTGGGTGGGAATGTCAATCCCATTGTGATGGTAATACAGAATCTATTGAAAGTACTTGTGAGACGGACCCTATTTACGATTCAATGTCTAACGCGTTATCCTTTAAATTATGTGGTGACCCTAAAAACCCTAGTATAGGTGTTAAAGTATTGTCATTTACCGGTGATTGTGAAACTACAGGGACTTGCGAAAATAAAGAAGTGGTATATTCTACAGGTTATACGGTGACAGAATATTGTACCGAAAAAAGAATTTATGATGTCTGTTTAGATGAAAATGTGGAATTCTTAAAAAACGAACATTGGTTTTTAGTTGATTTTGTTTGGGAAAGATATACTTGGTTAGACACTTGTGATTTATGGTATAGAGGGGGTATTGGAGATATTACCAATATCAAGTACTTAGAATCTTTGGCAAATAACACACCTTCTTTAATAACGGTTCCCTATACTCAAACAGGTGGCACAACTCCTGAGGATATAACAGTTGTAAACCTAAATGAAAAATGGTTAATAGAAAAATTTAGAAGAGTTGGTAGACTTAAAATTTACGTTAATGGTAGAATATTTGACGTTATTGAGAATTTTGAAGAAGTTATACCTAGAGGTTTAAATACTGATAAAGAGAAGCAGGTTGGGGTCCCTTTTAATATTTCGTGGGGAGGTGGTACTCAAGGGTTAATCGAAAATTTAACTTTTTCATCTTGTACAACGACAATCAATCCTACAACGACTACAACGACAAGTAATTCTACTACAACGACAACGACAATCAATCCTACAACAACGACAACGACAATCAATCCTACAACGACGACAACGACAATCAATCCTACAACGACGACAACGACAAATAATCCAACGATACAAAAAGGACCTTATGTACAGGACCCGGAATGTTTACCTTCAAACGATTTGAGTGGAACTACATTTAGTGAGTTAAAGACCAATATTTTAATCGAACAGAATTTTGCAGGGACTTTTGAAGGGGGTATTTCTCAGTTTAGGATGTATGTTGAACCGTTATCGTCACCTGAAATAAAACATAATTTTTATAAATTAAAGGACCAATTTAACTTATTTAACCCTGATTGTCCTGACTGTAAAACTGAGTCCTGTAAAACAAATGATTTTGAGTACGAAATAATTGATGGTAATGTAACAACAACTACGACGTATAATCCTGTGACAACAACAACAACAAATTTTTAAGTATGTCTAAATTTATAATAATTGAAAGTAAAAATTATGAGGGTTCAATCGCTAACATATTGTTTAACCCTTCAAATAGTGAGGAGGTTATAAATTTGGGTGATGTTACATTACCTTTCACCTTCGAACCTAGTTTATTAATACCACCTAGGGAAATTTATGGTGTTTATACTATAAATGTCCTCGTACCTAACTGTACGTTTTTTGTTAGAGTGCCTCAACAAACACCTACGTATACTATACAATTCCAAGATTATAATAAATTCTTATTTATGGATTATGTAGTTTATCAGTGGGAAGGTATATAATAATAATCAAATAAACAAATTAAAAAAATAATATGACTCAAATTGAGATAACCGGAGTTTCAGGTGCGACCTACCCTTTGAATATTTATGCGTGTGATGTATACCAAAACCAATGTGTATTAATCGCTACTTTATATTTGAATCCAGTATCTACAATAATAATTACTTTACCCCCACAATTTGATAGTTCTCCCGCTGTAGGTATTTTAATAAGGGACAACAATGGTTGTGAAAAATTTGAAATTGGGTATTGTGGTAGTTCGGGGTATTTTAAACAATTCCAAGATTACGATGATTTCTTATTTATGGATTATGTAATTTATCAATGGGAAGGCGTTTAAAACAAATTTCAAACTATTTATAAATAAAAAAATTAAAAGATGGCAATATACCAAAGATTAACCGATAGAGTTTTTAACCCAAGTGCTATAACACTTAACGATTTAATACACATTGTGGTAACGGGAGATACGTCTCAAAGTCCTGAAGGTTCGTCATACAAGACAACAATAGGTGATGTTGCTTTCATTTTATCAGGAACATCAGGTACTTCAGGAAGTAGTGGTATAGATGGAACTTCGGGAAGTAGTGGTACAAGTGGTATAGATGGTACTTCTGGAACATCAGGTTCTTCAGGGACAAGTGGTATAGATGGTACTTCTGGAACATCAGGTTCTTCAGGGACAAGTGGTATAGATGGTACATCAGGATCATCAGGAAGTAGTGGTACATCGGGAAGTAGTGTTATTGTAACAGCTAGTAATGGTCTTACTGAGTCTGCTGGTGATATTACATTAGGTGGAACTTTAACAGGTGCTACCTCGGTTGCATTAGATACGCATGATTTAAGTTTTACAGGAATAGGTAATGTTGACATTGTGTTAACTTACGCTACTGGAACTACCAAAACACTTCTTGAAACTGGATCAGATGTTCTCGGTTTAACGGCATTAGGCGCTCCTAACGGTGCTCCTGGTATTGGTGCGATGTATATTGAAGATGGCGCAGATTTACTTAATAGTAATTCTGCGATGCTTCTAATGGGTGATTTGAGCGAATTAGGTGCTCCTGGGACTGGTATGTTCATGCGAGTTGGGGATTTTAATGGTAATTTTCCTGAAGCTGGACTAAGTATAATTACAGATAGTGTTGCTGGCGGTTCATCTGTTGGGCTTTTTACGTATGGTTTTAATACAGAGCAAAGTGAGGTTGGTTTGATGGCAGAACATGATGCAGATATAGCGTATTCAGTAGCATCGATAGCGATTGGTGGACCAACGGGTGTTAAAGAATTAGTTTTATCTGATAGTGGTTGGGAGATACTCAATGATGTCGATGGTGAGCAATATAAATTCCCATGGTCTGCTGGTACAGCAGGACAAGTATTAGCAGATGATGGAACTAATAATTTGGAATGGGTTGATATGGGCGGTGGTCTTTTTGAGGAAAATACAACAGGTGGAACTCAGTCAACTCAAAGAATTGGTTCAGGTACTGCGTCAGGTTCTGGTTCAACAATAAGTGGTGGTTATAGTAACACATCATCAGGATATATCTCAACAATAGGTGGTGGTTCGGGTAACACGGCATCAGGTTATTTCTCAACAATAGGTGGTGGTGGGTATAACGCTGCATCAGATGAAAGGTCAACAGTAGGTGGTGGGGGTAATAACACAGCACCAGGTAATACATCAACAGTAGGTGGTGGTGGGTATAACACTGCATCAGGAGATAGTTCAACAGTAGGTGGTGGTGGGTATAACACGGCGTCAAGTGTTCTCTCAACAATAGGTGGTGGTCTTTATAACACCGTATCAGGTAATATCTCAACAATAGGTGGTGGGGGTAATAACACCGCATCAGGTCTTGTCTCAACAATAGGTGGTGGTGGGTATAACACTGCATCAGGTAATACATCAACAATAGGGGGTGGTACGGGTAACACGGCGTCAGGTGTTGTCTCAACAATAGGTGG
>Ga0210003_1000702_pt1 | contig 30259 bp, 25 predicted proteins | sample LantaG_FD_182804 | JGI IMG/M metagenome (GOLD analysis project Ga0210003, IMG submission 182804) | Deep subsurface microbial communities from Baltic Sea to uncover new lineages of life (NeLLi) - Landsort_02402 metaG (SPAdes) (version 2) | ecosystem: Environmental > Aquatic > Marine > Oceanic >... | reverse complement strand
CAAAAAGTTTTGTACGAGAAAAAAAGACCGATGACGACACGAGAAATTGCAGATGAAGTAAATAGAAAAAAACTGTATTTTCGACGTGATTTGAAACCTGTTCCTCCATCCCAAATCAGCGCTAGAGTTCATAACTATCAGCACCTCTTTAAGCGAGATGATTCGTTTATTATATTGAGATAATAATTAAGTTCTATCAGGTCCTGAGCCCGCCGAAGGTGGGGTTGTGACCTGACGGATAACTGCACATCTAAAAAGTGTCAGTTCATTCGCCGCGTCGAATCTTCGGCGAGCAGGAACCAACACAACTTTAAAATAGTCAGGTGCACGGGGCACCAGACCTACTTGGAGTTCATTTTTTACTTGCACTCTTAAAGGCACACCTTATATTTTCAAAAATCAATCTTCATGGAGGTGTATCAAAATGAACAGCAAGATTATTCTGTCTGCAACTGCGCTGATTTTAGCGTTATTGATAGTGGGGTGCGGAGACGACGACGACAACGGCGTCAGCCCCGTTACGGGACCCTCTGCCCCGGCCAACCTGGTGACGTCCGGCACTTACGGCAATATTCAGCTTAACTGGGACGCCAGCTCCGGGGGCGGGTTGAGCGGGTATTATATCTACCGCGGCACCGACGGTACGATCTTTGCCAAATTCGACAGCACCACCATTGAACTGGAGTACGACGATATGGATGTTTCCGACGGGGTAGTTTACTATTACCGGGTGACGGCGAAGGGTGACGCCGAATCCGGCCCGTCCAACACCGTCCGGGACATCCACGGCACGCGGCTCAGTCCGACCTACGCCGCCGGCCTGATTGTCGCGGCCGGGCTTTTGAATCCTTATGTCGTCGAAGATACCGTGGTCATCAACGGCGGCAATCTGGTGATCCAGGACGGGGCTGAACTTTATGTCAAAGACGGCGCGGTACTCGACATAGAATACATCGATATAAATAACCGCTATTTCCATGTCTACGGCTTGTTGCGGGTGCTGGCCACGGCCGATTCCAATGCCACCTTCACCTGCCATAAAACCGGTGGTAACCTGACCACCAACGAGGGCTTCTGCCTGCAGTTTCACGATAACGCGGTCGATTACGACACTCTCACCGACGCCGGCTGTTTGATTCAAAATACCCTTATCAATAATCTGCATTACTCCAACAACGCCGTTTATGTCGGAGATTGTTCTCCGAAATTTTACGATTGCAAGATATCCGCCAACATAATCACCGGCGCCTCATATTTTGAGATATCCGGAGACGCCGCGCCGATCATAGAAAACTGTTCGATTAACAATATCGTCCTTACTATCAAAACGGATTTTCGCGGGACCCAGGCCTCGATAAAGAAGAATATCTGTCGCGACGGTTACTATACTTTATATTTCTCGGCCCAGAGCAACCCGGCTGTAACTCTCGGGCAGATTGCGAATAACGATTTCGATGGCAACACCGACGGGATATATTTACAGGCCATGACCGGCGGAACGAATATTCCTCTGGGTAATAATTACTGGCTCGGCGGAACGCCAACGGTTATTCTGGGACCGACAACCTCAATCACCGTTGATTTCACCCCTACGCTGGCCTCTCCCCCGGCCGATTGCGGCCCAACCTGGTAAACCGGAGTTTTTTGTAAAGCTTGCAGCCGGCGCACATCACCGCGCGCCGGCTGTGATTATGAAAATCCCCGGTTTTTAAAACTTGCTTTGTCAAATAAATCCTCGATATATTTTTATTAAGTTGTATTAGCGAGAGGAAATCAAATTATATAAGGTGTTTATGTTTGAAACGTTAAAAAACTGGTTAATCGAGCAGCAGCTTTCCGAGACCCTGGCCGCTTATGTCAGCTGGATCGTGCTGGCGGCGGGGGTCATAATCGTGGCCTTTGTGGTCAATTTCATCGTCAAGAAAATCCTGCTGAAAATCGTCACCTATTTCATCAAACTGACCAAAACCACCTGGGACGACGCCCTGCTGCAAAACAAGGTTTTCACACGCCTTTCGCATCTCGCCCCGGCGTTGATTATATACGTCTCGGCCTCGATGTTTGAACCAGTTCAGGAAATAATCCAGCGGTTCTCGATGGTCTATATGCTCTTTACCGGCCTTCTGGTTATCAACTCCTTCCTGAAAGCCGTGGTTGATATCTATCGCCATTACGATATCTCCCGTAACAAGCCCATCAAGGGATATTTCCAGGTCATAAAGATAATCCTGTTTGTCTTTATCGGCATTGTCGCGGTCGCCACCCTCATGAACCGCAACCCGTTGTTGTTGTTAGGCGGTATGAGCGCCATGACCGCCGTGCTGATTCTGGTCTTCAAGGATTCCATCCTCGGTTTCGTGGCCAGCGTCCAGCTGTCCACCAGTGACATGGTGCGTATCGGCGACTGGATCGAGATGCCCAAGTACGGCGCTGACGGCGACGTTATCGATGTCACCTTGCATTTCATCAAGGTGCAGAACTGGGACAAGACCATCGTTACCATCCCCGCCTACGCCCTCATCTCCGATTCGTTCAAAAACTGGCGGGGGATGTCCGAGTCCGGCGGCCGGCGCATCAAACGGGCGATAAATATCGATATGACCAGCGTTAAATTCTGCACTTCCGAAATGCTGGAACGGTTCGAGAAATTTCAACTGCTCACCGATTACCTGAAAACGAAACGAGAAGAAATCGCCGCGTACAACAAAGAACACAATATCGACCCCTCGGAGCTGATAAACGGCCGCAACCTGACCAATATCGGCACCTTCCGGGCTTACGTCGTTGCCTACCTGAAGAACCACCCCAAGATTCACCAGGATATGACCTTTCTAATAAGGCACCTCCCCCCCGGCGAACACGGCTTGCCGATGGAGATTTATGTCTTCAGCAACGACCAGGTCTGGGCCAATTACGAGGCCATCCAGGCCGATATTTTCGACCACATCCTGGCTGTGATTCCACTTTTTGAGCTGCGGGTGTTCCAGCGTCCCACCGGCAACGATTTCAAACACCTGGTCGCCAAGCCGTCATAAATCACATCTATTTAATTGTGTCGCATGGGATTAACTCTATCGAGCAAGGTTTAATGCAAGGTTCCTTTCGTATCATCTTTTCAACACCAGCGCTTTTTTTTGAAACCGGCCCGAATTTTTTCCGTATCCCAGAGTATGAAGGGTAAACAATGGGAGATTTCAATATGAAAAAATTTGTTATTATACTAATCGTTATTCTTTTCGCTTTTGGTTCGGTTTACGCCGGTAAATATAAAAAGGCCAAGGATGACGACGAGCACAGCTACACTTATGTAATCAGCGACGACAAGATTGCCGAGATCGACGATATCAATATAGAAATCGAGGACGGCTCGGTGATTCTTTCCGAAGAAAGCACCTTTGAAAATGTGGTGGAGATTACCGAGGATTACGAACTGTACGTCAATGACCGCCAGGTCAAGCTCACCCCGGAGCAACAGGACCTGGTCGAAGAGTTCCATGTACAGGTATTCGAAGTTGTTGACGAGGCGAAATACCTGGGCTGGGAAGGCGCGAAAATCGGAGTCAGTGGCGCCAAACTGGGGATGAAAGCAATCAGTCGCCTGTTCAAGATGGTTTTTACCAGTTACGACGAGGATGATTTTGAACGTGATATGGAGCGGGACGCCGAACTTCTGGAAGGCAAAGCGGAAAAACTCGAGGATAAAGCCAAGGTTATCGAAAAGATGGCTGACGACCTGAAATTTATCACCGAGGAGTTGTTCGACGATGTCCCGGAACTTCGCCGCCTCGAATGGTTCTAAAGCTCTCTAATACCTCTTCTTCTAAGCGGTAGTTAAACATATAACCCTATCCGCCACCGCTAAATCTCCTTTAGCGGTGGTTTTTTTATTGCCTTTTCAAACCGCCCTTGTTTCATTAATTAAAAAAAAGACTATTCTATGAACGAAGATTTCACCCACACAGTCCTGGGCAAAACCGGCTTAAAAGTCCACCGGCTGGGTCTTTCAGCCACCTACCGCCCCGGCAGAAAAACCATCTATAAAGCACTGGATATGGGGCTGAACTATTTTTTCTGCTACGGTTTTGATACGCACATGACCAAAGTTTTGCGCGACGTCTTCAAAACCAAGCGGGATAAATACGTGGTCGCCACCGGGGCTTATAATCTGTTGGTCGGCCACCCGAACCTTCGCCGCACCCTCGAAAAACGACTCCGGCAGCTGGGGACGGACTATATCGACATCTTCCAATTTCTCGGCGTCACACAGGAAAAGCACCTGACCGAGCATATTTTCGAGGAGTTCGAGAAATTCAAGCAGGAAGGGAAAATTCGTTTCACCGGTCTTTCCACCCATCACCGCAAGCTGGCCGGGCGGCTGGCGGCGGAGGATAAAATGGACATGCTCATGATACGCTATAACGCGGCGCATCGCGGCGCCGAGGAGGATATTTTCCCCTATATAAAAGAGCATAACACCGGCCTGGTCAGCTATACCGCCACCCGCTGGCGTTACTTGATACACAAGCAGCGCGGCTGGCCCAAAAACCGGCCGATCCCCAACGCCGGCATGGCTTATCGTTTTGTCCTGTCCAATCCGCATGTCCATGTCTGCCTGACAGCGCCCTCGAACATAAAACAGCTCAAGGAAAACGTCGCCGCGCTGGAAGCCGGCCCTTTAAATGATGATGAAATGAAATTGATTAAAGACTACGGTGATTTGATTCACTCGAAGAAGAAATGGTTTATGTGAGCAACGCCGTCGGTCACACGAAAAAGGTTATTATCAAAGCCACCACAATAATCGCGGTCGCGATATAACCGGCCGGCTTTCCCCGTCCGATTATCAGATTCAAAGCCGAGATAATCAACGTCACGCCCAATCTCGCGGATATTTTCTGCAGGGCCGTGACGTGGAAAGCGTCGGCCAGGAGCATCAGCCCCGCCAGGAATATCGAAACGTATATCAACCAGAAAGGTTGTTGCATCTCTTTGCTTTTTGAAGGTGTTTTAGTTTGTTTATTATCGGTCACGGTCATAATCCTCCAGAAATTTTTCAATACCTCTTACAATCGCCCGGGCTATTTGTTTGCGGAATTTATAAGTTTTTAATCTGGCTTCCTGCTCGGGGAGAATCATGAAAGAACACTCCACCAGCACCGCCGGGTACTGGGTGGGCCGGTTAACCGCCAGGTTGCCGTGGTAAAGGCCGTAATCAAGCTGACCGGTAGCATCCGACAATTCCACCTGGATGGCCCGGGCCAATTCAATCGAGTGCGGATGATAATAATATGTCGAGACGCCGTTATTGATAAAGGGATTGACACCGTCGGGCAAGGCGTTGTTATGGATGGAAACGAACAAATCGGCGTCACTCTGTTTGGCGATTACCGGTCGCTCGTATAATTCCACATGGCGATTGTCGTCGCGGGTCATAACGACGTTAACCCCGGAAGCTTTCAACATATGTTCCACCACCAGCGCGATGCCCAGGTTGGCCTCGGCCTCGGTGTAACCGGTGGGACCGATCGCCCCGGGATCCTGCGAATGACCGGGGTCGAGAACAACCGTTTTGCCCTTCAGGCGCCGGGTTTCCCCGGGCGCTTTGTTTAATTGAAAATAAAAAGTGTTGCCATTATAATAAGTGTCATAACCCCAGATATCGCGGTTGAGCTTTATTTTCACTTCGTACAGACCCGGTTCTGACTGCGACCAGGTAATGATATCGACCAGCTTGTCGGAGAAATCGTAGCGGATCCAGTCGGTGTCGCTGGTCACGCCGAAAAGCTGGACGCGAATTGTCCGGCTATCGTCCTCGATTATACGATAAGGATGTTTCCCGGCCAGGGGAAATTCGATCAGCAGTTTATCCTCGAAGCCGTAGGTCCGGATTGATGTCAGGTACGATTTAGGCGGGAGGATACCGTGCGGTAATTTTTCGACAGAGTTTATATTGACCCAGGCGTACTGGGTTTCGGAAAGTTTTACCCGGTACCACTCTCCCTCGCGCCCAACCGCCAGAGCCTCCACCCCCTCGGGCTGAAAGCGGGCGAAATACCCCTTACGGGGACCGTGTCTTATTATCTGTACCGAGTCGATAAACCGGATCGTGAAGGGATATTCAGGCGCGTTGAACGATACTCTATAACCGCTTTCAACGCTGGTTTTGTCGAGCATGCTCATTTTTTTGTGAACGTCCAGGATATTTACCGGGATTTTCGTGTCGAGCAGGCTGTCGAGCACTTTGCCCTTGTCGGGCGTCAGGTGATAGGTGATACGCCGACCGATTGCGGAGACATCGTGGGGCACGACATAAAAACCGGAGTAGATACCCTTAATCAAAAGCGAATCGGGCACGGCTCCGGCGCCGAACACCAGTTCCCCCCAGTACGGTTGTTGCCGGGGTGGGACTTCGGTCACCGGCGCCGAATCGACCACACCATCAATCGAAAACCAGCCCGTCATCCCCGGCGTCCCCTGGAAAAAAACTTCCAGAACATCGCCGCCGGTCAAAACCAAATCTCCGGACGGCGGCCTGTAATCGCCGAGTATTTGCAGGGTGTCATCGGGCAGGCTCTTGAGCGGTTCGGGGATAGTGACCGTTACCGCCGCCGCCGCGACCGCCGGTATCTCGGGAAGAACTCCATTTTGAAAATTTTTGATATCTTTTTTGGTGTAGGCGTTAATTTCAAAAGTGAACGAGCCGGGGGTGACGGGGACAAAGGCGATAAAACCGCCGTCCCGGTGGGGCTTGACCTCATGGCCGTTGACCCGGAGAATTATATCTTTTGGTTTACAAGGAAGGTTTTCGGGCAGGTGGCCGAGTATGAAGGTTGAGTCCACCGCCAATATCACCTGTTCCGGTTTGGGATAGACTACGGTAATGTCGGGTATCTGTGCATAGGCGGTCCCGATTAAAATAAGAAAAAAGATAGCTGACAGCGTCAGTTTATTCCTTGATATATTTATCAACCACATCTCGTTTAAGTTTCGGGCCGCCGATTATTTCCCGGTCCACCTCGATGGTGTCCATGCAATAATTTATCCCGGTCGCGATATCGTCCTCGATTAAAAGCGGGCCGTCGAGGTCCCAGTAATCGGCCATTGACGACATGTACAGGGATTGGGCGATACCCACCGAGGATTCCACCATACAGCCCAACATGATTTTCTTGTTATCGTTGCGGGCGGCTCTGGCTATCTCGATAGCGTTTAGTATGCCGCCGCTTTTTTCCATTTTTATATTCACGCCCTGGACAAACTCGGCATAGCTGTTGTAGTCTTCGAGAGTGTTCAAGCCCTCGTCCAGGAAAAGCTCGACATTTTCATTGTTGCCTTTCAGGTGCGGCCAGTCTTTGATAAACTCGATATCGGTCGGCTGCTCGATAATGGAAATGCCGGCGTTGGCCAGGTGGAATATCATTTCCTCGGCCTGCTCGGACGACCAGGCGCCGTTCGCATCGACCCGGATATCCCGGTCGTTTATCTCCTTAAGGGACTCGATAATCTTGATATCCTCTTCCCCGCCCAGCTTAATTTTGACAATCGGAAATTCCGAGTCATAAATATCCTTGATCATCCGGGTAGCGTCATCGAGACTGATGGTGATCGAGCTTTTGACCCCAACCGGCCCACCGATCGAGAGTATCTCCCAAGGGTAGCGCTTGGTCTCGCCCGAAATATAATTTAGCACCATCGATATCAACGCCGAGCGGGCGATGGGATTAATCTGGTAACCGCCGATTTCGTCGAGGGTGTTGATATCGACTTTTTTATGCGCCTTAATCAACCCGATTCCTTTTTTTATGTCTTCGTTAATCTGGTCCAGGTTGGGACCGTAATGAACCGAACCCGAGGCCTCGCCGGTATAGCGGTTGTTGAGGATGGTAAGAAGGTTGGTCTTTTTTTCGGCGGTGCCCTTGGATACGGTGAATTTCTTTTTTAAGGGAAAGGTAATTTTGACGGTGTCGACATTAATCATAGAATTCTCCTGGCTTGGTTGTAATCGCGGTCAAGGTCGGCCCGGTAATTCGGCATGTCCGGCTTTAAAGAATTAATCCTCACCCCGCCCCCGCCCCGGGAAGCGTGAATTATTTTTTCTTTTCCTATCGCGAGGCCGACATGTCTTTTAAAGAATAATAAGTCGCCCGCTTTAACCTCGTCGCGCGATATTTTAACGCCCGTTTTTATCTGTTCTCCGGCGTCCCGGGGAATGTAAAGGGCGTATCTCGAGCATACCGCCCGCACCAGGCCGGAACAATCGAAACCGGTCGGGCTGACTCCCCCCCAGAGGTAGGGAACACCCAAAAATTTAAAGGCTTCGCTGACCAGCCGTTTCCCGGAAATATTTTTACTCTTTTTCTTATTAATCGGCCTGACCGCCCGCGACTTAAGAAAAACCACGGTTTTATCGGGCAAAACCGCCTTACAGTAACCCTTATGGATGTGGCTTATCCAAATTCCGGTTCCATAATATAAAAAGTACGGTTCGGTTGCCTTGTTCCCGGCCGAGGCCAAAAGACGCGCCCGGTCGAGGGCTACCACGGCATTAATTTTTTTCAGGTAATATTCATAGGCACTTTTGCTGATTGTATTTAAAAACCGTTTATCCGTCCAGCCGGTGTAGTTATCAACCTGCGCTACCTGCCAGAATTCTTTGGATTCTTTCAAGACTTTTACCGGTTCGGCGAACAGCAGCTGGCTGGCCCGTTCGCTGTCATAATCCGGACGACTCCACAGGTCGAGCAGGTTGGTTGTCACAAAAGCGTATTTCATGTAAATATGTTAGACAAAGATGGCTTTTCAATCAAATAAAAAAACCGGGTGAAAACCCGGTTTTTTGATGACAAATATTTACAATCAGGCTTTTACCTTGCCGACCTCGGCCAGGGTTTTTTTAATTCTCTTTATCCCTTCCTGAATGTTTTCCACCGAATTGGCGTACGAGAACCTCACGTAGCCCTCGCCGTACTCGCCGAAGGCCGTGCCCGAAAGGCAGGCTACGCCGGCTTTTTCGAGCATAATGTCGGCGAACTCCTGGGACTTCAAGCCGGTCCCGGTGATGTTCGGGAAAACGTAAAAGGCGCCTTCCGGTTTGAGACAGCTGACCCCCTCGATACTGTTGAGACCTTCGACAATGACATCGCGGCGGCGGCGGAACTGCGCCACCATATCGTTGATGGCGTCCTGCGGGCCGGTCAGGGCCTCGATCAGGGCGTACTGGGTGAAAGTGGCCGTGGATGAAAAGTTGTTGATAGCCAGGGTGAACATGTACTCGGCCAGTTTCTTGGGCATAGCCGCGAAACCCAGCCGCCAGCCGGTCATGGCGAAAGTTTTGGACAGACCGTCGATGGCGATGGTTCTTTCCATGGCGCCGGGCAGCGACGAAATCGACTTGAACTCGACATCATAAACTATCCGCGAATAGATTTCATCGGAGAGTATCCACAAATCATGCTTTTTGGCCAGGGCGTAAATACCTTCCAGGTCTTCCCAGGTCAAAATCCCGCCGGTCGGGTTTTCCGGAGAATTGAGAATAACCATCCGGGTTTTGGGCGTTATCAGTTGCTCGAATTCATCCAGCCGGAAGCGGAAATCGTTTTCCTCGCGAAGTTTGACCGGCACCGCCTTGGCCCCGAGAAACTTGGTAACCGAGCGATAGGTCGGGTAACCGGGGTTGGGTACGATAATCTCGTCGCCGTCGTTTATCAGGGCAATCATGGCGCAGAATATAAGCGGCTTGCAGCCGGGCATGATAATGACGTTTTCCCAGCCGAGCTTGATTTTGCGGGTTTTGGACATATACTCCGCGGCTACTTCCCGCGCCGCCGGGATGCCGCCCGAGGGAGCGTAATGGGTCTGGCCGTCGTAAATGGCCTTGACGGCGGCGTCGGAAATGTTCTTGGGGGTGTCGAAATCCGGTTCGCCGATTTGAAGATGGATAATCGACTTGCCTTCGGCTTCCAACTGCTTGGCCTTGGCCAGCACCACGAAAGCGCCTTCAGATTCCAAACGGGCGACTCTTTCGGTATATTGCATAATTCTTACCTCTATTTTATAAACCAAGTAAATTTTTTGCTTTTTCAGCGATATGTTCCGCGGCCAGGCCGAAATGCTTAATCAGCTGCCAGGATTGGCCCGACTCACCGAACCGGTCATTGACGCCGACCATATCAAAAAGAATATTTTGCGATTGCAATGATTTTTCCATAGCCACTACCCCGGCCACCCGGTTGCCCAAGCCGCCGACCTGATGTTCCTCAGCGGTGATGATGGCGCGGGTTTCCGAAGCGGCTTTGATAATCGCCGCCCGGTCCATGGGCTTTATTGTATGCAGATTGATTACGCGGGTTTCAAGGTCGTATTCCTGTTTTAATATCCAGGCCGCCCGAAGGGCTTCGGCTGTTTCCGGGCCGCAGGAGATGATGGTCAGGTTTTCTTTTTCGTCTTTATATTCCGAGGACGGTTTTATTTCAAAAGCCTCGACAAAATTCTCAGCTTCTTTTCTTAACCGGTAGATATTGGCCTCGCCGAAACGGAACGGGCTGTCCTCGGTGGTGATAACCGGCGTGGCCTCGCGTGCGAACCGGAGGTATTTCGGGCCTTTAACCTCGAAAAGCAACGCCCGGGTCATCTTTTCGGTTTCGATTGAGTCGCAAGGTACCCCCATGTGCATATTGGGCAGGCCGGGAATCTGGAACATGGCCTCAAGTTCCTGGTGCGTGGCGCCGTCAGGCCCGACCGAAATCCCCCCATGCGCTCCCACTACCAGCACGTTAAAATTGGCATAACAGACCGAAACCCGCAACTGGTCGAGATTGCGCGCCGAGGAAAAGACGCCGTACGTCCCGAATACCGGTATCTTGCCTTCTTTGGCCAGTCCGGCGGCGATGGTGGTGGCGTTCTGTTCGGCCACCCCGACCGAAATGAAACGGTTTTTTCGCTCCGGGTGATTTTTGTGGAAATCGGAAATACAGATAGAATCGGAGATATCCGCCCCGATACAGACAATACGCTCGTCATCGCCGTATTTATCCAGCGCCCGCCCGAATCCCTTGCGGGTGGGGTCCATCTCGACGCGCATGATATCGCTTTCGTTCCACCAGTAATTTTTGGAAAAAGCCGGCATGTGGGCGTTTATTTTATTGTTTGTCTCTTCCTGGTATTGCTTGCCGTACTTTAACATACCCGGTATATCGAAAGTATCGCTTAAGCCCAGTTCAGCCAGGGCGCGGTCCAGTTCCTCACGGTTGGGCGGTTTGCCGTGCCAGCCGACCACGTTCTCCATAAACGATACCCCCCGCCCTTTGTTGGTATGGCAGATTAGCGCCACCGGCTTGCCGGATTGGTTTTTATTGCGGGCGAAATCAAGCATTTCGACCACCTCGACCATGTCGTGGCCGTCAAGTTCGACTACCTCCCAACCGAACGCGCGGTACTTTTCAGCGAGTGGGTCGATATTCATGACCTCTCTGGTCTCACCGTCGATTTGCAGGCGGTTTTTATCGATGATTAAAACCAGGTTATCCAGTTTGAAATGCCCGGCCGCCATGGCCGCCTCCCAGATGGAGCCTTCCTGTTGCTCACCGTCGGAGGATATCACGAACACCCGGTAATCTTTTTTGTCCAGTTTGGCCGCCAGGGCGACTCCCACCCCGACTGAAAAGCCCTGGCCCAGGGAACCGGCGGAGATCTCCACCCCGGGCAGATCCCGCCAGTGCGGGTGGCCCTGGAAAGGCGCGCCGAGCATTCGTAGTTTGGTCAGCTCTATTTCGGGGAAATAGCCAGAAACGGCCAGCGAGACATAGATAGCCGGGGCTTTGTGTCCGGCCGACCAGATTATCCGGTCACGGTCGGCCCAGAAAGGGTCTTTGGGATTGTGGCGGGCGATTCTGAGATACAGGGCGGCGCAAATATCCATCACGCCGAGTGTGCCGCCGGAATGTCCCGAACCGGCCGAGCAGAGCGATACCAGGTTCAGACCCCGCATATAGTTGGCGCGCTCGCGCAGTTCCTCTATTGAATAATCGCGGACGATTTTGTTGTTTTTTGAATCAATAATCGGCATATCCTAAAACCTATCTCTACTCTTTACATTTTTTAATAAATATGAGGGAATAATAAATTTTGTCAATCGGTTTGGGTAAGATTCCCGAAGATGAATTTGCGGATTTTTCTTTCCAGGTCCTGTGTAGTACCGTTGTTCAGAATCACCCGGTCGGCGCGGCGCTGGAATTCTCTGAAAGGCAGCTGGGCTTTCTGCCGGGCCAGGGCATCGGCTCGGGATATCCCCCGCGCGGCCAGACGGGCCAGACGCTTTTCGAGCGAGGTGTGAATCACCAGCACCCGGTCCATCTCTTTATCCAGCCCCCAGTCCAGAAGCAGGGCGGCATCAATAACGACCAGCTCGTTTTCTTTTAGAGCCTTGCGTGTCCGCAGACGTAATTCTCTTAACAGGTAGGGATGTACCAGTTCATTAAGCCTGATGTGGTTTTCTTTGGTGGCAAAGGCGATTGAGGCCAGCTTCTTACGTTTCAAACGACCGTTCTTATCGAGTATTTCCGAACCGAACGCTTTAACGAGGTTTTTCAGAAGCGGGGATGATTCATCAACCACCTCGCGGCCGATAAGGTCGGCGTCGATAACGACCGCCCCCAGTTTTTTGAAGATTTTAGCGGCGGTGGTTTTACCCGACCCGATTTGGCCTGTTAGTCCGATAAGCATAAGGCTTAATTAAAGTTATTTTACTTCGTTACGCAAGTTTAGGATTTTAAAGAGACGGCACCGGAATAAACAACTTGACAACCAGGATATGCCCGACCTATATTTTTGTGAGTAATAAATCCCGTATTATAATATAGACATCAAGAGACCTGCTTTACAGAAATATTTATCATGCGGATAAACACACAGGTATGAATCTTTGATGAAAAAATATCTCAACGTAATCCTGATCATCATAATTTTAATTTTGGCGGTGGAGGTGTTTTACCTGGTCTCCCAGAACCGGAAACTCCGCGCCATGATTGCCAACATGCCCCAGCTTACGCCGCTGGCCGAGGGTGACCGGGTTCCTCTTTTAAAAGCGCAGGATATCGATGGCCGACTGGTCACCTTGAATTACGGCCCGACCCAGCCGATGACGGTGCTTTTCTGGTATTCGGCCACCTGTTCGTACTGCGCGGACAATTTCGAGTTCTGGAACCGGCTGTACCTCGAGAACGACTCCGACAGCCTGCGATTTCTGGGCGTGTGCGCCTGCAGCCCGGACGACGCCCGGATGCTCAAGGAGGAATATCAACTTGAGTTTCCCGTTATCTGCGTCAACGAGCCTTATATCATAAGCACCTATCGCGGCAATGTGCTGCCGCAGACGGTGCTGATATCCCCGGAGGGCGTTATTAACGGCGCCTGGCCGGGTTCCCTGACCAACGAACAAATCGATGAAATCCTGACCGCGTTAGCGGAAATTAACACATCAGAATTGGAAGGAGGTGATAACAGGTGAAATTTTTGAGAAAACTTAAAGTTCTGATGGCAATCTTTGTTTTTGTGGCTATTTTTGCCGGAGCTTTCACGATTATGACTTCGCAACCGGTGGAGGCGAGTCGTTGCTGCTGGGTGATGGTCTGCACGATCCATCCGCCGGATATCTGCTGGGAGGAATGCCGTCCCTGCCAGCCGCTGTTCCCATAGCGGGTTTGTTTTTCAAGCTTATGCAGGTAACATAAGCGTGTGATGTGAGCATTACATCGAAATTAAAAAAGGACGCGGTATTCACGGCGTCCTTTTTAATATGAATTTTATGTAAGCTTCACTTCTTGAAATCTATCGTATACGTCAAACCGAAGGAGAAATAGGCCGGGTTGTCCTGGAAATTATAGGCCTGGTCAAGATAGGGTTGGCCGGTTTGGTAAAACGTCCCGCGGTCGGAAAAGTGCGAATAAAAATAATAACTGGCCTCAACAAACGCCGAGACTGAGCCGAAAAGCCGGACTTTGCTGCCCAGTGTACCCCCCAGTGAATAGAAATTGTCCGACGACGAAACCGGCTGGACGCGGGTGTACGGCGATTGCTCGAACCCGACCTGCGGGAGGTTGGCCGTGTTGCCGCCGCCACCGTTACCGAAAGTTCCCGTAAAGGCTACATAAGGCCGCCATCTCTCACCCACGTTCAACTCCGCGTACGGGGCGAACGACAACCAGAAGGAATAGTCGGCCTCGGCGTAGTCAAGCTCGGAGGGATAATAACGTTCTTTGGTAAAACCGATAGTGGTGCGCAGGGCGAAATTCCCGGTCAGGAAAACATCACCCGTCAAAGTGCCGCCCATCATCGCCCCGGCATGACCCTCGGCCAGGTTGACCATCGCCGCGGGGGAAATCTCCACCCGGTCAATTTTCCCGGCATAGGTGAATATCGGTAACAGTAAAAATAATAATGTAAAAATAAATATATTTCGTTTCATGAAAGCCCTCTTATGGTCTAAAATTCAATAGCCTACATATAATATACGAAATATGTTTATTTTTGTAACATAAAAATCAATGGCAGGACCTTTTGGAGAAAAGAATCCTGCCATTTTGTATGGGTATTACCGCAAAGGGCATTTTCCCAATCAGGTTATGTATAATGCAGGTTATTTTTCTGTTTAGTTACACATCCTCCAAATTTATCTTAAAATAAATAACCGACCTTATGCTGTTTATCATTATTTATGACGTACGGCGTCGAAAATTTGTTCAATATAAAAGGGGATTATTTGCAGTCGAGCCAGTTGTCGCCGGTGCCCATATCGGCCACCAGGGGGACTTTGAGCTTAATAGCTTTTTCCATGCCGTTTTTGACAATTTTTTTTAATTCCTCAAGCTCGTCGCGGTGGGCGTCGAACACCAACTCGTCGTGAACCTGCAGGACCATTTTGGATTTCATCTTGTCTATCTTGCCGTATATCTTGAGCATAGCCACTTTGATAATATCCGCCGCCGAACCCTGGATGGGGGTGTTGATAGCCGTGCGTTCGGCGAACTGGCGGACATTAAAGTTCTTGCTTATGATATCGGGCAAATATCGCCGGCGGTTATACAGCGTGGTTACATAACCTTTTTCCCGGGCGAATTTCTTGGTCTCTTCCATATAGGTCTTGATTCCGGGATAGCGGGCGAAATAGGTGTCGATGAAATCCTTGGACTGGCCCAGGTCGAGCTCTGTCTGCTGGCTGAGGCCGTAAGCCGAAACTCCGTAAATGACGGCGAAATTGGCCGTTTTGGCGGCGCGGCGTATCTCGGGGGTGACTTTATCAAAAGCCACGCCGTAAACCTCGGCGGCCGTTCGGGTGTGAATATCTTCCCCCCTCTTGAAGGCTTCGATAAGGCTCTTGTCATCGGAATAATGGGCCAGAATCCGAAGTTCAATCTGGGAATAATCGGCGGCCAGCAAAATATGATCCCTGTCGCGGGGAATGAAAGCTTTTCTTATCTGGCGGCCTTCCTCGGTGCGGATGGGGATATTCTGAAGGTTCGGGTCGGTGGAGGACAGCCGCCCGGTGGCCGCGATAGCCTGGTTGAACGAGGTATGCACCCGGCCGGTGAGGGGATTTATCAGTTTGGGGATGGCGTCGATGTAGGTGTTTTTAAGTTTGGTCAACTGGCGGAAATCCAGAATCAGTTTGGGGAAATCGTGAATCAGGGCCAGTTCCTCGAGCACCCTGACATCGGTCGAATAGCCGGTTTTTTTGGCGGTCTTCCCCTTGGTCGGCAGATTGAGCTTTTCAAAAAGAATATGTGATAACTGCTGGGTGGAGTTGATATTGAACTCTCCCCCGGCGAAATTGTAGATTTCTTTCCGGAGCTTAACCATTTTTTTGTCCATATCTTTGGAAAGCGACAATAAAAATTTATCATCGACCCGGATGCCGGCTTCTTCCATGGCGGCCAGGACCTTGATAAGCGGCAGTTCGATATTGTAAAAGAGGTTGTGCATCTCCCCGCTCTCGATATGCGGCGCGAACACCCCCCGCATGCGGTAGGTATAGTCGGCGTCCTCGGCGGCATAGAAAACGGCTTTCTCGACCGGGACGGTGTCGAACGTCGTCTGTTTTTTGCCGGTGCCGATTAAATCCTTAATCGGTTGCATTTTGTAATCGAAATGCTTCATAGCCAGGAAATCTAGCGAGTGCTGGCGCGCCGACGGGTCGAGCACGTACGAGGCCAACATGGTGTCGAAAGCCACCGGATTGATATCGATATCGTAGCGGTGCAGGACCTCGAGGTCGTACTTGATGTTCTGCCCGAATTTCTGAACTTTGGGTTCCTCAAGAAACTTTTTCAAGATTTGCAGGGCATCGTCAAAAGGAAGGTTCAAGTCCTTATCGACACTGTGCGCGAGCGGGATATAATAGGCTTCGTTAGGCGTGAAACACAAAGACACGCCGACCAACTCGGCCTCGAGAGCGTTGAGCGAGGTGGTTTCCGTGTCCACCGCGACTTCCTTTTTGGTCGATAGTTTTATAATCAGTTTTTTCAACTCATCGAGCGACTCGACCCGTTTATAATTAACCTTCGCCGCTTTTTTCTCTTCGACTTCTCCCCCCGCGACCGAATCCGGCATGAGCTGTTTTAACAGGTTGTTGAATTCCATTTCCAGAAACAGTTTTTTGGTAGCTTCGTAATCGATTTCGCGGCGTTTCATCTGCTCGAAATCATACTTGAGAGGCACCGCGGTATCGATTGTCACCAGTTTTTTGGACAGTCTGGCTTTGTCGATATTGTTCTTGATTTTCTCGCGGACATTTTTAGAGCTGATTTCTTCGTATTTTTCAAGGACCTCCTCGAGACTGCCGAATTGCTCCAGCAGCTTGTCGGCGGTTTTGGGACCGATACCGGGCACGCCGGGGACGTTGTCGGAGCTGTCACCCATCAGCGAAAGTTTGTCGATAACCCGCTCGGGAAAGACACCGAATTTGGCCCTGACTTCATCCCGGCCGAATTTCTCGGCTTCCTCGGCGGCCTTTTTGGGATTGTAGATTTTAACCTTGTCCGTCACCAGTTGGAAAAAATCTTTATCCCCGGTCACGCACCAGACCTCGAAATCTTTTTTCTCAGCCGCCTTGGCAATGGTGCCGATGACGTCGTCGGCCTCGTAGCCTTCCATTTCAAAAGTAGGGATATTCAAAGCCTCGACCGCCTGTCTGATCCGGGGCAGTTGCTCCACCAGGTCGTCGGGCATTTTGGCTCGAGTGGATTTGTATTCCTCGTACATCTTGTGGCGGAAAGTCGGCTCCTTGGTGTCGAAAACCACCACGAAATACTGCGGGTCCTCATCCCGGATTATTTTCAAAAGGGAATTAACGAAACCGTAAGTGGCCGAAGTGTTCTCCCCCCGGGAATTTATCAGCGGGTTGCGGATGAAGGCGAAATAAGCTCGGTAGAAAATAGCCGAACCATCGACCAGAAATAATCTTTTCCTTTTATCTTTCATCGGTACAATTCATTCCGAAGGATATAATCCGCCACTTTCTCCGGCACGAGTTTGACCAGTTCCGTCCGTCCGGCGCCCTGTTTGATTTTCTTTCGAATTTCGCTTGAGGAAATGTCGACCGGGGTGGTGGCTATAAATTCGATTTTCTCGGCCAGCTTATGAGCCGTCCGGTCCGGCGTGAAACCGGGCCGGGTTCCGGCGATAATTTTTATTTCGTCGATGATCTCCTCAGGTTTATACCAGTCTTTGATAGCCTCGATATTGTCGGCGCCTATTAAAAAATAAAAGCCGGCGGCCGGGTATTTCTTTTTCAGGGCACGCACGGTATACAGGGTAAAACCGGTCCCGGCCAACTCTTCCTCGATACGGCAAACGGCAAAATAATTGTAATTTTCAACCGCCAGTTGTAACATGGCCACCCGGTCCTCGTACGAGGCGTAACATTCTTTCGGTTTGTGCGGGGGATGATAAGCCGGGACCAGAAGCAGGCCATCCAGCATTTTCGTAGATAAGACGTCATGGGCTAAAGTAAGGTGGCCGTTGTGAACCGGGTCGAACGTCCCGCCCAGAATGGCCCACATTCCCCCCTGTTCAGGATTCATCGGGAACATAGTTCACCGTACTGCGGGTAAGGATTTCCTCAATTTCCTCCATATAATCTTCAGCCTTACGGGTGTGCTTATTCTTGGCGAAATCACCTACAAAACTTTGAAACTTCTCCAGGGCCAGTTGGTAATCTTTTTCCATAAACGACGCTTCGGCGGACATAAAATAGGCTTTTTTCAGCTGGATCTCGTCCAACTCCGGAAACTTTTTGATATAGCCGTCAAACTTTTCGCGCGCCAGGGTGTATTCACCGTCCTTAAGCGCTTTCTCGCCGGCTTTGAAAACCGCTTCGGCGTTTTTCTCGAAAGCTTGATCGACCCACTCATGGTCCGGGAACACCAGGGCAAAATTGGCCAGTTGGCGTGAGGCCTCGTCGTAATTGCCCAGCTTCAACTCCGACTCGGCGATATAATAAGTCGCCCTGGGGGCGTATTCGGTATCGGTATAATCATCGACCACGATTTGAAAATATTTCTTGGCGGCCGTGAAGGCGTTGATGCGCACATAGACGATACCGCTCTCGTAATATTTACGGGCCATCCGGGTGCGGGCTATCAGGAGATAATTATTGGCGTCGTTTACCAGTTCCGATTCCGGGTGGTCAATTATAAAATCCTCGAACAGCTTGATCGCCTCTCTGAGGTCGGTCTGGTCCAGGCCGAAATGAGTCGGCGTCCCTTCGTAAAAACAGACCGCCTGCATGAACTGGGCGTTGACGGCATAAGCCGATGACGGGTAATTGATAATCAGGCGGTTAAACTCCACCCGGGCCAGCTGGTATTCCTCATTGCCGAAATAAGATAACGCCAGGTAATACTGGGCGGTGTCAACGATTGACTCGCCGGGGTGATTATAGACTATGAGCTGAAAAGCCTCAATAGCTTTGACATATTTTTCCCGTTCATAGAAATCAATACCTTTATCATATAGCTCCCGGGCGGATGTATAAGATAGTGATTTTTTGCCGCCACAACTTAGCATTAGAGCGCATGAGCAGATGAAAAATAATGATATCACAGCGAATTTCGAATAGTTTGTCAAACCTTGTATGTCTCCTTGAGCATCTTGTAATTTTCCATTACCTTGTTTAAATATTTTTTTGGCAGCGGCTTATTTTTACGCATCATACTCCTTAATTTGGTCTCACCTATATTATATGCAAGGATGGCTTTCTTGATGTCTTTAAATTTCAATATTTGTTCAAAAAGGTGCTGCATGCCGAGTTTCACGTTGGCGTCGGGCTCGTAAAGGGTGGTTGTCCCCTGCCAATCGACCCCGGCCCGGGAGGAAACATCGGCCCCCACAAACGGCATCAACTGCATCAGACCGCGCGCCCCCAGGTTGGATTTCTGGCCCTTCTTGAACGAGGATTCGGTTAAAATAATGGCCAGGATAAACATCGGGTCGTATTTATATCTTTTACTTTCCGTAAAGATGACATCGGCCAGATTGGTGACTTCCTCCTCGTTGAAACCTATTTGGAAATCGTCTATTGCCTTGAAAATCTGAAGTTTTTCTTCAAGTTCGGTAATGCGTTTCTGCTGAAAGGAAATCTGCCTTTCCAGGGAAAATTTATCCGTAATCAGGTAAACCAGCAAACCGGATTGAACCAGATAGATTACAACCAGCAAGACGGCAATCGGTTTCGACAAGAAAATGCCCAACTTATTATATTCTATCATACGTTAACCCCTACAAAACTTCTCCCACTAAATCATAACCTTCCGTGGCGGTGATTTTGACCCGGCACATATCTCCCACCTTCAGTTTTTTTCCGCGGACATATATTTCCTGGTCAATTTCCGGGCAATCGGCCTCGGTCCGCCCCCGGGCGGTCAGGCCGTCGCCGGTCGAGTCAATGATAACTTTTTTAACGGTGCCAATCAAGGAGTTATTTTTATCGAAAGCTATTTCCCTCTGAACCGACATCAACTCGTCCAGGCAGGCGGTTTTGACCTTTTCCGACACCCGGGGTCTCAATTTCTCAGCCGGGGTCCCCTCTTCCGGCGAAAAAGTAAAAACCCCCAGGCGGTCAAAATGGTATTCAATTATAAAATCCCGCAATTCCTCGAATCGTTTCCGGGTCTCACCGGGAAAACCGACAATAAACGCCGTCCTCAAAACAGCTTCGGGTATGATGTCCCTGATGTCGTTTATGAGCTGTTCGATTTTTTGCCGTCCGGGGCGGCGTTTCATGAGTTTCAGGATGTCATCGTTGATATGCTGCAAAGGCAGGTCGAAATATTTCAAGGTCTTGTTTTCCCCGGCCATATATTCAATCAACTCCCGGTCGACCCGGTCGGGATATAAATATAAAAGTCGTATCCATTTGATCTTTTCGATTTTCTCCAGCTCTTCAAGCAGGGTAATTATATTGTCCTTCTTTTTCAAATCATAACCGTACCGGGTGGCTTCCTGCGAGACGATAATAATCTCTTTCTTGCCGTGTTTGGCCAGGAACCGGGCTTCGTCGATTATCGCTCCCAGAGACCGGCTGCGGTATTTGCCCCGAATATGGGGAATGGCGCAAAAAGAACACCGGCGGTTGCAACCGTCCGAAATTTTCAGATAAGCGTAGGGGAAATTATCGGCGATATAGCGGCTGTCCCCACTTAAATAATCAAGGCGAGCGGCCGGCTGCCGGATTGTTTTATTCAGACGAGCCGATGTCCCCATAGTCCGGGCCAGGGCTTCTATTTCACCCAGCCCGAAAGTGCCGTCGAGTTCCGGCATATCTTTCAAAAGCTCATCGCCGTAGCGCTGAGACAGGCAGCCGGTGGCATAAAGGGTTTTGACCTGCCCCTCTTTTTTAAGGCGGGCGAGTTTGAGCAGGGCGTTGATCGATTCTTCCCTGGCGGGGAGGATAAAACCGCAGGTGTTGACTATTATCGATTCGGCTTCTTCGGGATTGACCACCGGCTGATGGCCCTCGGCTACCAGCCGCGCGGTGATATAGTCGGCGTCGACATCGTTTTTGGGACAGCCCAGTTTCAATAGATAGAATTTCATACTACCACAATTTGATTTGCTCGACGGAATCGGGAAACTGGGGGGTAAACCGACTCTCGTCGCAGGCCGGGCCGGTCTCCTGCTTGAGAAAGACAATCCGGTTCAACTCTTCATTGACGTCAAAATATTCTATTTCGAGCAAAACGAGCTTTTCTGGGTCCATATAAAGAAGCATCGAATCGGGGATATTGCTCTCGAAGACGGAATCTTTTTTGACCAGGCGGTACTCGCGGTCTTTTTTGACCGCAGACGAGTTATAAAGACTGTCCAGCCGCATGACAAAGACGACATCCTCGCCGGTTCGGGAATCTATTTTCTCGATTGTCACCTGGTTGTTGACTTTCGAGTAACTGTAGAGCAATTCCAGGTTGTAAAGATACTCGTCCTCGCCGAGAACAACAAGATACCGGCCGTCATCGGCGATATAAGCCGTTCCCAGGGTGGTGTCAATCCGTTCGAAGATATCCGATTCGATTATACTCAAGAAATCGAGCCGGACGCATTTCGCCCCGGCTAATTTATCTTTCAGTTTATCGAAGCTGTCGCCGGCCTGGGCGGATGATAACAGAAGTACCGACAGCAGCATATATAATACGAGCTTTTTCATCAACGCTTATACCCTGAATCCTTAAAAGGGTTTCTTAATCGGAATCCGATGAAACGGTGCTGCCGGACCCGGCGAAGAGAGTGTCGATATAGGCCTTATCCACAACGACGTCGCGCGCCTTGGAGCCGTCGAAAGGACTGACAATCCCCGCTTCCTCCAAGCGGTCGATAAGTCGGGCCGCCCGTTGATAACCGATCCCCAGCCGCCGCTGCAGGAGCGACACCGAACCCTGTTTATGGCGGACCACCACTTCGCAGGCCTCCTTGAAGAGCGGGTCGCCCAGGTCCACCGAGGATTCGGTTACCTCGCCGGTTTGCTGTGAAATGCTCTCCAGCTTCAGCATCTCCAGGCCCTGAACCTTGATGAACTCGACTATCCGCTCGGATTCCTCGCTGGAGACATAGGCACCGTGAATACGGCGCGGTTCGGGCTGGCCGGAATGCAAAAAGAGCATGTCGCCGTTACCGAGCAACTTTTCGGCGCCGTTGCCATCGATAATGGTTCGGGAATCGACTTTGGAGGATACCTGGAACGCGATTCGGGCTGGGAAATTGGCCTTGATCAGCCCGGTAATGACATCCACCGAGGGCCGCTGGGTGGCCAGAATCAAATGAATACCGACCGCCCGGGCCATCTGGGCCAGGCGGGTTATCAGCATTTCTGTCTTCGTGGAGGTTGAGGACATCATCAAATCGGCCAGCTCATCGACAAAAATGATTATATACGGCAGCTTTTCCTCGACCCCGGTTTGCTTTTTATTGTAATCCTCGATATTACGAACCGAGGCTGCGGCCAATTTACGGTAACGTTTTTCCATCTCGGCCACCGTGTCGGCCAGGACCTTCTCGGCCCGCTTGGGCTTGGTGACCACTGGCCGGCCCAGGTGCGGGATACCGGAATAAACCGATAACTCCAGCATTTTGGGGTCGATGAAGATAAAGCGCACCTGGAGCGGGTGCAAACGATAGATAAGCGAGGTTATCAGCACATTCATACAGACCGATTTGCCCGACCCGGTCGCACCGGCGATAAGCAGATGCGGCATTTTGGTCAGGTCGGTCACATACGGCTGGCCCGAGGTGGTTTTGCCGATTGCCATCGGCAGTATCAAGTCCGGATTTTTGAATTCTCTTGAGGTCAGGATATCCCGGATATAAACGCTTTGCGGGTTCCTATTGGGTATTTCAACTCCCACCGCGGCTTTACCGGGTATCGGAGCGATTATGCGGATGCGCTTGGCCTTTAACGCCAGGGCCAGGTCATCAGCCAGGTTTATAATCTGGTTGACCTTGATACCGGCGGCCGGTTTGAATTCGAAGCGGGTAATTATCGGGCCGGGAAATTTTTCAATATTGCCGTCTATGCGCACCCCGAAAGTCTCAAGGGTTTCTTTAAGCATGCGGGCTGTAAAGTTTAATTCATCGGCGTTTACGGAGGTTTCAGGGGCGGCGTTTTCGTTCAATAAATCGACCCCGGGATATTTGTAATCAATTGATTTGACTTGCAGCGGTTCGGCCACCTTTTTAATGATGGCTTTCCTTTGGGACTTTTTCCCTTCGCGTTCGGAATCATTGTCCGTTTCCTCCGCAGGCTCGTCCTCTATATAATCTTCCGCTTGTTCCTGCTCCATTTCATTTTCAAGAACCTGTTCGAACGGCTCTTCCTCCGGTTCTTTTTCTTTCCACCGGAAAGAAGAAAAGAGCCACTTGAACGACAGGGTATGCTTGACCAGGCCGGTAAAAAAGCTGTAAGCGCTTTTGAAATGTTTCTTGCCCGGCAGGGGAATCCTGACGGCTAAAAGGGGCGTGATTGAGGTGTACATGATCAGAAGAATCAAAATAAAACCGCTTAAAATCAGGTAAGAACCCAGTTCCCCGACCAGGGTAAGAGAAAAATCGGTCAGCTTCTCCCCCACATAACCGCCGATAGCACCGGTTTCATAACCAATGGGACGGTTGGCCAGCAGGTGGAGGTTGTAAATCATCGTCCCGAAAAGAAAGATGACAAAAAGCACAAATGAGTTGAGTTCAAACCGGGTGGCCAGTTTGGAGGAGAACAGGCGCAGGGCGATAAAAATAAACCCCAGCGGGATGAAATAGGCCAGCCAGCCCAGTAAAACCGTGAAGAAATAAGAAAGGTAAGCCCCCATCATACCGCCCTGGTTGTGGTATTGAATTTCGAAGGGGTTCAGCTGGCTGTCTTCCTTGCCGGTAATGCGGGCGTCATCAAGACTGTGATTGGAAACCAGGGAAATAAGCAATAACAGGGAGAGCAAAACCAGCAGGGCTCCCAGCAGTTTCTTTTTCTTGTCGTTATCGTTTTTTTTCTTAACTCGAGCCATGATGTAAAATTCTATAAAACGGGAGTAAAATGCAATTTTAAAATGGAAAAAAAAGGCAGGGCAAATCAACCCTGCCTTTTATAAGTTCGGATAAAAAACTACTTCCGGATGGCTTCTTTTAACCTCTTCCCAGCTTTAAAGACCGGAACTTTGGTAGCCGGAATCTGAATGGTGGCGCCGGTTTGCGGATTGCGGCCGGCTCTGGCTTTGCGCTTGGAAACTGAAAACGTCCCGAATCCGGAGAAGCTGATTTTATCGCCTTTTTTCAGATTGGTAGACACACCGTCAACAAACGCTTCGAATGCGGTCGTCGCCTGCTTCTTGGTTATACCTGACTTTTCAGCCATCAAGGCAATCATCTCATCCTTGGTCATAAGATTGTCACTCCTTGTTAAAGTGAGGATTTTTTTTTACTTTTTCATTAATAAAAACCGAATATTTAAAAAAACTGTCAACAAAAATACCGCGTAAAAAAGGGAAAAAACTGGTTTTTTCCGATATTTTATTATCTCAAAGATTGCAGATAACCGCTGCTGAGATTGTTCTGGGAATTGTCGATTTTGATCGCCGGCAGGCTGGTAACATAGAGTTTGAAGCCGTAACCACGGTTGGAACCAATCGGCACCCAGAAGAAATTACCTGTCCAGCAGACCATTTGACGGGTTATATTGACCTGATTATTGATGGTTTTGTTCTCGCCGAAGTTATAATACTGCGAGTAAGTAATTGATGTATTGGGGGTTAACCAGAATCTCAAATTCATCCTGACAAAACTTGACTTGGAATAATAAATATCCCGGCCTGATTCCTGGAAATTGTACGAAACCGTCATATTCCAGCCTTTTCCCCCTGAACTCGTACTTCTTGGACGATTCGTTTGTTCCGATTGGCCGTCAAGCTCCGAGACCGAATCCACCCCGCGGGGAATCTCATCCGGGTCGTTGAAAAGGAAATTCTGCCCGTTTAAGGAAAAAGTGGTGTTAAACTGAAAACTCTCAAGATACGGCGAGAAAAAGTCGAGATTGTCCGTGCCCGGCTCATATAAGGAATGAACCATACTGCCGTAGAAATTAAGGCCGGGTATGAGGGTCGAGCTGAAAGAAGTGTTCAAGTTGGAGAAAGGAAGGTCTTCGTTTTCGAAATCATAGGAAAAGCTCGAGGTAATAGAAACCAGGTCCAGATTTCTCTCCCCCGTCCCCTGTTTGATTTTGGCCTGATATACCTGGTTCAATGAGAAGTTCAACATGGAACTTTTGGAACTGCCCGCTCCGCCACCGGCGAAACTGCGAATATCCGGGTGCCGGTCGATCTCCGGGGTAAAACGATAACCCACCGTGGGGGTTAAAACCTGTCGCAGACCAAGAAAACCAAATAAGTTCGGGTATACTGTCCCGTACAATTTGGTGGACATCGAAACCCCCATATTATATGAGTAGGTGCGGTAAGTAGTCGAGGCGTCGATACCTTCGTCGATTGACTGGTCGGTCTCATATATCTTGAACCAGTTTTCGTTATAGTTGACGCTCGGGTTAAAAGTCAGGTATTTGAAAATCTGAGCCGGCAAAGAAAGGTTGGTGCTGTGGTCGATACGGGAATATTTTTTTCGACTGCGGTAAGAGACGGTGTCGGTATCGACCACCTCCGTCGCGACAGAACGCCGGGAATAATTGTTAAAACTCGGCCTGTAAGTTAAAGTCAAATTATTATACCATTTCTGTTCGAGTCTCCCCTCTTCGTTCAGGGAGCCGGAGCCGAACGGCTTGATTCTCGGGAGGGACAAATTCAAAGTCGGGATTTTGGTCGTGCGGGTTTCGGTATCGAGATTGATATCGTGATAGATACTTCCGGACAACGAAACAAACTTGCTGAACTTCTTGGTGAAGTTGAGCTTGGAGGTGGTGTTACGGTTCAGGCGGTCGTCGAGGTCGGCGGAATAATCATTATAGTAGGTGGCGTCGGACTGGTACTGACCGAACGCGCTGAATTTAAACGAGGGCGAGATTTCATGACGGTGCTCTCCCTTGATGGTCCAGCGGGTTCTTTGCGTTTCCGAAGCGCTGTTAAACACGTACCCGGTTTCGCGAGCGTAGTTGGCGGCTATATAACCGTCGAATACGTACCTTTTCTTGTATTCGAGCCGGTTGTAAAGATTGATAGTGCGCTGTCGTTCGAAATAATCCAGGGCAAACTGGTAGTCCCAGTATTCCGAGGCCGCCCAGTAATAACCGACATTGCGGATATAGCGGTCACCCCTTTCGATGTTGCCCAGGGTGAACGGCAAGAAGCCGGAATGCCGTCCTTTCTTGAGCGGAAAGACATAATACGGCAGGGCCACGATAGGCAGGCGGCCGATATACATCACCACCGGTCTGGCAATCAGCTTGTTGTTTTCAATCAGTTTCATATTGCACGAGAAAAAGTGCAGGTAATTGATATCGCACGGCGTGTATCGGCCGTTTTTGACATAGAAAACGTCCCGCTTGGAGCGATAAACATTCTCCCCGAAATAAGTCCCCTGTTCGTAATTGGACTTTGACTGGACAATGCGTCCCTTGCGGGTCTCGGTGGAATATTCCAGGTAATCGCCGTACAGTACGTCCTCGCCGTCTTTTAAGATAACCGGGATTTCATTGGGCTGGAACCGTTCCTCGAGCAATTCAACGCCGGTTCGGGGGGTATCGACATTTATTTCGGCGGAAGAAGCTTCGATTACCCGCCGCCGGGTATCGAAAGCGATTTTATAGGCGTCCAGCTCCACCTGGCCGGAGGTTACGTGCCCCTGGCATTTCAGGTTGATAACGGAATCTCTCAAATTATAATTGATGAAGCAGCCTTCGTAATTGATAGTATCAACCTGGGGGTCCTTTTCAGTCCCAATCGAGTCAGCTCCGGTCGAGTCAGCCTCGATTACATCGCCGGTGACGTAAGTCCCGACCGCGCCGCCGACCACCTCGACAGCGTTGAGCTGTTCGTTCTCGACAAAGAGTTTGATGGTATCGCCGGAAACGGTATTCTCTATATATTCTTTCTTACCTTTGTACGATGGGTAGTACCAGGAATAAGCCTGGCCGTGACAGGTAACCCGATTCATCTCACCGTTGTCGAAATCGAAAATAATACGGTCGCCGGAAAGGATGGAACGGTCGAAGTCGGTTTCCAGCGAGTCGATCGGTTCGTTAAACTCACCCCGGGCGGAATCCTGAACATCAATCCGGCGGATAACATCGTTATAAGAAGTGACGGTTATAAACGCGCCGGTAATTTTGGAATTTTTTTGTTTGGCGATCGGTTCACCGGAAAGGTCGAGAGTATTTATTTTAGGGTACATAACCGCGCATTCCGAAAGAGTGGAAATATCCTTGGAAGTTATAATTACCCGGCCCTCGGCCTCGGCTCGCTCCATCGGGGTGTCGTACTCGATATAATCGCCCCGTACTTCAACCATATTTGTCGTATCGGGGTAATTGAGAAACAGGGTCGGGCGTTGTTCCATATAGAAAAAGCGGGTGTCACGGTTATAATGTGCGAAGCGACCGATGATAAAAAGGGAATCTTCTTTCGACCAGAGCTCGACTCTCTTACCGCGGGCGATAAACTCGTTTTGGGGTATGTCATAAAAAACGGAGTCGGCGGTGATGTGATAGGTCTTTTCATCGATTACGACATTCCCCTTCATATTGATGCTCTGGCCCCTTAACCAGATGGCCGAATCACAGTAATACACGCCGTCCTCGGTGCGAAAAACCACATTGCCCCAGGCTATATCCTGGCGCGGTTTGAGGATAATTTCAAGATGGTCGGAATCGAGGAATATTTCTTTTTGCTTCTTCTCCTGGGCAAAGAGACTCACTCCCCATAGAAACATCAATAAAAGAATAAATATGAGAACGCGTTTATTCATTGGCCAGCTTTATAATCAAATCCAGGTATTCGTCATATTTTTCCGGAACGACCCCGCCGACCTGGGCCGCTTTTTGAGAGCCGCCGCCGCGGACGTTAACCCGGGCGGCAAATTTTTTGATAAGCTCCCCGGCGTGCAGACCGGTTTGTTCCGATACGGCCAGCAACAACCGGTCGGCAGTCATAATTATGGCCATCCCGTTTATTCTATCGGCCACCAGCGAGGCCAGATGACCGGCGGCGTTGTTATCAAGGTCACTTATTATACGGCCGCAGACGGCAATCTTTCCCGCAGTTTTTACCTCGGCAGCCATTTCCTCGGCCCGGACCGGAAGAAGTTCCTTCAGGAGGCGGGTTATCTCCCGTTGGATGGTTTTGTTCTCAGATGCCAGTTTATCCAGCTTGTCGGGCAGGTCGGTGACGTGACAGGTAAACGTTTTCGATAGCCGGTCGGTGACCTCGTATCGCACCAGGTAATCCTCGACCGCCAGAACCCCGGCCAGGAACCCGACCGAATAACGCCCCCGAACCTTTTCAAAACCGGTTATCTTTATCAGGCCGACTTCCGAGGTCCGGTGGCAATGGGTGCCGCCGCAAGCCGAGCATTCGAACTCCCCGATTTTGATGACCCGCAGGGCGCCTTCCCGCTCCGGGATTTTCCTTATCGGAAGATACTTCAACAACTCGTCGTCGGCAAAAATGACGTCCACCGGCAGATTGTCCCGGATAATCTCGTTGGCCAGCTTCTCGGCCGCGGCAGTCTGCTCCGGGGTTAAACTCTCGGTGTTGAGTTCGATATTGGCGTACTCCTCACCGAGATGGACCGAGACCGTGTCACAGCCGAAAAGTTTAACGAAAGCCTGGCTGAGAATGTGCTGAGCGGTGTGAACCTGGCGGTTTTTAAAGCGGCGCTCGCGGTCGACCCTGCCTTTCACTTTATCCCCGACTTTGCCCGGGGGTTGCTCGGATATGTGCCGGACCTCGTGATTGTCGTCCTCGATTACGTCGGTAATTTCGATTTCGTTGATTTGACCGGTGTCGAAAAGCTGGCCGCCCGAGGTCGGGTAAAAAGCCGAGCGGTCCAGAATAGTATAGTATTTACCCTCGTTAGAACCGGCGGCCACAATCTCGGCCTCGAATTCCAGCAGAGCAGAATCTCGGTAATAAAGTCTGTCGGTCAAGCTTCCGTCTCCAGTCTCATCACGCCATGTAATTTACGAGGCTGCCGATCCCCTCGACTTTCACCTCGATCTTGTCCCCCGGTTTCATCGGAGCGATACCGGCCGGGGTGCCAGTGGAAATTAAATCGCCGGGATAGAGCGTCATAACCGACGAAATATAACTAATCAAAAACGGGATATTGAAAATCATCAGCGAGGTCCGGCCGGATTGCTTGATTTCACCGTTTAATATTCCCTCCACCAGGACATCGCGGTAATTCAATTCGGTAACGAGCCAGGGCCCCACCGGACAGAAGGTGTCAAAACCCTTGGCCCGCGACCACTGGCCGTCTTTCTTCTGCAAATCCCGGGCGGTGACATCGTTCACGCAGGTAAACCCGAAAATATAATCCTCGGCCCTGTCCTCCGGTACGTTTCGGGCGGTTTTACCGATTACCACACCCAGCTCGGCCTCGTAATCGACGCGTTCGGATTGTTCAGGATGAACTATCTTTTCCTCGGGACCTATAATCGACGACGGCGGCTTTAAAAATAACAGGGGGTACGCGGGAGCCTCATCGGCTGACTGTGAAGCTTTGACATGGGCGTGATAGTTCAGGCCGACACAGACTATTTTCGAGGGTTCAACCGGGGCTTTGAGCTTTATATCTTTCAGATTATAAGAATTTTCAGTCTTTTCGATTCCGAGCCAGGGCGAGGACGCGAGAGCGGTTACTTTTTCATCCTCAAGTATGCCGTAAAACGGTTGTTTCGAATCTTTTGCTGCGAAACGGATATATTTTTCGTTCATGCGAGCGTCCTCTATAAAAACGGAGAGAAGTTAAATAATCATAATGTCTTATATAACACTCTGACCTCGGGAGCGTCAAGATAATATCAGACCTGTTTTAATTTCCAGCGACCCAACTTGAACCAGAAAGCCAGGATCAACGCCTTGACGGTGGTGGTGATAGTCAGGGTCCACCAGACGCCGTTGATGCCCCAGTCGAGATTGAAACACAGATAATAGGCCAGGGGAACGCGCGCCACCGCTCCGGGCAGCAGCACCATCATGGGCGGGATAGTGTTGCCGGCGCCGCTGAAAGCGCCCTCGATGACAATTTCGATGGCCATCGTGAACTGGGACAGACCCAGGATAAAAAG
>Ga0210003_1000701_pt1 | contig 30327 bp, 30 predicted proteins | sample LantaG_FD_182804 | JGI IMG/M metagenome (GOLD analysis project Ga0210003, IMG submission 182804) | Deep subsurface microbial communities from Baltic Sea to uncover new lineages of life (NeLLi) - Landsort_02402 metaG (SPAdes) (version 2) | ecosystem: Environmental > Aquatic > Marine > Oceanic >... | reverse complement strand
TCAAGCCTGGCCCGGACCATCCCTGGCGCAGACCTTTTAAAGTACATATTGATAGGGGGTGACAAATTCGCTGAACAATTAGGGTGACATTTTCGCTGGACAGCAACATAGGCTTGGTGTGGCCTTACTGAATTTGTCTTGAAAGGAAGCTTTGATTAGCGATGGCTAAGCAGGATGCTCTCATCGGCTAACTGCTCTCCGGCAGCTTGCTCAAAAGCAGTTACCAGGTCATTGACAGTCAGGGCTTGTTTATCCTGCTGCCCCATATCTATAATAATTCTGCCCTTGTGCATCATTATCAGCCTGTTACCATAGCGTAGAGCAAGCTCCATATTATGGGTAACCATTATAGTGGTCATCTTTTCCCGCTGCACAATCATATCGCTTAAATTAAGCACTACTTGAGCTGTGCGAGGGTCGAGTGTGGCTATATGTTCATCAAGCAATAACAGAGCTGGTTTACTTATAGTAGCCATGACTAGAGCTAGAGCTTGCCTTTGTCCGCCGGAAAGTGTGTCTACAGGAGTATTTAGCCTATCCTCCAAACCCAATCCAAGCGGAGCTAATGCAGAGCGGTATAGCTCACGGCGCTGCTTGTTAAGTGATTGTCTTAACCCCCTTGGCTTCCCGCGTAATAATGCCAGGGAAAGGTTCTCCTCAATGGTTAGTCTACCTGCAGTTCCCACTTTAGGTTCTTGCCATATCCTACCCACATATATTGCGTGCTTATATTCACTAAGATTGGTAACATCGCACTGGTTGATGATAACTCCTCCGCCATTTTCCGGTGGGAATACGCCGGCAATAATGTTGAGCAAGGTGGATTTTCCAGCGCCATTGCTGCCAATGATAGTGATGAAGTCCTCAGGGTAAACATCCAGATTGACACCATCCAAGGCCGTCACTTCATCTACAGTGCCCCTGGAAAATATCTTCCTTACATTCCTCAGTTGGAGCAGACTATCTTTTTCTTTTGTGTCCATGGAAATACCTTCCTAAAGTTTCACTGCTGGCGGCATCCACTCACGCCGCACCTTCTTCTGTATAAATGGGATTGCTAAAGCTATCACGACTAACACTGCCGTGATCAATTTCAAATCTCCCGGGGGTAAACCTAGCCTGAGAGCGATGGTTATGAATAGACGGTAGGCAAAGGTGCCACCCAGTGCTGACAGTAGAACGGCACTAATGATCCTGGGGTGAAATAGTGCTTCCCCAATTATAACTGCTGCAAAGCCCATTACAATCATGCCTACACCCATGTTAACATCGCAAAATCCCTGATTCTGGGCTACCAAGGCACCAGAAAGGGCAACAAGGCCATTGGAAAGAGAGCAACCCATTATTGTATTCTTATCGGTATCTGAACCCAAACCTCTTATCATCTGGTCATTATCGCCAGATGCTCTCAAGGCCAAACCAATCTCGGTATGCAGAAGCCAGTTTAATACCATGAAGACAATGAAAGACAACGCAGCGAGGATACCAATGACCAAAACAACATTTTTCGAAGTTCCCAGAAATTGAGCGATGCTCTGAAAGATAGTTATCTCCCGTAATAAAGGAATGTTGGCCCCACTCATAATTCTCAGATTCACAGAGTACAAAGAAACCATCATAAGTATGCCAGCGAGGAGAGCACTTAGCTTCAGTTTGGTATTGAGTAGCCCGGTTATGGCACCGCAAGCTAGTCCGCCAGCAATAGCAGCAATAGTAGCTAAGAATGGGTTATGACCGCTCACAATTATAACAGCAGCGATGGAGCCACCGGTAACGAAGCTACCATCTACAGTAAGGTCGGGGAAAGCAAGCACCCGGAAGGTTAAAAATACACCCACGGTGACAAAGGCATAGATTAAGCCATCAGAGAGTGAGCTGGTTAGAATGCCCTGAATTGTAACTGGTAACATCTTTCCCCTTAATACGGGGGCGCAAAGTTGTTTTACGCCCCCGTTGACTACTGTCTGACTATTCTATTACTACCTTTCTTGCATTGTCCAGTAGAGACTGTGGAATGGTCACGCCCATTCTCTCTGCTGCTGCCGGATTTAGCGTGGGCAACTGTTCTGCTGCCGGAGTCGTAACCGGAATATTGGCTGGGTCCTCTCCAAGCAGAACCCTGGCAGCCATATATCCCGCTTCAATGCCTATCGCAGTATAGTCGCTGACGCCGCAGGCACCAATGCAGCCGTACTCAGGCTCAACTGACCATCCGGTGGGGCCAAATAAGGGTATCTGGTTCTCCTCGCAGACGCTGACCAGTGCGGTGCACCCTTGAGCTACAGTATTGCTATCAGGCCACCACATAACATCACACCTTCCCACAAGGGATTCGGCAGCCGTCTTGACCTCTGCTGAGGTGGAGCAATTAACCTCCACAGGCTCTGGAAAACCAGTCTTGGAAAGGCTTTCTTTCATCTGGGTTACTGTGGCACAGGCATTCGCCTCCCCGGCATCATAGACTATGCCCATAACGCTAAAAGCGGGGCAAATTGCCTTAATCATATCTAGCGTATTATCGGTATCGAGCCTATCGCTAACCCCAGTTATGTTATAGGGGCCAGGCTTCTCCCAGCTATCTATCAGGCCAGCAAGAAGCGGATTGGAACAAGTGCTGAAAATCACGGGTATGCCTGTCCCTTCAGCAGCAGCAGCACAGGCCTGAGCTATCGGGGTGGAGATGGCATGGATTAAATCCACTTTCTCCGTAACAAACCTAGAGGCTATCGTGTGGGCTGTGGACATATCGCCCCCGGCATTCAGAACAATGTACTCCACATTTTCCCCCTCGATAAAGCCCTTTTCTGCCATAGCCTGATGGAATCCCTCACGGTCAGCGTTCAGGTCAGGATGGTCGACTATCTGACATTCACCAATTTTATATACCTTTCCCGACACTGGCTTCGTAGCACAGCCAGGTGCTAACGTCAGAAGAATCAGGCATATAACGCATACTGTAGTAATGTTAATTAGATGGATTTTCTTCATTCTTCTTGTCCTCCTTTTATAAATTAGGAACCTGCTATTGGTTAAATTGTCGTTGCTTATATGCGCTGGTGGGGCCAGCGCCAGGTTCGTAATACAGTAAACATAATCAAACCTCCTATAACAAAAAAGCCTCTCGCCAAGGGGCGAGAGGCTTTAACTTTCGCGGTGCCACCCTTTTTGGTCAGTCCACAATACTAGGGAGGAGGATTCTGACCATCTCTTTTTCACTACCGGGATAAAAATCCCCCTTTTATCTCGATAGTCTGAACCTTTAACGGTGCTCTTTCCGGCAAAACCTACTAAGTGCCCTAGCTTTTCAGTTTGCAGCTCCCAGGTCCATTCTAGCTTTGCGCAAGTATCAGTTCACACCTTATCCGACTCTCTGGACTCCGCCTCAAGCTGTACTAGTCCTGTTCTCAGCCTTTCCCTATATTTAATTTTAATTTCATTTCTTACTTTACATATTGGCTTTAAATTTGTCAATAGCAACGGTTTATAAACGACCTAAGAATTCCTCTGCCCTGATAGGAATATTGACTCTAACATAGTTATTGTCTAGATTTCTGAAGTCCGTCCCAGCTATAGTTAGTATTCCTTTACTTAGCAACTCTTTCCTTAAGTTAGTGTCTCTATCTTTGCAACCTAAAACAAAGATGGGACATGATTCTGAGGTCTTGCTAATGAGGTAACCCCTTTCTCTCAATTCTTGTATCAATTTACTCTTTTCTTTCTGAACCATTGCCCGGCAATTGCGAACGAAATCCCCATTTAAAAGAGATTCCTTAGCCAGGTAACAGCTCACCGAGGAAACAGAGAAAGGAAGGTTAATCTTGTTGTAGTATCTGGTCAATTCAGTTGGAAGCACTCCATATCCTACTCTTAGACTGGCAAGGCCGAAGCCCTTGGAAAAGGAGCGAACTACTGCTAGGTTGCTGTATTTATGGATTAAATTGATTGCTGAGCTTTCACCTTCCATATAATCGCCGTAAGCTTCGTCTACCACTACCGTGACATCTTTTGTCTTGGCTTGCTTAACGATTTCCTCTATTTCCTTTAGGTCGATAATCTGTCCAGTAGGATTATTGGGGTTGTCAATGTATATGAGACAATACTCCCTGCTTATCCTGGCAAGTAATCTTTCAACATGGAATCTAAAGTTCTCCTCAGGATTTAATACAACTGCCTCGTACTTACCCCCACAAGCCTCAACTTCAGTTACATACTCTGTGAACTGGGGGGAATAGCCTAGCACTTTAGCTCCCAACCCTATAAATATTTGGTTTAACCTCTGTAAAACAGCCGATGCTCCATGGCTGATTTGGATTTGCCCTGTCTCTAAATCAGCATGCTCTAACCACAGCTTGCGGATTTCCTCTTTTAAGTCTTTATAGGAGGGGTCAGGATAGTGCCATACCCTTGACCAATTATATTCCCTGGCAGCGTTCAGGACTCTTGCTGAAGTACCAAAACGGTTGATTCCTAGAGAGCAGTCCAGGAGTTTCTCCTGGACTGCAACTGGCTCTTCCTCGACATAGGATTCTCTGGCTAAATGCTCCAGATAAGATTTCAGCTTCACTTCACCTTATAGAAATGTCTTAAAGCTATTCTATTACTTGTGCCGCCTTATCTATGACCGACTGTGGAATGGTTATGCCCATTCTTTCCGCCGCTGCAGGGTTAACTACCAGAACTTGGGCTTCCCCAGAGCATTTCACCACAGGGATATCGCTGGCACTTTTACCTTTTAGTATGCTGGCAGCATACTTTCCTGCCTGATAGCCTATCCAGGGGTAGCTGGCACCACGAGCAGCAATACAACCCCCTTCAACCATAGATTCTGTGGAGCCAAAGAAGGGTATCTTATTCTCTTCACAGACACTTATTATAGCTGGAAGACCGGCGACTGCGGTGTTGTCTGTGGGAATCCATACTGCATCGCATCTTCCTATTAAGGATTTTGCTGCTGTTACCACCTCGGCTGTGGTAGGGCAGTTAGCCTTTACCAACTTATCAATGCCGACAGCAGAGAGAATCCCTTCCAACTCATTTATTTGCTGAATAGAGTTCGTTTCACCAGCGTTATAGATGACGCCAAGCACCTTAAAATCGGGGCAAATTTCCCTTATCATCTCCATCTGTACCTTTATATCGGCCATATCGCTAACGCCGGTTACATTTTCAGGGCGAGGAGTATCCCAGGTTGATACCAGGTCAGAGCCAATAGGGTCGGTGCAGGTGCTGAATACCACCGGTATCTCAGTGCCAATGGTGGTTTGGACACTGACTTGAGCTATTGGTGTAGTGATGGCATGGATTAAGTCAACCTTTTCTGATACAAATCTGTCAGCGATTGTCTTGGCTGTGGACATATCGCCCTCGGCATTCAGGAAAATGTACTCCACGTTTTCTCCCTCAACAAAGCCCTCTTCAGCCATTGCCTTATGAAACCCCTCCTGGTCGGCAATCAGGTCGGGATGCTCAATTATTACAGATTCACCAATCCTGTAGACCTGCCCCGATGAGGTGGTGCACCCACTCATAAGGGGTAGCACTAAAGCTAACGCCAATGCTAACACTACCCAAACACTAATTGGTCCTTTCTTTTTCACTTAAAAACCTCCTTTAATTTAGAATAACCTATCGACAGGGTAAGATGATTGGATTTTTTTGATTGAATTGATTAGAGACGCCCATCATTTGATGGGCCAACTAAAGATGAAGGTAGTTAAAGGCTCCCTTAATTCCAGATAAGTTAACAATATCGCTGGTTTCATTTATTTAAACTCTAAAGTATATACTATAAACGATATTTCAATTTTGGGCAACTATATCAGGTTAATAAATAAGATTTTAGTTCAGTTAAATTACTGATAGATTCTTGATGATTGTTTCCTGCTCTATCAAGATAGAAAGCGTTTATGCCAACCTGCTTGGGATTAAGAAAATCGAATTGCCAGTTATCGCCTATGTGGACGACCTGGCTTGGCTTAAAATCCATTGCTCGGCACATCCCAAGGTAAAAATCGGGGGTCTTCAGTTGCTTGTAGTGGGAGGTAGAGGAGAAAATGTGGGCAAAACAAGGCTCTATGTCTTGTAATAGATAATGTAACAGTTCCAATGGCGTACCTGAGGCAACGATTAGCTTATACTGACTACTCAAGGAGGAAAGGACTTCAGCTACCTCAGGATAATAATGTACTTTGTTCTGACAGCTTTGCATTGCTGATTCTGGAGTGCCCAAGTCCAGATACCTAAACCAGTAGTTTATATCATACCATTCGTGTCGCTGGTCGCCTATTTTGTCATACTCTATGGTTACCATTTTCTTAGCTTGAGCAAGATCAATCCCCTTCTTTTGGGCATAAAGGGCTGGAATAGCCTCATGCCACAAGCTTTGGCTAAAATCAGGTGTTACTAATGTTCCTTCAGCGTCGAAGGAGATTACCTCAATGTGGTTCATCACAGAAGGGCAATATTATCACATTTGGGAACCGGAAATCCATATGCGCGGTAGGCTGATATGCTAAAGCCATTCAAATAGGATTCTGGAAATATTTACTTCACCTGATAAAGAAATCTGGTCTGAAGGGGTCCCATCTACCCGCCAATCGCTCGAATGCCGGATGAGGGAATCTTTCCTTGAATAGGCGGTAATAATATAACTCTTCTATAGAGGATAACTTTGGCTTATCCCTTGTCTTGTTGTGCTGCAGAAGTTCGTCATTAGAAACATGTTTTTCAGCCCTAGCACGCATGATTCCAGCAACACCAGAGCCTTGGGCAAAAAATCTTTTTGTTTGATAGATGATATGCTCAGGGAGGCGGTTGCGAAAAGCCTCTCGGAAAATCCACTTGCCAGTTTGCTCTGAACCGTGAATCTTGCAATTTAGCGGTATCTTTAAACAAAAATCAACCACCCTTGCATCAAGAAAGGGTGTTCGAGCTTCTATAGAGTGTGCAGCTACCAGTCTATCTAATCTTTGTAGCGCAGTGTTGTGGGCCACATTGATAAGCCTATCCACTATGCTGGCAACCTCCTCCTGATTCTTTGCCTGCCTGAATTGACCATCATATCCAGCAAGAAATTCATCTGCTCCCTCGCCGGTGAGAACACAATGGGTGTATTGACTGGCAAATCGTGAGGCGATAAAGTTGGCCACTGCCCCATGCACACAACTTTCCTCAAAAGTCTCCATATGATAGATGGCTTGCGGTAATATCTTGTCTATCTCATCCTCGCTGAAGATATATATATGGTGCTTCATATTCAGATAACGAACTACATCTTGAGCTAAAGGAATATCCTGGCTACCTTCCAGACCAACTGTGAAAGCTTCAATATCCGGTTTTATCTGTTTAGCAATGCAGGCTATAATACTGCTGTCCAGGCCTCCACTCAAAAAAATCCCTCCTACAGCGTCATCCTTCATACGTTTCCGCACTGCCTCTTCCAACAATTGAACAAGAACCTGCTTAGCCTGCGCAGAGTTCTCAAATTCTGGTGTTTCTACAGCTTGGGGAGTATATTTTTGGAACCCAAGCTCGCTGGAGTAAACATAACCTGGTGGGAATTCCTTAACATCGTCTATGCCTAGCAGGCCCTTAGCCTCTGAAGTAAAGCACAGATTACCATTACTATGTCCGTAATAAAGAGGTCTCACACCTATAGCATCACGTGCCAGGATTAACTTATTTCCATCGGTTATGGCACAGGCAAAATCTCCATCCAGCTTCTTGGCGAATTGGGTGCCAAACTTGTTGTAGAAGCATAACAAGGCTTCTGCGTCACTCAACCCGTGTTCTTCCGGGTTATATATACGCCCATCAAGGACAACTGCTTTGTGGCCCACAGATGTGTGATGTGACCCGGCCTTGGAATTTCCGCCCACATTCAACTCACAGCACCCCAAACCTATGCTTCCTATCTGATTTATCCACACTTCGTGCGGGCCCCTATAATTGATTCTGTTAAGGGTAGAGTTTAACTTGCCATTGCCACTACCTTGAATTCCTGCAATGCCGGCCATTTTTAAGCTCCTCCTCGAAATTTTTCCAGAACCTCAAGGGCGTGAAAGCCATCCATACAATAGGCATCTGCCCCTATTTCCTGAGCAAATTCCTCAGAGACTGCTGCCCCTCCAACCAGAACTTTAACTTTGTCCCTGAGGCCGTTTTCCTTTAGCGCTTCGATTATCTCCCCCATAATTACCATTGTGGTGGTTAATAAAGCGGAGAGTCCTAGAAAGTCAGGTTTCCATTCCCTAACCAGCTGTACAATCTTTTTCGTAGGAACATCTATACCCAGGTCATGCACTTCATATCCGGCCCCCCTGAGCAGGATGGCAACGATATTCTTGCCGATGTCGTGCAGGTCTCCCTTAACTGTGGCTATAACGAATTTCCCATTGGATGCCACTCCTGCTTTTTCCAGATGTGGCCTTAGAATATCCATAGCTTTGCTTACTGCCTCAGCCGAGGCCAACATATCTGGGATAAAATACTCTTTCGATGCAAACCTGTCTCCTACAACCTGCATTCCATCGGTTAAACCTTGCTTGATAATTACCTGTAGGGGGATATTGCTTTCAAGTGCCAGTTGTGTTAACTCTACTACCCCGGGCTTCCCCATCATATCCTCATCTATCCCTTCGTCATTGCTGACGCCTCTTCCTTGAATAACATTCTCTTTAAGTAATGCAATTATGTCCTCATACATTATGCTCTCCCTTCATATATATTTAGCCTGGGCAATATGCCTGGTATATCTGTGAACACTCTACTGGTAGTAGCTGGATCGATATGCTCTACTGGTAGAGATAAGAGCTCCTGCGTCCTTTTGTGGGCTAAAGCCAATACGTTGTCCTCCAGTCCGTCGGATTCAAAGGGATAAGGCGCAGAAAGTTGTCCACCATGCAGCATGCGGCGAATATAGCGAATGTATAACTTCTGTGATGTTCCCATCACCTCCCTTATTTGTTTTAGCGTGTTAGGAATTTCCTGCTCATTTATTTGCGGTGGCTTTAGAAAGAACTTGATCATCTGGAAGTGGGCATCATCTAAAACGGCTTGCAGGGGGCAGAAGGTGGCGTTATTATCAAGAAGGCCGTAGGCACAATGCAGATATTGTGGCCCGCTTAAAGTAACCATGATGTCCGAGAACAACCTCTCTATTGAGGACTGAATTCCAGGTATCTTCGCATCACAAACGCCAGCAGTAGAGTAGCAGGGTAGCTTGTAGAATCGAGCCATTTGGACACAGTCGATGTTATACTGGCTTGATTCAGGAGCAGCATAGGAATCATAAAGGTTGTCCATCCGAGCCCTTACAGGCACGCTTCCATAGAGTACCGGCGTTCCCTTATTCACCAGTTGAGTTAAAGTTATGCCGGCGAGAATTTCAGCATTTATTTGAGCTACAATGCCGCTTTCCTTAATAGGGGCTGTAGTTCCACCCTGGGGTGATACAGCGACTACTACAGGCAGCCCTCTCCTGGAAATCTCGATTAGTGTTTGGGTGGTATCATCAACAAATTGCAGAGGGCTTTTGACCAGACAGGTAATAAATGAAATGATGGGGTTATCCCTGAGTTGTTCCCCTTCTCCGATTACTATCTCTGCCATCCTTACAACATTATCCAGTTGCTTTAGGGTGGTTAGCCCTGCCATAACGTGCTTGGTAGTGTTATTTAAGGAGGCAAAGAACTTGTTAACATCTTTATTATCTTCTGTAATGTCCTTATCCTGGATATTGACTGAGCGGATGAAGGCATCCAGGCTTTTGAGATGCTCGCATAAGTGAGCTGCCTGGCAAAGGTCGAAGGTAGTTCCCCGCCGGGGGTAAAATTCGAGCACTTGAGTTTCAATACTAGGGGTAGATTTCTTGGTATAGGTTTCAAAAACAACGTCGAGCCAGAAATTGGTTTCAGAGCCAGAGGCAAAGAATACCCTTGGCTCCTCGCCATTCAATATCAGGCTGTTATCCTTGTTCCTGGCGCCTAATTTAACTATTTTAGGGGCACTCTCGATGGCACGTAGAACCAGTTCTTGCGGTATTTTTATCCCCCAGCAAAGCTTGTCGGCGTCAGAAACTGGTGTAACTTCTGCGCCATTGGAGTGGAATGCCTCTGCTGCCTCGCGATTAAAAGATATCACGCCGGGGTCGTTCAAAATTTGCATAGAGGCACGATGAATTTGCTCGACCTGCTCTTTGGTCATCCTTTCGTAGGGAGATTGCACTAAAATTCCTTCTCTAGGCATTATCAAAAAGTACCTTTCTCAATTTTCCGCTCAAGTGGAAACTCCACCTCTTCCCACATTTGAGGCTGTTTAATTTTGATTTTCCGTTCATTTTTGGGCATTTTGGAAGCCTTTCACCCCCAGATTTTTGTAGTTGCCTGATTTATCAGGCACGGCTGCGCAATAAATTGGGCAACTACATTTTTAAACGGTCTCCATTTATATTATCTCCGGTAATTAGCATAATTGCTTAGTCAACTATTTCAGGAAAATGATTTAATATCCTGTTTCTTATATGCTGAGGCAACCTGCGTCCAGGTTTTGCTAAAATTTCTTCCACTAGTTCTTTTGCCCTTATAAATGTATCTTTACTTCCAAGCTTCTCCCATCTTTCTCTAAGTTTCCTGTTGCTTAAAGTAGGTTGGTAGTGTTCTTTACGCATATGAGTTCTGGTATGCTTGCTGGAAACAAAGTGACCGCCAGGACCTATCTCCTTGAGCACATCGAAAGCCAGAGTTTCATCATTTACATCTATACCTCTGACAGCGCGCATTACCATTCCCAATATTTCGTTATCGATTACGAGTTTTTCGTAGCTTACAGTGAGAGCAAACTCCATCAATCCCGCGGCATCGTGGATAAAGTTTGCACCAGCCAGTGCGCACAGAAGGCTGGTAATAGAGGATTCATAACCACACTGAGCATCGATAACATTGGAATCAGTCATGCCGCCGGTAGCATAAAAAGGCAGCTTGTAAAATTGAGCCATTTGAGCACCAGCGGCATTTAACAGTCCCATCTCGACAGACCCTGTGAGGTATTTCAGGTCTCGGAGGCTGGTGCTGCTGGCCACGGAGCCGAAGATAACTGGTGTACCTGGATTGGCAAGCTGGCTAATTATCACTCCAGCCAGGGAATCAACAGCCTGAACGGTCAAAGTTCCTGCCAGAGTCACAGGAGCAGTAGCACCGCTGAGAGGCTCTGCTGGACACACTACCGGGATTCCTGCTTTAGCTATGCTGACCAGCATGTCACCATAGTTGGAGTCAATCTTAAAAGGGCTTATACTACAAGTTATCATAGATATAATAGGCCGCTCACGCAGCTTTCGCGGAGACCCAGCGATAATTTGGGCCATTTTTATAACTTTGTCTATGCCTTTCTGGGTATATATACCACCCATAACATGTTTACGGGAATTGTCTATACCGGCAAAGAATCGATTAATATCTACTTTCTCCACCGGGATATCGCTTGGGTAGGTAGGTAGCATGAAGATATGAATGTTTTCCAGGCTATCAACCAATTTGGCTATTTCTTTCAGGTCGTCGAGTGTTGCTACTCTTTTTTGTCCATTCGTTCTGTCAATAATATTAAGAGCAGTGCCTCCGGTACCCGCATAGACTCTGCTACCGCCCAGGACTACGTCATGTTTCTTGTCCCTTCCATGTAATATAACTTCGGATGGAGCCTTGTCAACCAAGCTCATTACCATATCTTGAGGAATCGTTACACGACGATTCTGTTGGTTCACCTGAGCATCACTGCATCTAAATAAATCAAGAGCTTTGTCAGAATTTACTTGAATACCTATTTCCTCAAAAACCCTCATAACTGTCTCATGGATTCTCTCCATAGATTCTTCCGATAGAGGCTTGTAACTGCCGCCTACTATTCCACCAAAAGTCATTTCCATCTTAGGCATAGAACAAACTTCTCTCTCCGAGTAGGACAATCTTTTCTGTTACAGACTTTCATCAACTGCGTAGCTCTCTCCTCTAACTTTGCGCCTATGGTTACTAATATCAAAGCTGTTTGGCCACAAAATGATGGTACATATAGTGTTGGATTCCTACCCCTTCCATAGCGTGGGTAGCGGCAGCTTTCGTTTTTAGTTACCTTCACTTCAATATGGTCTGCAAGCCTTGGCAATAAAAACTACCTCCTGAAAAGTTTTTAGTGGCATAAGGTGTCTCTTCCCATGTTCTTCAAGTAGTCGAACTGTGAGGAAGAAAGAGGAGGTAAAGGAGTCTAGTTGAAAATGAGGTTGGGTATCGGGCAATAGGATAACGAAGATGAAGTAACAACAGATTGCAAGGGAAGAGATATCTTTATATAGCGCATTAATTTCACCCCTCTACACTTTGCCTCCTCACATTATTTGGAACTCATGCGCTGTCTTCTTACAGCACTAGCACAATTCCCATGGAGTTGACTGTAGTATAGCCACAGGAGCTAGTTCTGTCAAGGTACTGAACGAGTACAGTTCAAATCCAACCCCCGCTACCAATATCTGGCAACTTGATGACGGCTCAGGGAAATTGAAACTTCTTTTCAGCGAGTCGTCATCTATTTTTATCCCCTGTACATAAATATCGCTCACAGATTATTAAAGGATATGGTATTCTATTGCAGGGTACCAAAGCGAGGAAAATTACAACAGGTATAGAATAGTCAAAGGATTCATCTAGAGGTTTATATGCATACTATTTATCTTGTTCCACATACTCATTACGATGCGGTTTGGGTATTTACCAAAGAAGATTACTTCTATATCAACATTGGGCTAATTATCAACCAGGCAATTAGCCTGATAGAAAAGTCAGACTACAAGTTTTTAATTGAACAGACTGCTTTACTAGAAGAGATTGAAAGAAGAAATCCCCAGCTCTTTACCAAAATAAAGGAGTTTGCCAAAAGAGGGAAGGTTGAGATAGCTGATGGCGAGTATTTAATGGCCGATACCATGATTCCTGAAGGGGAGACTCTGGTCAGAGAAATACTTTTTGGCAAAAGGTATGTAAAGGAGAAATTCGGGATCGATGTCCCGGTAATGTGGGCAGCAGATAGCTTTGGTTATAACGCTCAGCTTCCCCAAATTTATAAGAAAGCAGGCTACAAGTATTTTGCCTTTCGTAGAGGAGTGGATAGGGATAAACCCTCTGAATTCTGGTGGCAGGGGCTGGATGGGTCCAAAATCTTAGCTCATTGGATGCCTCTTGGCTATCGAGCTGGGTTAGATCTGACTAAGCTGGATGAAAGTTTCGATCTGCTGAAAATAGCAGCTACCACCAGTCATATCTTAATGCCATCTGGAAGTGGAGTAACTCTACCCCAACCTGAAACCAGTAAAGTGGTCAAGAAGTGGAATAAGACCCACACGGAGGCAAAAATGAAAATTGCCCGGGCCTCCGACTTTTTCCAGGGAGTGGAGAAAGAGGCTCCAGATCTGGAAGTGAGACAAGGAGAACTTTATTCAGGAAGATATTCTGAGGTATTCCCCAACTGTACTTCCAGCCGAATTTGGATAAAACAGGACTTGAAGAAGTATGAGAACTTCATGCTGGCTTGTGAAAAATGGGTGACTATTGCCTGGTTGCTGGACCCTGCTTATATTTCTTATCCTGTTGCTGAATTCAATAATGACTGGAAAAAGATTTTGTGGGGAGCATTCCATGATGTTGTCCCAGGAACTGGAATTGATGGATGTTATAGGGAGGCAAAGGACAATTTTGCCTATCTCGAAGCTCTCCTCCCTCAGATTTTTCACAATTGCATCGAGGTAATTTCACAAAGGCTGCAGGAGCACGAAGATATTATCGTGTTCAACTCGCTTTCCTGGCAGGTAAAAAATTGGGTTGAAGCGGCGTTATGGTTTGAAAAGGGAAAGGTTAAGACCATTGAAGGACTGAGAAATGGTGGTGAGGAAATAGAGGTGGAGGTCATGGAATTTACCCGCTACGAGGATGATTCCTATCAAACTGTCCGTGTCGGTTTTGTGGCCACAGTCCCTGCCCTGGGATATCGAACCTACAAAATCCTGGGAAGAAATCCTCGGGGTTACACCGGTCCGAAGATCAAGATTAGCGGAAACACGATCCAGAATCGCTTCTTTGCAGTTAATATGGATCCCTCGGATGGCTTGATCGACGTCTTTCAAAACGGGAAGCGGCTGGTGCAGGGTAATGAGCTGGTTTTGGAAGAAGAAACCGGGGATCTTTATTATCATCGCCAGAGTTTTGACCAACCCTTAAAGACCGAGGGCGGATGGGGAATGAAATACGGGAAGTTCCACATGAAAAGCTTCAGGGTGGAAAAAACATCACTCCGGAGGGTGATCCATATTGAAAGCGATTATTATTCCTTGAGATGGCCTTACCGGCTAGTGGACAAATTCAGGACTCTTATGTGGCGACATAAGTTTCTCTCCCTTTCCAAGAAAATAATTATCTATGATGACATTCCCCGAATTGATATCAGAACCACAATTAACAATCGTCATCCTCAGGTGCGAATAAGGGTCAAGTTCTCCACCGACATTGACTCGCCTGAGTATCAGTCTGGAACTCAATTCGGGGCAGTGACCCGTTCGGTTAATCAGTATTATGCCAAGCCTGAAGGAAATTGGGTGGAAAAGCCTTGCGGTGTTTATCCTGTGCTGAACTGGGTAGACTACTCAGATGCAGAAAAAGGGGTAACCGTTATCAATAAGGGTCTGCCGGCCCATGAAATAAGGGATGGGAATATCTACTTAACCTTGCTACGCAGTATCTTGATGCTATCTTCTGATGGAGAAACCGGCCCAGCTATACCTACTCCCGATGCTCAGGAATTTAAACCCTATACTTTTGAGTATTCCCTTTTCCCCCACGAGAAAGGCTGGAAGGAAGCAAACTCTTTTAAGCCCGCTTACGAATTCAATAATGATTTAATTGGCTTTCAACTGCCGAAGGAAAGAAAGGAAGGAAGACTCCCTTCACAGTTTTCCTTTGTTGAAATAAGACCGGAAAATCTTATTCTGGTTGCTTTGAAGAAAGCGGAAGACAATGATGATGTAATCTTGAGATTTTTTGAGGCGAAAGGGGAGGGAACCGACGGGGAAATTACTTTGTTTAAAGAAGCCAGCCGGGTAAAAATGGTGAACTTACTGGAAGAGGAACAAGAGGAGATTAGCTGCAACGGTAAAACAATAGAGCTTCATGTTAAGCCTTTTGAAATAGTAAGCTTAAGAATCAGCTTCTAAATCTCGTGATGAAGCAACTGTTCTTGTTCTTCATCCGCTTCACGTACAATTAGCCCTTCGGGATTAACAATCATACTGTGACCAAGGCTGATACGATTATCCTGAGAGCCAACCGCGTTGGCTTTTGCCACAAATAACCTGTTTTCTACTGCGCGGGCAATGGGGAGGGCACGGTTTTTCTCTACTTTGAGGCGTGCCTCGTGTGGAGGATAATAGTGAGCTGAGAGAAAGAAGATGATCCTTACGGCTGACCTGGCATATTCCTGTGCTAGCAGAGGGTAATTCTGGTCGCGGCAAATAAGGACACCACAACCAACGCCATTTACTTCAAACATCAGCCTGTCTTGCCCGCTAGAAAAGTACTGCTTATCAAAATCCGTGAGGTTATTTTTACAGTAAATCAGTCTTTTATTGTTGGTTAATAATACTGCTGCGGCGTTGAACAGCATGTCATTTTCCCAATAAGGGGTACCCATAATCACGTTCAAATTGTTTTCGATGGCCTGTCGGTGAATTGAGCTTAGAGCCGTTTCTATCTCACCATTGCTGATAGCGCTGAAATCGCGCATATATCCCGTAAGGCTGCACTCTGGGAAGCACAGAATATCCAGCTTTAGTTCCCTTGCCTGCTCCACGTAAAAGGAAATCTTTTCCACATTTGAGTTTATATCACGATGAAGAACAATCTGAGCCACCCCAGCTTTCAATATATACCTCCTAGCGGTCTACTACTTATGCTTTACTATTTCCTCAATTGCCTTGGCCCAGCCTGCAGGGCCTATCCCCTCGACCCTATGGAGAAGGGGCAAGTCCATTTCCTCCCAGATGTTACCGGCTTTCTGCACCAGAACTGGGATATCTACCGACGAGAGCATCGGCAAATCATTGGGGCTATCACCAATGCCAATAGTTTGTACTGGCCCTATTTTCCTGCAGAAGAGGGCAGTTAGAATCCTTGTGGCTTTACCCTTATCGTTAGGCCCCATTACATCATAGTAGCGGCCGCCAGAGGCGTAGTTGAGGCCCACCTTCTTTATGGCATCCAGCAACTTATTAATCTCTTCAGGGCTGCCTGCAATCTTAAGAGTCTCATCATACTCCCTTGCTTTAGCTCGCCACGCCACCTCCTGATCCAGACCCGTTTCTGCTGCTACTTTCTCCGTAGTCATATCGCCAAAACCCTGGAAATCCGTCTTGGCCATGGTCCTTACCTGCTGTAGAAGCTGTCTGATTTCACGGTAAGGAATACCCAACTCGATTATGTGGTAATTCCTCTCAACTTTATGATAATCAAAGTTGAACGGAAAATAACCCCGGGGGATAAAAATAGCACCTCCATTTTCTACTATAAAGGGATCTTGTATGCCCAATTGTTGCCGGTAAACTTCTTGCTCGGCTCTGGTCTTGGCCGAACAAAAGACAATAGGGATCCCTTTTTGCTGTAAGTACTTGATAGCTGGTATAGCCTTACCGTATGAGTAGGTAGCCAAGTCAAGCAATGTGCCATCCAGGTCAGTAAAAATAACCACCCGGGATTGATAATTTGCCATATCGCAAACTTTAGCCTAACTAAAGTCCAGCTCTCTTCAGGGAGTCCTCTATTTTTGACCTCTCGGCTTCATTGAGTAGATTATTCTCATACGCTACTGAGTCGAGGAAGAACTGAACATGCTCCGGGGTTTGCCATAGTTTTTTTTCGGCATAAAGGTAGCCATAACGAGTAGAACTGGCCAATCTCTCTTGACTGATTTCCTCACTTTTATACCCAGCATGTGCTACCAACTCGGGAGTAAAGCCATTCTTGCGTGCTATGGGATCAAGAACGTTATGAATTCCGGTACCATGCTGTGCTGCATCCTTACCTCTATCGGCATATTGTACCGGGAGGCCCAGCTTCTTAGCTGCTTCCCGGTGGGGACGCTTGCCAACCCTATCTTGGGTAGAGGTTATTTTCAGATAAGGTGACACACTCATTGCCAACTTGACTATCTCAGTGTCAATGTAGGGAAATACCTTCTCCACTCCGTGGGCCAGTGCAATTCGGTTCTCCCTGTCCAGTGTCTCTATATCAGCCCTTTGCATATCACCCCACATCCTTTGCTGGAGTCCTTCGTAACCTTCTTTAGCTATCACCTGAGGGTACCATGAATAGCCACCCCAGAGCTCATCTGGACCCTGGCCTGAGAAAATAACCTTGATACCGTCCCTGCCTGCCAACTCGACCGCAGCATAGACTCCAACTCCAGCCTCAATCTGCACCATGTCTCTTTCCTCAACCGCGGCAGCTACTTTAGGGATGTAGGTCTCAATATCATCTTGGCTCAGCAGTTTTACCTTATGGCTCAATCCCAAATCTTGGGCAAAGTGTTCAGCATATTGAATATCAGCAGCTCCATCTACCCCAGCGGTGTAAGTGGTTACCTCAATACCCCTCTCAGTGGCAATGTCGGAAACGAGCTTGGCTATCAGGCAGCTATCCACTCCACCGGAAACAAGTACGCCCACTCTTTTTAGATTATAGAACCTCTTCTCCACAGATGCTTTCAGCAAGGCACAGTAACTATCAATCGCAGTAGCCAGGTCATCTATGGCAACCTCAATTCCCGTCTCAGATAAGGGGCAGGCTTTATCAAGGTGAACCCCATCTTTGCCCAGAGAGACGAGCATTCCTGCCCGTAGTGGCTTTACATTGCGTAGCCCTATCTCCCAGAGCGCTGTTTTCCTTGAAGCAAAGGCCATAACCTCGTTGTTTTCAGCGTAGAATACTGGCCTGAGACCAAGAGGGTCCCGCATCACTACGACTTGCTTGCCATCACTTATTGCCAGAGAGTAGGCTCCATCAAGCATAGGTGCCACCTGCTTTAAAGCTATACTCAGGTCACCCTGATATTTTTCTTCCAGCAGGCAAGCAACAATCTCAGCAGCAGTACCAGCAGAGTTTTGCTGGTTAAGGCATGCCCCTAGCTCCTCACTATTGTAGAGATTGCCTTCGTAGAACACAGCCAGCTTGCCACTGGGAGTAAAACCGGGCTGTTCTACAGGCTGTTCTCTCGTAGCGAACGAAATTTCCCCTAGAGCCTGTCCTGTCAATGACTCAGTGTCTCCCTGTTTCCACCTCTTTGACCTTCCATTGGAGACCAGCCATGCCCCAGCAGCGCTCTTGTTACACAGGATAGTTATCATGGAATGCGCCTGGGTGGTCACCTCTTCATAGTGGCGACTCAAAACCCCACATATGGGACACATATTAACCCCCCTTTCACCTAGAAGAGATGATTTCCAAGCGTTTGATAATTGTATTTCATTCAGTATGGTTGTCTGGCCAGATAACGCTTCCCTCTTCCACAGTTGCATTATCACCTACGACACAACCTTCAATAACATGGCAGCCCTGCTGAAGCCAAGCATGAGAAGCGGCTACGCAGTTTCGGAGAACTGCCTCTTTTCCCACTCGTGAATCATGCCATAACACTGCACCTTGTACCAATGCACCTTCCCCAACTTTACACCTTTGTCCCAACACGGTAGGTCCTTTCACTCTTGCCCCTGCGGAGACGGCACATTCTTTGCCAATTAAGGTCGGGCCTTCAATCTCCGCCGCTGGATGGATTTGGCTATCTTCTCCGATTCTGACAGCTGCATTGTTCCACCTGAAAAGAAGGTCATGATGGACCTTCAAGTATTTCTCTGGCCTACCGATGTCAATCCAGTAGCTTTTGGAAGGGTAGCCTAATATTGGTTCACCCTTCTCGAGAAGCGATTCGGCATTCTTTACTGCTCCCGCTGTGCCCAGCGGGGAATCCTCTACCAAGTAAGTAATCCGAACTCCCAACTGGGTGCCATCACCCAAATAGCTTCGGATTGGGTCCGGGTTATAACCCATGGCAAGAATGACATCTCTTATGCCGTGCTTTTTCAGATAATGTAACAAGTGCTCTATCAAAGGTCGGTTTAGAATTGGCACCATCGCCTTTGCTACATTGCAGGTCAGTGGTTGTAACCTTAACCCCTTTCCCCCCACAAGGATAACCGCCTTCATTATTTTTCCTCCAGTGCCGAATATGAACTCAGATGCTCCGCCATAACATCTCTAAATTTCTGAAGGTTGATGTTCTTGAGAGGAGCGCTAATGCGCGGCTTTGGAGGCTCTTCACCTGCCTTGATAGCGTCTGCGTGTAGAAGTTCAGTAAGGATTATTTTTTTAGTGGTTTCATCACAAAGAGGAGAATGGTAAATAGTCCCTATTCCAGGTAATAGCATCTCATTCTTCAGGTGCTCTAAGCCCTTCTCCTCATGGAGGTGAGGATTCCTAGTCTCTATTTGGAATATATCCACGCCATGTTTGGCTACTGCCTGGTGCCCCATCGGTAAAGTACCACCAAACCCCTCGAAGACAGATATTAGCTCCTGTGGTTCCACAGCATAGCCCGAAGCATAGCAGAGCATCTCTGCCAGCTTCAAGCTCATGGCATGCTCTCCAGCGTTACCTGTTTTGATAATCTCAGTTTCAAATCCTGTCTTATTAGAAATCAGAGAGTTTATACACCTGTTTGTTATCTGTGATACGCGGCCCCACTTCTTGAAAAACATACCTGCGGAAGCTTTGGGTTTGTACCGCCATTGAATCCTGACCATGGCATAAGGGGACTTAGCCATACTGAAACCAGCAGTAAAACATCGCACATATTCCCATACGGCGCCAGGAAAATAGTTGTCAGCATCTACAAAACCAACATACTTCTTATTGGCAGCCATAGCTATAAATGTTGCAGCAATCATACCTTCAGCCTTACCACTCCGCACCAGTCCGTCCTCGCCAATCAGATCTGTGTAGCCAGCCTCATTTAGAGCTTGCGCCAAAATAGGGTCTTTCTGGTGAAAAATCAAGGCTTGTCGATGGGTGAAATGGCAAAACTGGTTTAGCGTATCTTTCTCCATCCTGAACCGGTCAACTCGCTTTCTCCGGCTATTGGAAACCACTATTAAAAGGCAGTCGTGAGGAATTCCACTGATCACCCCCTCGAAGAGTTTTAGTTTCTCATTCTTAATAGGGATAACAATAGCCATTTCCTCCTCGATGTCTTTAATGATATCCTCCTCGATTTTCTGCACAGCGATGTTCTCATTCAGTGGTAAAGCTTTGCCTCTACCGGAGTCCAGCTCCAGCACCTTTTGTACTTCGTTGATCCGAACCGAGCCGAAGCGCTCAGTATACCTAGGGCTTTCTATCCTCATTTCTCACTTCACTCCTGTTAGATTCACCCCAGCCTTTGGGTCCTTACTCCCTGTTAAGCTCCATCAGTTTCATGGCAATGCCTTTCTAAAGCATCAAGTCCAAGTAGTTAAAGGGAAGCAATTAAGTTTTAACGACTTGCGTGGGCTATAGATTGACCTTGCTTTACTATGCAGCATGCGTGGCAAATTATACGTTTTCCTTGGATTCATCAATGGCAATCTTCAGCTTTATCTTGGTATTTGTTGCTTCAAGTACATCTTCAGGTGTAAGGAAAAGGTCCTTGTCAGGTGGTTTTCTGTTAACGATAAATTTCTTAATTTCGCCAGTCCAGCCATTATGGGCTAAGAGGTCTACACAGCCTAGTATCTTGCCATTCCTATCTACCACCTGAGCTCCACATATTATTTCCATCACTTTCCTCTCCTAGGCGAAGCACCTTCAGCCCTTCACCAGTTACTAAACTTTTTAGCCTCTGTGAAATATTTTATAATTTATCGTTGGGTTACCTAGCAATTCTTTGACTGCACTTTCTGCCCTTATTGCATAGATTGGCTATGTTTGAGAGGGCTTACTGCGCATTACCAATTGAGGACCATCTGGTCTCTCTTCCACCTCGATGAGCACATCGCCAACCTCCTCCTCCAGACCTTGGTCAACAATCAGTGCAATGGCGTCTTCATGCCTAATCACTCGGTCACTCTCGGCAGGACTATCAACCTCCAGTCCATATTTACCCCCTTGTTTTCTTAGTCGAAACCCCTTATTTGTGCTTGGACCCACACCACTCGCTTGCACACTCTGCACTAAGGCAGTCGCTGCCACTTCGCTTACTTCAACCATATTTGCCTCCTTTTGGCTACCAATTTGTTAACTTCACCTACTCCCATACAATGGAAGTAGTATTATTAACTATTTCCATTTTAATCCTTGCAGGAAGCACAGCACATCGCCCATTGGGCTAAACTTAGGCCGCCAAAAGAAGTATTAGAAACTAGTCCCTTCGATTATAGAGGTGATAGGGTTGATCAGGGAGCAGGTTCAAATGGGTCTTGAGATTCGATGTCTGTCACCATGCCCTTTTGAGCTGCATAGACAGCAACCTGTTGACGGTTGCGGAGATTTAGTTTGTTTAGAATATTCCGTAGGTGAGCCTTGACAGTATGCCCTGACACAAAGAGATCTTCAGCAATTTCTTGGTTGGTCGCGCCATGCCCTACTAATTTTATCACTTCTCGCTCACGGCAGCTCAGATTATCCATAGTCTCTAGGGTCTGACAGGCAGCCAACTCCTCCTTGATGCCGTTGGCCATTTCCTGTGAGACGATAACGTCCCCCTTCGAGAGCATGCGCAACGCTTGCACGAATTCTTGGGGTGAGAGGTTCACAGACAGGTAACCTCTCGCTCCCGCCTGCATGGCTGGTAGTAAAGACTTTGCCGATTGCGGCCGTGTGAGGATGACAATAGCCATTTGTGGGGACCCCTCAGTAAGGTTATGGATGATATCTGAGTCGACCTCTGAGACCTCCCAATCCACTACTACAATGTCTGGATGATGTTGCGCTACTAGCTGCAGGAGATTTCGCCCAGTGTCTGCTTGCCCTACAACATGAAAGTTAGCTTCCTCTAGAATCTTGGCGATTCCTTCACGGATTAGCCTATTATGGTGCGCTATGACTATGGATTCCACTACATTTGAAAGGTTAGAAGCTGAGTCCATTACATTTATATGATACCACATAAGGTAGAAAGTGTACTCGTTCAGTACCTTAGTGACCCATTCTGCGTCTATATTTCATAGCTTGCCAAGGCGACGATGGCGTTGCTGGTATTCAGATAGAGCCTTTTTTATCTCTTCTTCATCGAAATCGGGCCATAGGACTGGCGTGAAGTAAAGCTCAGCATAGGCGGCTTGCCACAGGAGGAAGTTAGATAGTCTGATTTCGCCTCCAGTACGTATTATTAGGTCGGGATCAGGGATATCATGGGTATCTAAGTGTTGGGCGAATTGCCTCTCATTTATATGACCGCGGCCGGCATTACTGGAGGCGATATCTCTGGCGGCGCGGACGATTTCATCACGCGAGCCGTAGTCAAAGGCAAGGCAGAAGGTGAGGCCAGTATTGTTTCTGGTAAGCTCCATGGCGTACTGCACCTTTTTTTGTATCTGCGGGGCCAGATTATCCAGTGTTCCAATGTGGAGTATTCTGATGTTCTCCCGGTGGAAGGCCTGTGTCTCCGCATCAATTCTCAAGGCAAGCAGCTTCAAAAGGCCTCTCACCTCTGTCCTTGGGCGGTTCCAGTTCTCGGTGGAAAAGGCATAAAGAGTCAGGTATTTTACCCCGTAATGGGCAAAAATCTTGGCCACCGGGAGGATGTTATTTTCACCAGCCCCATGCCCCATAAGCCTGGGTAAGCCGCGCCTTTTCGCCCACCTACCGTTGCCATCCATGATAATGGCTACGTGCTGAGGAGGACAGTTTGTCTGAGTCATGAACCAGTATTTTAGCACTTAGATGCCCAAAATGGATGCCTCAGTCTCTTCCAACGCAAGATGAGCCTGGGAAGTTAGGGCAACTCGTTTATAATTTCGACATACGCTGAACATTACGCTAGAAAGTGTAATATCGCATCATCCATCTTCCAGCGCTATAATGGACTAGCATACGAGGCAAGCACAATTACCAAGAAGAACCTGTTAATGGCCGTTAGGACTTCCTAAACTGCATCGTGTAGTTGAAGAAACTGCCGCTTGTGTTCAAAAGCACAAATCCACCCCGCCTGCAGTACTTCTTGGTTGTCCTCCTTAGTGGATAATCTGGGTCTATAAGATTCTCGCTTATTGCAAGGATGCCATCTGGTTTCAATATACTATTTATCTCCTTGAGTGCTCTATCCTTGTTCGGAATCTCTGGCAGCACACCGACCATTACAACCAAGTCTATGCTCTCATTGGTAAATGGCAAGTCATAGGCATTGGCCAGCCTGATTTCAATGTTGGTGAATTCACTATACTCTGGTTTCGCCAACCTTCTTTTCAGTCTGTCTATCATCGCCTGTTGCATATCTACGACATAGAGCTTGCCCTGGTTGCCTACAGCCCTGGCGAGCGCTATCGTATATACACCTGAGCCACACCCAAGCTCCAGCACAGTCATGCCAGGCTTTATTCCCGACCACTCGACTATCTTCTTTTCTGGCTGTAGCTTTCGTCTGAACTCTGAGGCAATAACACGTACCTCAATAATGGAGGCAAAGAATGGTGGCTGAAATCTATGGAATCTCTTGGCTAGCCTTACTGGTGAGGTGAGCGTTATAAGAATAGCCGCTTTCAGATAGGCAGAGGTATTCTCCAATGTCATCTCCTCTAGAAATGTATCCCAAAAGTATCCTGTTGGCCTCTTCTCATGTGGACTATCTAGATGTAGGATTATTATAGCATTGACATCTGGTCACAAGCATACGAGTTACACTCTTAATATAATCGCCAGAGATAGGCTCTGTCAATGCAGCGTACGCTTTGTTAAGGGTGAATAATTTTTTGTGTAACTGCTATTTGATTCATCTTTGGAGTTATGTCAGTAGCAGGTAGAATTAGGTACAAATTAAAAAGGGAATTACTGCAAAAGTGATAGGGTAAATCGGCGAACAAAGATTTGTGGCGCGCCTAGAGGGATTTGAACCCACGACCCCCGGTTCCGAAGACCGGTGCTCTTGTCCGCTGAGCTATAGGCGCACTCATATCGTGGAAGTGGGCGCTCAACCCTGCACACTTTACTATTCTACCAAAATTATGGGTCAAGGTGCTAGGGTCTATCGGCTTTCCATTGTAATTGGCGAATACGAGCTGTCTGATAACGATTTTGAGCTGGCCTCTCTCCTGGTTGATTCCTTCGCCAGAGCAGTCGCAGAGGCAGAGGACGTGCCACTATTGGGAGAGGGTAAGCAAGAGGAAGCGTCAGGGTAAGCGTCACGATAGAGAAGCGGCTATATGGCTTAGGACTGGCAGACCTGAGCTTGTTCATAATCAGCGAGAGGAATATGATTTGCCTGACCAAAAGGACTTCTTTTTTACAGCAGATTAGGTACTATTTTTTCGGAGTTATTTAGTTAGAAATAGGGAATATTCATTACAGGCAAAAGCCGAAAATACTAACTTAAAAGGTGAACCAAATTATAGGGGGCAGGTCATAAGCAATTTAGTTATGTTTAAATGTAGAAGGAGGTTTTGATGAAAGCATTAGGTATCGTTGGGAGTCCTAGGAGGGGTGGCAACACGGAACTGTTGATGAAGCTTACACTGGAGACAATTGCCGAGCAGGGTATAGATACCGAGCTTCTTAGTTTGGCCGGGAAAGATATACGCCCATGTACGGCCTGCATGGCTTGCCGGAGTGAGGAGAAATGTCCTATTGATGACGATCTGTTTCCCATTTACCTGAAAATGAAGGAGGTTGATGCCATAATTGTTGGTTCACCTGTTTACTTTCAGGGTCCTTCCGCTCTTGTCAGAGCGTTCATCGAGCGTACTGGTTACATTTCCAACCAGCATGGACAGGTGTTTGCTGGTAAAGTAGGGGGCCCACTCGTAGTAGCACGCCGTTCTGGGACGAGTCTTACTTATGCCCAGTTGCTTCTCTGGTTTGCTGGCCAGCGTTTCTTCATCCCGGGTTCCATGAGTGTTGCTATAGGCCGAGATAAGGGTGAAGTGTTGAAAGACGAGGAAGGGGTGAGAAGAGCCCGAGAATTCGGGAAAGGTGTGGCTTTGCTACTAACAAAACTCTCTAAATAACCCGCCGATAGTTTTTCCCACTCGCATGAGAAAAATGTATCAGGGTGGATTTGGTTTCTTGGTCAATCAGCAATCCACTTTGATGAGGTCTGATGTTGTTGTGAATGAAAAAGCGTCTTCCATTGATATCGCTGACATTCACCGCAATAGGGGCCGACCTATATGAGATTATTGCCTGTAGGTACGCAAATAAGGAAGTAGCAAACTAAACTTGAATATCAGGAGGAAACTGAATATGACAAAGGTTACCATCGGAGCGCGTACACTTCTTTACCCTCTCCCCGCTGTCCTTGTTGGAGCAAACGTAAATGGTAAAGCAAACTTCATGGCAGTTGCCTGGTGTTGAAGTGGGGAAGGCTCCCTGAGTGTAATGCCGAATAGCTATACGTAGATTCAGCATCGCTGAACATTCGTCAGTTTTGTTTAACTGTGAAAAACCAATATTACAATTGCACAGAACCACAATCAGTACCCTTTTAAGAAGTAGCGCCATTCTCTTCCCCTCTCAGCCACTCGTAAGTATAAGAAATCAGACATCCCGATGTTTGGTTTTTATCACTTACTCGTATTCATCGGGAACAGAGTCGATAGAATTAATGCCAAGACACGCGGTTTAGGAATTCGTCTATGGTTCTCTCATCTTGTATTCTTACGTTCTGCCACATTCACTCATTATGATATGGGAGGTAGGCACGCTATCGGAACTTACTACGCACCAGCTTCAGTCCCTATCAGGCCGTATAAAAACAGAGACCAGATTTCCCTGGTAAATTCCGTCATTCGTTTTTTTTCTGAGAAAAGTTCCGGGTGATTACGGGCCAGGCTGGTGAACATGTCTAAATATACCGCGATTGTGTCGACCGAGAGTTCATGGTTGATAGAACCGTTCTCCTGCCCTTCTCTGATGAATCTGGTTACCAGCGGGTTAATCTCGCTTTCAAACAGTGTCTCCACCATCTCCCTGATGTCGCTGTATTCAGAAAGCGCGGTTCGTAGTAACTCATTACCGTAGAGGTTGGCTGCCTCCATTTTGCTGGTAATGATTTGCTCTAATTTCCTTAAGAAGGGCTGCTCATTTTCCAGTATTTCTCGATATTTTCCCCATTGGCTGGTGATGAGTTCATTAATTACATCTCTAACCAGTCCGTTTTTGTCCTGGAAGTGATTGTATATGGTAACTGGATTAACACCAGCCATTTTAGCGATTTCGGCGATACTTACCCTTTTAATACCGTGAACACTGAACAATTCTAAGGCTGCCCGCTGGATGCTTTCTCTCTTCTGCTGCTTACGTCGTTGATACCCGTTCATTGTCTTAAGTATAGCAAATACCTAAGACATATACAATATATTAAATAATATATATTGATAATCTTGATTATAAGCATGGCATATGCTACTATAAATTGATTCGGAAGACATTTCCCATAAGGAGGCGCATATGACACTGGGGAGAAAAATAGCCGGGTTTTTCAAGCTTACGGATGAAAACTGGATGAAACATGCCAATCCTTGGAGCGTATGGACGAGGTATTCCGTATTGCCGATAATAGTTTTAGCTTTTTGGAGCAGAGTTTGGATTGGCTGGTGGTCTGTTGTCCCAGTCATAGTATCATTATCCTGGATGTTTTTTAACCCAGTATTTTTCAAAAGAGCCAAGTCCACTAAAAACTGGGCATCTAAAGCTGTCCTGGGGGAGCGTGTGTGGCTGAACAGGGATAAAACGGATGTGCCGAACCACCACAAGACCATGCCTAATATTTGTAATGGTATCTCTGCACTGGGGATGCTGGTATTAATCTGGGCGATAGTTACACTCAACATATGGCCGGCGATACTTGGTATTTCCCTGATAATCATAGGTAAAAGCTGGTATCTGGATAGAATGGTCTGGTTGTATGAAGATATGAAACATCTGCCTGAATATGAAAAATGGATATATTAAATTGTGTATATGTAAACGGGAAGAATAATTCAGCGATTTTGATGTGAGGGGTATAGGGCTCGAACCTTTATCTTAAAGTCTTGACTGTGGTGCCAAGAATATACGCATGGAAGGGCAGACATCCAGATGTTTGTTCAGCCACAACCTTGAGATTCACTGTGGTCGTCAAGTACAATAACGGATGCTGAGACCACAGTCTTCTGTTGAGAGCTAGCCATCGAAGGAAGTGACTTACTATGTTGGAACTATTCTTCTTTGTCCTTGGAATTGTGAATAGTGCCCTCTTGATTTTCATCTTTCTCATTCGAAAGAATAGATTAGCCCTCTTGCAGCGAATCGGGTGGGTGTATTTGCTCTTGGCGATTCCAGCTGTTTATGGCATTGTCTTGGTCTTCCAGGAGCAGAAAACGGTACGATATAGTATCTTCCTGGGGATTTTCTTGGCATACTTAGCTCTAGAATGGCTGTTTGATTACGTTTTAAAAATCAATTTCCGAGAGAACTGGAAGAAAAATTGGAAATTACTACTACCCTATTTGGTTTTGTACTATGCAATGAACTACGGATTTGTAGTAATGCCGTGGAAAACCTCTTTACCATGGGGGCTCGTCATGCTCGGTCTTTTTATCATCCAGATAATCACGAATTTAAGGAGTCACCCCAAAATAAGTGGTTAACAAACCTTTAAAAGAGGAGCTGTTTTCGTGAATTGTGCTATTGAGGTCTTACTTAGGCACAATACTTAAAGTCTCTTTACTACTAGGCCAATCGTAAATACAAGAAATCAGACATCCCAATGCTTGTTCAGTGGTAAGGTATTATAATGGCCAAACAAGTTTTAAGGCCAGAGAGCGGAGTTAGGCTGCCTTACCGGCCGCCTGCTCCTGAAGTCAAAATACGGGTAACTCTAAATCCATAGGTGCTATTATTATTGGGGACGGGTCAATAGGATATGATAGGAAGGTAGCAATGAAGGCACAATTGATCATCACGCATCCTGGCAGTGCACATTTTGATGAGGTGACAGCCGTCAGCCTGATCCTGGCCATGCATGCCGACACGGTATTCAGGATCGAGCGGCGTGAGCCCGCACAGGCAGAGTTGGATAATCCAGATGTGTGGGTGGTAGACATTGGAGATCGACATGAGCCGGAGAAGCATAATTTCGATCATCACCAGGACACGGACTGCCCGGCCGCCTTTGTCCTGGTGGCCGAATACCTGGGGCTTTTGGAGACTATGTCCGTCATGCCTTGGTGGCATTTCAAGGACAGTGTGGACCGCTTCGGGCCGGGTAAAAGCTCTGTAAAATATCATGCCGGTGATGACCTCGTAAACCGGAATCCGGTGGAAAGCTGGCTCACGGCTAGCTTCGCTTCCGAGCCGGAAGCATCCCTCCCTCTGCTTAAGGCTTTTGGCGCTCATATCATTGAGGATGCCCGCATGCTTAAAAGCCAGATTGATTTTTGGAAAAACAGCTCCAGGCTGGTAATTGCGGGGGTGCCTGCCATGATCGGGGAGACGAGGGAATCCGCCGGGCTGGAGGAATTTCGCCGCCTGGATGAAAATCCGCCCGATATCGTCATTTCCCTGGACCGCCGCGATAAGGGCTGGCGTCTTTTCCGCTACGACGGAACACCGGTTGATTTTTCCCTGATTTCAGACCGCCCGGAGATTGCTTTCGCTCACAAAAGCGGATTCATGGCCAAAACCAGAGAGCGCCTGGGCATCGACGACCTTATTGCCCTGGTGAGCAAGGCTGTCACCGGTTTTTAATGTAGTGTATTGGAATTTAAGTAAGAATGAATCAAAATCAGGGCACCAACCCTATCGATCCTCAAATGTTGATTGCATTGGTGCGTATGCGTATGCCTTTCGGGAAATACAAAAATCGTATCCTTTGTGATCTGCCAGCATCTTATCTGGTATGGTTTCACCGGAAAGGTTTTCCTCCGGGAAGAATTGGCATGCTATTGTCTGCTCTTTATGAAATTAAACTTAACGGATTGGAATATCTTCTGAAGCCAATCAGGAAAAATCAACCGTGAAGCAGACTGGAAAATTTAAACGGTTATTTACGACCCGACCTGTTTGATTATCACCTCAATATGTTTCTTGGTTCTTATCAGTTCTTCTTTCCTTGCCTTTGACAGCTTCTTAACCTTACTTTCCACACTCAGTGCCAGGCTTCTGCTCTCTAATTTCTTTTTGAAAACCAACATCAGAGGTCCCCTGCCTCGAAGGTACTTTGCCCCCGTATCACCGTTTCCCTGGTGCTCCGCAAACCTGCGAGCAACACTAGTCGTAATTCCGGTATACAAACTTCCATCGTGACATCTAATCAGGTATAAGTGCCAATCCAGCATAATCTTTGTTATTAAGTGTCTGACCCGGGTTGTCCGGGCGGGGACGCATCCGACCTCATTGACAGAGAAATGCGTTTACGTTCCAGATCGATCGTGAGCACCGTGACCGTAACCTTTTGATTGATACTGACAACATCAGCCGGTTTTTTTACAAATTTATCAGACAGTTCGCTAATGTGCACGAGTCCATCCTGGTGCACGCCGATGTCAACAAAAGCTCCAAAATTGGTCACATTGGTCACGATTCCGGTCAGCTTCATTCCTGGAGTGAGCCGGTCAATCGTCCTGATGTCCGCGTTGAAAGCGACCGCATCAAACTGTTCACGAGGATCACGCCCCGGCTTGGCCAGCTCTACCATGATGTCCTGCAATGTCGGCAGCCCATGCTCTTCCCCGGTGTAACTCTCCAGATTAATCTGGAGACGCAGATCCTCGCGGCGCATGAGGTCGGCCACCATGTAACCCATGTCCCTGGCCATGCGGTCTACGATATGATAGCTTTCCGGGTGCACGGCGCTGGCATCGAGGGGATTCTCTGCATGATCAATACGAAGGAACCCGGCGGCCAGCTCAAACGCCTTCGGGCCAAGCCGCGGTACTTTCTTGAGGTCTGCGCGGCTACGAAACGGACCATTCTCATTCCTGTGGGCGATAACGTTTTTGGCCAGCGTGGGGCCAAGTCCCGAAACATAGGTGAGAAGCTGTTGACTGGCAGTATTTACTTTTACACCAACCTCATTTAC